>Ga0068631_100159_pt1 | contig 25012 bp, 33 predicted proteins | sample InSIn5gowninarea_2_FD_77434 | JGI IMG/M metagenome (GOLD analysis project Ga0068631, IMG submission 77434) | Clean room microbial communities from NASA Spacecraft Assembly Facility at Jet Propulsion Laboratory, Pasadena, California, USA -... ...
AAGCGAGCCAATAACATCATCTCTTTTAATGACATCTCACCTCGCAACCCCCAGTACTGTACCGGAAAAAGCACATCTGGCTAATCCACATGGATGAACGGATGCCAATCTATGTATGTTGGAGTAGGAGCAGAGGATCAGGGAAGGAAGGGCTGCTGTTGTAATTGTTATTAAAGGGGTTATTATTTGATGGAGTTGGTAGGGAGGGGAGTGATAGGTATTTATTTTCTGGGGTGTACTTGGATTTTACAGGCACGAATATTTCATTGCTCTGTTTTATACTAGCTAAGTATCAATTTTACTTTTCTCTCCTCCCAAGTGCTCCATCTAACACTTCTCCCAGTGCAGTACACTACTGTATCACCCATCCATCCTCATCCCCCTTTCTCAACTCACAACCTAACAACTCACTCACAACTCCCCCTTCCCCTTCCCCCCATCACCACCACCAGACTTCCTCAAAAACGCCTCAATCAACCCCTTCGTACTCGCATCATGATTCGCGCCCGTACTAACACTCCCCTCATCCAACTCCCCCTGAATCCTCTTGGCCAAACTCTTCCCCAACTCAACCCCCCACTGATCAAAACTATTGATATCCCAGACCGCGCCCTCGGTAAAGGTCAGATGCTCATAATACACAATCAGCGCGCCCAGCGTGCCCGGTGTGATCTTCTGCGCCAGGATCGAGGTCGTCGGTCGGTTGCCGAGGAAGGTCTTGTGCTTGTAGAGATTCTCCGGCGTGTTCTCGGCTTTGAGGGCTTCTTCGCCTTTGCCGACCATGAGCGCTTCGGATTGCGCGAGGAAGTTGGAGGCGAGCATCTTTTGGTGCTTGTTGTTGTCGATGGGGTTGTGGGATTCGGCTGCGAGGATGAAATCTGCGGGGATGAGTTTCGTGCCTTGGTGCAGCAGTTGGTAAAAGGAATGTTGCGCGTTGGTGGCGGGTTCGCCGAAGAGGATGGGTCCCGTGGTGTAGTTTACCATTTTGTTGGAGCGGGAGACGGCCTTGCCGTTGGATTCCATTGAGAGTTGTTGCAAGTAGGCGGGGAAGCGGTGGAGGTATTGATCGAAGCTGCCAATGTCAATCATCCGGAACTATTGAAGGTGGTGTCAAACGTACGGAGAAACAAGATGGGTCTGAGCTCCATAGAAATCAGAGTACCAAACACTTAACAAGCCAGCAATGACCGGAATGTTCTTCTCCAACGGTGTTTCACGGAAATGCTTATCCATAGCATGAGCACCGGTCAAGAACTCCTTGAAGCTCTTGAAACCAATATGAATTGCAACACTCAGCCCGATAGCACTCCAAACACTATATCGACCACCGACCCAGCTCTCAAAGCCAAACATGTTCTTAGCATCGATACCGAACTTGGTGACCTCGGATTCGTTGGTGGAGAGAGCAACAAAATGCTTGGCGATATCACCCTTGCCATCAGTCTCCTTCAAGAACCATTCTTTGGCAGAATTGGCGTTGGTGCAAGTCTCAGCAGTAGTGAAAGTCTTGGACGCGATCAAGAAGAGGGTCGTCTCAGGGTTGGAGTACCGAAGTGCTTCAGCCATGTGGGTACCATCAATGTTAGACACGAAGTGGAGAGTCTGTGTGCGATCACCATAATACTTGAGAGCTTCGGTGACCATCACAGGGCCCCTATATTTGTATCAGCACTATCCCATCATGCCAATGATCCACTTACAGATCAGAACCACCGATACCAATATTGATAATAGTCGTCAACGGCTTCCCCGTAAAGCCCTTCCACTCACCACTCCTAATCTGCTCGCTAAACTCCTCCATATGCTTCAACTCCTTATTCACACCCGGCATAACATCCTGACCATCGACCATAATCGGCTCATTGGAGACATTCCGTAACGCAGAATGCAAGACCGCCCTTCCCTCAGTGAAGTTGATCTTCTCGCCCTTGAACATTGCATCGCGCAACTGCTCCACGCCTGCTTCTTTGGCGACATCGACCAGGAGCTGGAGTGTCTCCTCGGTAAGGAAATTCTTGGAAAAGTCGAAGAGGATCTCGCTGTTGTCGGCGGTGTTCTTGAATGTGTGAGAGAACTTGGTGAAGCGCTCGGGATCCTTCTTGAACTCTTCTTTGAGGACAAAAGACTTGCCGACTGTGTCATGGTGGTTCTGCAGAGCTGACCAGGCTTTGAGTTCGGTTGCTTGAGGCATGGTGACGGTTATCGCTTGTTGCAATGATTTTCTGTGAGAGAATCAATGGCTGCTTGTTGTAGGAACTCGAAGAAGAGTAGGAAAGAGGAAGAAGGAAGAGGGTGGAAGATGGTTTGATTAACAGTTTCAACCCTCTCACAAAGTCTGGGCAATATTGACGCGGCGGAAGTGTGGAAAGTTTTGCTTGGTGGGATGGATGCCCCTCTTTACCCCGCCATCAACGTCATCAAGGCCCCAATTGAACGTGACCAGAAGAGACTTAAGGGGGAACTGACCTTCCGCTTTAAGCTGTTATGTATCCCTGGGTAAAATTGTATGTATGACTTGATACAGAAGAAGCAGTCCTCACAGGGCGAAGGATGGAGCTATCAGTGGAAAGAAGTAACGCTGTGTCTGGGCGGGCGGGGCAAAGCTAGAGCTCGCTTACCTCCGTATGAAGCCCCGCCTCGAGTCTTCATATCGTTTCCCTCTCAACTGCCGAGTCATCTGGGAACATATACATACAGTATACGATGGAAGTCTAGCACCCTTTACCAGAGGAACAATGCACGAAGAGGTATATATCAAGTGTAAGACCATAGACACTGAGATCTCCTGTCAATGCTTCATATTCTCGTCGTCTATACACAATGTTACTGTCTACGCAGAATCCATGGACCTCGGTGCAAGAGCTCTTAACCATCATCATAAGAACGTTCCTCAAGTTCATCGAACGTCCTTAGGAACACCCAAGTGATTTCCTTCGGCGAAAACAGCTTGCTACAACAATAGCTCCACACAATCGTCAGATCTATGCTCCGAGACCGTCCCACACCACCGCCTCCTTTGATCTCAGTCCTGGCTTTGAATGCACCGTGCCTGAGTAGTTGAAAACACTTTTATGTATGCACCGGATAAACGAATCGTGCCAGAAGCATCCCGTTTTCAAAGTACAATGCTTCAGTCTTGAACGCTGCCAACAAAGGAAGGATCCTTGATACTGCCACCAGCATCACCTAACCCAGCTACAGGTCGGTTGTAGGACCAGCCCGTAAATTGCTGTTGCATGGTAGAGGAGAGAACAGGGCCATCGACATAGGAATCGGCGGGAGCTTCTTGCGTGAACTCGGGATCGAAGTTTTTGGTATCAAGAGCATCGGTCTGAGAGATTTTAGTCAGATAGTCTAAACAAAATCATGGGATGGAGTATACGCACCACATTAGGCTTGAAAGCTGGCTCGTACTTGCGCTGAAGTAGCTTTCGCCAATCAATGCTATGGAAAAAGGGATGAACCTTGATCTCTGACGCGCCATTCGCACCTAGTCGTTGATCTGGCTTGCGATTGAGAAGCTTCGTCAGTAGATCCTTTGCAGCTGGAGGCACAATTTCTGGTCCAGGGAAGTGAAGTGGCTCCGACAAGATCTTGCGGTACATCTCGTTGGTGTTCTCATCGTAAAAGGGTGGAAGTCCGGTCAACATCTCGTAGAGGAGAACACCAAGAGTCCACCAGTCCACGGTCTTTGTGTAGCCTTGACCCAACAACAGTTCCGGAGCGAGATACTCAGGCGTACCACAGAACGTGTTCGTTCGATCCTCATCCTTCATATCCAGCTTGCAGAGACCGAAGTCGCAGAGTGCAATGTGTCCAGAGTAGTCCAACAAGATGTTCTCCGGCTTCAAATCTCGGTAAATGACATTGAATCCATGCAAACACTCCAAAGCGCATAACAGCTCGGCTGTGTAGAATCTCGATCGGTTGATATCGAATCTTTGCTCCTTCTGCAGATGATGGAAAAGCTCTCCTCCATTGACAAATGCCAGTACAAAATACAACTTCTCCGGTGACTGGAATGTGAACTTCAACGGTACAATGAAAGGGTTGTTGATCTGTGACAGAACCGAACGTTCCGCTAAAGTATGTGCCACCTCGGATCGAGAAATGATATGCGCTTTCCGAATCGTCTTCAAGGCGTAAATCCGTTGAGTATCCTTCTTCTTGACTTGCATGACCTTTCCAAAGCTACCCTTACCAACCACCTTGAGCAAGTCGAAATCGTCAATTGTCAAAGTTCTGGATCTATTCTCGACATATTCAACACCAATTCGAATCTTTCCTGTCCCATATTGAACGTCCAGCCATTGCGTACCAGAGTGACCAAGCGACTTCTCCTTGCTTGCAAATTCAGAGGCTGCCTTTTCTTTGTCCTTCTTGCTCATCTTCGGATCCTCCACATACGGGTGAGCTTCCTCGAATCGTGGGTTGATTCTAGTGACACCGAGAAAGATATCTTGGCTTCGGCCAGATCCAGGCGGTGCATTTGGATTTCGCAGGTATAAGTGAACAGCTAACTCCGTGACACGGGACACATCGAATTTGTACTGAGTATTGCCTCCAGCCCAGAGAGGGTTCTCAGGAGTACCTGCGACGGCATTGACGAAGACTTGAAGCTTGTCGAAATCGAGGAGGGCGTATGGTAGATACTTTGTTGATATGCGGCCATGACTACTGGGTATAGCACCAAATCCACCTCCTGATGTCTGTGGTCGGCCTCCAGAATATGAGCCTGCTATTGCACCTTGTTGTGATGAGCCTGGACGGACTGATCCCGCTACACCAAACCCATTCCCGGTCGAGAGGGAACTTTGCTGATGTTGTGTAGAGAGGACTTGCTTGTATGGTTCGGGCAGGGAGAAGCCTTGGCCTTCATGTAGAGTGACGATGAGAATACCCGGTCTGGGAGGGGCAGGAGGTTGTATGGCGATGGCTTCTGATGCAGCTGTAGAGATCAGTGGAGGCTCCAACGACGAGAGTGCGCAATGCCTACCAATGCCGTTATCATTTGTGGGAGCGGGAGTGCTTGCGAGACTTGATTTCTCATCTTTGGCCGAGTCGGTGGTGATGGTGGCAGTAGAGGGGGATCTTGAGAAAGTATTGGCAAGAGGGCCAAGGTGCGTCTCCTTGAGCTCTGTGATTTGTGTCAACGATGTCAGTCCTCCGTCCCTTGGATGATGCCCTTCCCAGGCGACAGCTTGGAGGAAGGAAATTTGGTGATATGTAATCAATCTAGAAAGGACTCAACGTACTCTTGGTGAGCTTCCACGACATTGTAAGGCTTTCTTCACTATGATTGATTCTCTTTTTTACGATAACTCAAAGAGTTGTGGTGGGTATGTGTTTGTGTTCGATACAGTAGGTGGTACAATCGAGTTGCCCCGCCAAAGGTGTTTCGAAGTTGACGCCGGATTACGGCATTGACAGGCGCTTGAGGACGCTGATGTCGCAGGAAGGTTGAGCACGATGATGTAGCGCAGCTAGGTATTGAAGGATCGGAAGTACAATGACCGTGTGTGTATATGTATGAAGAAGGACGAGCCGGAGAATTCCTTTATCCCTTTTCCTTGTTCCTTTTTGTCGAAATGTGAAGATTGATGGAAGATCTTTTTACTTGTGACCTTCCTCTTCCATACAGCAGCAGCAGCAGCGGGGCTGAGTTGGAGTTGCGGCCGCTTCTGTTTCTGCTGGGAGAAGAAGTCGGAGGCTCGGAGCCGCCGGTCGGACTTAGGTCTTACGGAGGAAGGGGGAAGGGGTCAAGTGACTTGAGTACTACAGTAGTGAGATAACAAGATGAGCTCGCTTGAACTTCGGCAGCCAGTGAAAGTTGATCTGTGGGATGGGATGTAAGATGAAAGGATTAAAGGTGAATACTGTATTGAGCATGCTGTTTCAAGGACGTGTTTGTGTTCTGAGCACAGTACCAAGCCATACCATATCATACCATACTATACAAACCTCTATGAGATATACTAAAGCTCAGCTGGAGTGCTGACCTTGACGTCAACTTATTCATCATTCCGGGGGTTTTGAGATCACCAGCGCGCTAGTTCCCATTGAGCTTTCAAGGCCATCCTTCTGTCCTTCAGCCGATGCGCCGCTAGCGCCTATACTGAGGCCTGACGTGCCTGGCCATCGACACAACCCAAGCAGCATCAACTCATCAGACATTCAAACGTACTTGTAACCCATCTTGATTCAGAAACACGTCGCGCCAGATAGATGCGGTAAATATACGAGCAAGAACAGTCTGTCTTTCTAGCACCACGTCCATATCGAGACCCTGCCATCTGGTCCTGCAATCGGCCTAGGCGCATCCCCGTCATTTGAAGCCGCAGGCATGGGAGTCATCCGTAAGAAATCCGCAGCGCGAGGGGCAGAAGGTGGTGTGAAATACGTCTGCGATGTCTGTTCGGCTGATATCACAAGCACGGTGAGTCGTGCACGTCTGCAGCTGCCGCATCTCAGCTAATCAGACCCAATCCTAGGTTCGAATACGTTGCGCCCATGCCATTTGTAATGACTACGATCTTTGCGTACAGTGCTTCTCCAAAGCTGAGCGATCACACAACCATCAACCAGCTACTCACCCCTTCCATGTCATCGAACAGAACTCGGTCCCAATATACGAGAAGCATTGGGGCGCCGATGAGGAGCTACTACTTCTGGAGGGGTCCGAAATTTATGGATTAGGATCATGGGCAGACGTAGCGGATCACATTGGTGGGTTTCGAACCAAGGATGAGGCTGCCGAGCATTACAAGAGAACATATCTCGACAGTCCCAACTTTCCTCTGCCGAAAAGGGCCAGTCCGAACGATCTGGAGTTGATGCATGAGAATCCGAGGGAGCAGTTCCAGGCTCGCAAGAAGCGACGGATAGAGGAGAGGAAGGAAAGACAGGAGTCAACTGCAGCAGCAGTTCCAAAAACGAAGCCGACATCGAGTGTACCATCATGTCACGAAATTGCAGGTTATATGCCAGGACGGTTGGAGTTCGAGACGGAGCACTTCAACGAGGCGGAAGAAGCTGTACAACACATGCAATTCGATCCCGGCGATGGTCTTAATCCACGAACAGGGGAGATAGAGCCGGAGATGGAGTTGAAGATGACAGTAATGGACATCTACAATAACCGTTTAACCCAAAGAGCGGACCGCAAGAAAGTAATCTTCGAACACAACCTGCTTGAGTACAAAAAGAATACATCCCTTGACAAGAAGCGTACGAAAGAAGAGCGCGACCTCCTCATGAAAACCAAACCCTTCGCCCGAATGATGAACCACGACGACTACCAAGAATTTTGCACCGGCCTCCTCGAAGAACACAATCTCCGTCAAGCCGTTGCCCAACTCCAAGACTGGCGCGCCAATAAGATAGGCGATCTACGATCGGGAGAGAAATACGAACAAGAGAAGATCACACGCGCCCAGAAAGCCATTCCCCTCGGATCCATGGACCGAGATCCTTACAACAAAACCCCACAACGCAGCAAAACCGCCATCGCGGCAGAAGCCCCCTCAGCCGCCTCTCTACTCGTAGCTCCCGACCTTCCCGCCCGTCTAATCGACTCTCCATCGTCTTCCACCTCCACCCCTCTCTCAAACCATCACACCAACAACACCATCACCAACACAAGCAAACCCGAAAGCAAAATCCTGACCAACGGCCACTCAACATCCAACCACCTCCCTCCACCCAACCCCTCCCCCAACACCACCGTCGTCCCCCTAACAGGCATAACACCGCTCTCCCTCTCCAAGGAAAACGTATCCGATCTGCACCTCCTCACGCGCGAAGAACAGGATCTCTGCGAGAAATTGCGTCTCTATCCGAAAGCATATCTGGTTATCAAAGATGCCATCATGCGCGAATCGGTTAGGGGGAATGGGGCGTTGAAGAAGAGACAGGTTAGGGAATTGGCGAGATTGGATCCGGGAAAGGGGGGACGGCTGTGGGAGTTCTTTACGGGGTGTGGATGGGTGGGGAGGGGGTAGTGTGGTGAGGGGTGGATTGGGAGGGGTGGATTGGGAGGGGTGGATTGGGAGGGGTGGGGAGGTGGGGAGGTGGGGAGGTGGGGAGAAGGAGGGAAGGAGGGAAGGTCAGCTACCGTTCGTGGATAATAGCGCGTAGAATTTCGTCGACGATGAAAGCAAGGAAGGCGTTCAGGCATAGGATAGGATAGGATGGGATGGGATTCGGATGTATAACAGAACAACAGAACAAAGAAGAGCTGTAACCCTGTCAATAAGATGAAGTGGGGTTTTTAAGATCACTAATAAACTTCAATATTTAAAATCTGTCTACTTGAGAGAAATGGATTTTAACTTTAACTTTAAGAGATGACTTAGTAATGGACTTTGTTTTGTATAATTAAGGGTCTATAATACTACTTAGTTAGTTATTCACTGATTTCCTTCCTTCCTTCCTTTTTCCCTTCCTCTCTTCCTTCCTCTCTCTCTTCCTCCCTTCCTCTCTTCCTTCCTTCCTCTGTCCCTTCCTTCCTCCCTCTCTTCCTCCCTCCTTCCTTCCTCACAAAACACATAAATACTACTATCCTTTAAATCTTCTCTTAGTCAGCTGAATTAAACTATTATATAAAGAACCTCTATTTAAATTCCTCTAAATAAAGTTATTATATTATACTATAATACAATATTATATATAATAATATATATAATAATATAAAATCCTTTTTTAATATAATTATAAAACCTAAACATTTCATTTAATACGAAGAATTTTATATAACCTAGATTTATTAACAGAAATCCAATTTATATCTTTATATTAGTAATATCTCTTAACTCCTGTCCTTCTCTAATATCCTAGGATGAAATGTTTAGGCTTTACGCCCTTGCTATGTATTGTATATAGCCTTTATTGCGTTTAACTCCTTGATAAGCCTTAAGGGGAGGGTGACTGATTACCTTCGTAATGATTAGGGTATTTCCAGAATCCCCACCTCATCTCAATTCGCCTCTCCTCATCTCAGCTAACCAATCCAACCCAAACTCAACACCCGACTTCATAGCCTCTATTCCATCACCTCTACACCATCCCATCCCATCCCATCCCATCCCATCCCATTCCATGCCGGTCCCCACCCCGTCCCCACCCCAATCTCCCTACATCAATCTCCCCACATCAATGCCTCTCCCCTCTCTCCAAAAAAATACAATCATACATCAACAGCCCACCCATTCTCCATCAAAAACTCCCTACAAGCCGTCCTAAGCGCAAGGTTTGGTCGTAGATCATGAATAGTGAGGGGTTCGCGCGTGAGGGGATCCGTCTGGCTTCGTTCGAGATGTTTCATTATTGAGGCTCGTTCGTAGGAGTTGCCTGTTTTGGTCTGTTTTAAGGGGGAAGGAGTTTGTTAGATGATGGTTCTTTTTTGGGACAATGTATGGAGAGAGGTAGATGGATTTCAGATATAAGGGGAATTGTTGGGGTAATAAAAGGGGGATGAAGATGTTTGGGGAGGTTGGAGTGTGTGAAAGAAGACGTACCATCACGGGATCAACCATTGGGTTGAAACTTATATCATCCACCAACCAATCCGGCACTTTCCTCTTTCCCTTCTCTTCCTGGCCGTTATCACTCGTAGCAAATACCCTCCTCACTTCTTCGACTTCCTTCTCCATTTCCTCATCCTCCTCACCTCCCTTCTCTCTCATCAAATGCACCACTTCTTTTTCCAACTCCTCCCTCCTCTCCCTCTCCCTCGTCCTCTCTTGCTCTCTAACAACCCACCTCCCCCGCATTCCCCTCAATACAACCTCTGTGATGGCCCCTAGACTACCCAACCCCTTTCCATCCCTTCTTATCTCCTCCACACACAAATCATGCGCTTTCTCCGCATTCCTCACTGCCTCATCGTACTCCTCGAGCGCTATCTGCGCTTGGGCGATTAAGTGGAAAGCTTTGAAATTGTCGGGTTGGAGAGCGAGAGCACGGCGCGCGGCGTCGATGGCGGATTGGTGGGATTGTAGTTTTAGGAGCGCGAGTGAGTGATTGGTGTGCAAAGCTGGAGAGGTGGGATCTGCTTCGATGCTAGGTGTTTGTTAGCTAGAATTCCCTATGAAGAATATTCTCTCATCATGCTGCTCTCCTCCACCTCATCCCAACTCTCCTACTCTCCTTCATCCAATCCGAATTTGCATCTACTAAGCACACACACACAACCAAGAAATGTATAAAAAAGGTCGACTCACGCTCTAACATACCACTCCTCCGCAACACCCCATTCCCCTCGCCCAAAACATCGATTCCCTTCCTCCTTAAACCGAATCGCTTTCTCTGGATCTGGTCTGTCCCCTCCAGCACTCCCACCACCACCACTGGGCCCCGCTGATCCCCCGCTGGATGAATCCTTGCCTGCCATTCTGGTGGCGGCTTCGCGGGTACGGGTTCGAAGGCGGGAGAACGTTTTGACGGTTTGATTGGGGGTGTATCGGGTGTGGAATGTTGTGGGATGATCGTTGTGTATGGGTAGTTCTTTAATATAGGTGCGGTGTGGAAAGATCTGTTCTCTGTACTGCTGGTGCTGGGTGTTGGAAGGGGGGATAGTTAGGAGGGGTCGAAGCTCAGCCTTGTGGGTAGCGCTTGGGAAAGTTGGAAAGGTGAAGTAGAGGGTGTTGAATGCGGACGAAGACACCTATGTCACAGTAGTCGAAGCATAGGTTTTGAATGTATGTTGGTAGCTCAAACGATGAGGAGCTGAAGATGTTGTGGATTTGTTTGTAGGAGTGAGGTGTCAGCCTTGTGCGGGAGTCGTGCGAGGGGAAAGCAGCCGAGGCAGCCTCTTTTAGAACGTTCTGGAACATCGAGATTATCAATAGAAGTTCACCCTGTTCGATGTGTCTCTTCAGGAAGACATCACTTTGTAAGGTTGGCGATCATGAGATGTGGAACACTTGATTTATATTTGGGAGACGTGGTCTAATGAGTCTTTTGTACAATCATTTCTCTATTCGCTCCCAGAACTTTGCGCTTGTCGCCTCCATAGCCGAATCCAATCTCTAGAATGGCTAAAAGGGCCAATCTTGTCAATGAGAGCTTCTGATAGCGGATTTGATAGTGAGGGAGAGAATGGGGGGCTCGAGAGGAGCAGGCGCTGCCTCTTGTGTTGAGCCTTGTCAACCTGACAGCACTCGCTGCTGTGCGCCCACCATAGTCGGCCGACCTTTCAATATGCAGAAAGCCGTTTTAGAAGAACATAAGATATCTGCATAGCACGTACGTTGTCTGACGGTGGGACCTCCTTGACGAAATGCTCTCCAATAACCGGTACTTTCTGTCCCACATATCAGCACTCTCCCTTCAATGTTCCTCTCCAGCCTCTGACATACCTGCATTATATCCTTCCTTACCCTTGGTACATCCGAAAAGAAGAAGAGGGCGAAGAAGCCGGCGACTCCTCCGAAAGCACCTAAAGTTATTCCTCTGCTTCCTATCAGCCTTGAACCTCTAACCGTGATCCCACCGTATTCTTCTGCGCCCTGCAGCTCTCCCGAATTGGACAATATTATATCTTCGCTGTCGCCACAGCATAAAAGCTGCGGTAAGGGTTGTGAGAATTGACGTACATCCTCGAAGCACTTCTCATAGTCCATCCTCTAAAGTTCTTTTGCACCGTATAGCTGTACACAAGCCTTACGTTAGCACAAAATGCTTGTCAACGCTCCCTCATCTTCGAACACTTTTCTTCTCTGCGGTTCCACGAGATCAATAAGCACGTACTTTGGTCCATGAGGCGATTTGTAGGTCTCGTACATAGGCTGCGAGTGCATGGGCGTGACGCCCGTAGACGGGTGGGTCTGTGGAGGATGTCAGCAAATGCTTCTCGTCAGACTTTGGGAATACTTGCATCTCCCATGACAGCCATCTTGGAGGATTGTGAGCGTCACCGAGAGAATGATTGTGGATTGGATGGGAGTTGGCTGGATCGGGATGATAGCTTCAAATCAGCACCGGTTGAAGCCTTAGGCAGCAGAATCCCATATCACGTGACATGATCCATCTTGATAAATACTTTGATTGAGAAAGGGGTTCAAGTGATCATATCGAAGCAAAGGCTTCGAGTGATGGTGTGTCTCTGTCTCTCTTTACCCTCAGATTTCCTCTTTATCTTTTCCGTCACTCTTCTACTCTTCTCCCTCGACTTCTTTTTAGTTAGCGGAGATACTTCCGGCCGTCACACTGCTAATTACTCGCCTTCTCATTGGTCGAAGCACAAACATAGGACTTCCCCAGAGCGCGGCACCGGGATGAATCGGGGCATCCAAAAGCTCGTGATAACAATCCGCTCGACCCTTTTGCAAGCGCAAAACTTCTCTCCCTCTAATCTTTTCTTGTACTCTCGAGGAGACTATCTTCCCCGTAGCCATATTCTCTCTCTCACCACATCGAACCATTGTAGGGCCTCAAATAGCAGGACAAGAGCAAGCTTGGATATCACACATAGACGCCAAGCTGAAGCATTGGAGAGTGGGAAGAGACTGCTGCTGCTTCGTCATTGTGCGCAAACACTTCACACGAGAAGAGTTGCTGCAGATCGTATGTGGAACTGAGAGAGCTGCATGGAGGAGGAAAGTCCGCATTGACATACCATCCGATCCTACCGATCTCGAAACACCACTTCATCCAGCATCGCCTTGAAGCTGTGGGCCGGGGAGGTAGTCATCCCATCATACGATATTCGATTTCAACCTTCCCCCCCCTCCATTCTCAACTCACCTCCTCATCTCTCACCAAACCCGCACGATCCAGAGTCCAATCACAAAACAAGCCCAAACATGGCCCCACCAACACAACGTCCCTTCTTCGCCAACTTCCTCGCCGCCTTCCGCGCCCACTCCGCTGCCACCGCCGCCGTCACCTCCTCAACCAGCCCCACCACCTCCACTTCAAATCCCCGCTCCCTCAGCACCAAACCCACCACCACAACATCCACCCCTTCGACACTCACAGCAGCAACATCACAACAACAAAACACCTCACAATCACAAGTTTCCCCCAGCGAAAGGCCGCATCCCAGAGCCGGAGAGCGATTACTGAGTCCCAGCCTGGCAGCAGCAGCGGCCAGGAGAAGAGGAAGCGATTCGAGTTCTTCCGGCTCCGAGGGCTTTCGCGATGTACAGTTGAAGGGAGGCGAGAAATGGTATATTGGTGGTAGGACGGCGCAGGGTGAGGAGAGGTATTATAAATTGGGTGTGGTGAGACGGCAGAGGAGTGGTGATCGGTTGAGTTTGGATCGCTTGAGTTTGTGAGGGAGATTGTGTGTGTGTGTGTGTGTGTGTGTGTGTGTGTTTCTTTTGACTCGGGGAGGAAAGGAGCGGGGGGGGAGGAGGGGTGGGTGGCTGTGAAATGGATGGAGGTATCAGGATGGGGGAAGAATGCATGGATTGGAGTTTGGAGTCGGGGAGTTGGAGTTTGGAAATTGGTAATTAAAGATATGGCGTTAGCGGACTTGAATGAAAGAAAAGAAAGAAGGTACTGCAATTGTTTCGACTTGCCCGTCTTAGGGGCAATCTTATCTTGCGGCTGGGATTCAACACTGCAAATCTTACAAACAAGTATACTATATATGAAGCAAGCTGCTCTCTATACACAATATGTCGATATCAATACAGACATTACACATCACCCACCCATCCCAACTCAACTCACCTCCTTCCGCAAACCATCTATGCCATAAACCTATTCTCTCACTTCCCTTGCTATGTGGTGGCTCTTTCCCCTAAACCATTCTTCTATTCTATTCTAACCTCCACTCTTAACTATCCACTCTATACCCACTATATCCTCCCTCTCTCCAGAACACCCCGCCCGCTTGCGAAAAACTATATAAATATATGTATATATATATATATGATCACCACAAAAACCTCTGCACCCTCCCCGCCTCCTGCACCCACTCAAAACCGCGATACAAGAAAATATACCCCGTGACCACATTAATGATTCCAAACCATAGCGTCTCCGCAATTAGGTATTTATGTGTGTTCCATACTGTCTTGGGATCTGTTGTTGTGCTGATTGGATTTTGTTTTGAGGATGCAGAAGCGGATGGAGATGAGGATTGAGAAGGAGAAGGTAGATATAAACGCCAATATATCCATGGTAGGATATAATATCTTGGCTCCACCAGCGGGGCGGTGATGAGGGAGAGGGTTGTGGGGAGGAGGTAGTTTATTAACCATGAGACTTTCATCCCTGGGTCTATGCTGTCCTCCTGCTGTTGTTGTTGTTGTTGTAGTTGTTGTTGTTGCTTCGTCTTGTGCTCAAACTCTGTCTCCTGCTTTCTCGATGCCCCAATATCAGATGTCTCGGTGTTCTCTTTTGGAGAAGTTCCTGCGTTTGTATTCGATGCATGTAATAATACATCTCCCGACCTAATCCCGGACTCGACGAAGAGCGCGGTATAGCAAAGCCATCCACAAACCAGATAGACGGGAGTAAGTAGATATCGAACCCAGGGATGACGAAGGATCGTGTATCGAAAAGCGTAGAAGACATAATGTCGATTATCAGCGAGGGTGAAAGGGTGAATGATGGTGTTTAGGTGCACAACTGCGATAGTTGCTAGTGTTGTAGCAGCTATGAGTGCTATGGGCAGGAGTAAACGCTTTGGTGCGAGTGAAGCGTTCGGGAGGATGAGGAATTGAGGTGGTGTGAAGGGGAGAGGAAGATGGTGCAGGATGGTGGAGAGGAGGGAGAAAGCTGAGGGAATGAGGATGGGGAGGGAGAAGAAAACGGTCGTGGTGCTGAGGTAGAGGAGTTGTGGGAGGTGGAGAGTGGCAATGTGGTTTGATTTGTCGCCTATGTTCAGGTCAGTGCATGGAGATATATGGAAGAGAGTAAGAGGGCATGCTGGTAGGGTATGCTGGTGTCAATGAGAGATTGTACTCACCCATGACGACTCCGCCGTTCCAGATGATGAAAGCAAGGAACGAGAGCATGATAGCGATGTATGGCCATATTTGATTGAGAAGAAGGAGTGGGCGATGAGCTGCTGCTACGACGATACTGAGCGGTGTAAGAAGGAAATCTGTGAAACATCAACACCCAGCCAAACCATCCAAAGGACAGACACGAAACCTTCAAACCCAGCATCTCTCAAAGCAACATCATGCACCGCTCCTCGTATCCAGTTCTGCCATCTTTGCTCCAAACGTTCCCTCCACGACCCTTCAATTCTCATTCCATCCCTCCTAGTCCCACCTCTTCGCTGTATCGACTCCAGCATCCTCACAATCTCCAAACCACCCATAAACAAACCGACCCAGAAAACATTAGTTTGCCTCATCCACAACGCCAGCACACCCCAGAGATACAGATACACGTTGTCTACTTGACTTCTCCGTGAAGAGATATCTTTCTCGAGATAACATTTGAACATTCGTACCACGATACATGTCGATAGTACATCCGTGTAGAAGAGGCCAGTGAAGAAGAAAAGGGGTGGGAAGAGAGCTATGTTGAGCGCTGTGTGGAGTGTGTAGGGTGAGAGATTTGAGGTTCCGAGGGTAATTATTGATGAAGACTCTTTCGTTGCTGTGGACTTGGAGGACTTGTCTGATTTGGTACCTTTTGATGGAGGCCGGTGGATGAGAGCATGGCAGTCACATAGGTAGGAAAGAATGAAGATGCTAAGTATGATGTTGAGGAAGCGTAAGTGAGCCACTGAGCATGGAAGGAAAGCAAAGTGCTTGATGAAAAGCGTGGCGAAGATGTATCTAATCTCATCTTAGCAGATTACATATAACGCTACTTGGAGAACGTACAGGCCAGCAGGAGTCGTAAGCTTCGGATCCCAAACCTCGTAACTTCCTTCACAGTAAGCCTCAGCTTGTGGGATGTGAAAGACTTCATCCTATTCCATTATCAACCTGCTATTCTGCCAGACATTGGGATATAAGCTCACTAGATATGGCTCGGGAACAATACTGGTCACCTGACTCCTCCAGTAATTCGCAAGCAGGTACAAGGCCGCAAATGCGCCAACGGTCAGAAACCTATGTGGACTTGAGAAGACGGAGATGGAAGCATCGTATATGGCTGCTGTGCCGGCGAGCCAGGAGATCCAGGTGGAAGGACTTTGGGCTGACATCGTGCTTGAGGACAGGTTGTCACATTGGGAGTGTTTGACAAAGGATCTGCACGAGGATCCGCTCTGTCATCATGAAGTGAAGCATCGATATGGGATTAAAAAGAAACCACCAGCTGAATCAACTTGATCTGGTGAGTATTGTTGTTGTGTGCTGCTTGGTTGCAAGGTTCGAGGAAGGGGCTCCGGTTCCTGACCAATCAGAGCGCGCTTGAGTCTCAACTTCTGGTCTGCACTCTCTGTCTTCCACGCAGTGATCAAACATAACTTGAGTCGCGGTCTACTTCATCTGCACTTCTGGGTGCGGTGCATTGCTATATATGACAATAGAGTATTACTTCTGAGGGTGTTTCCTCGATCTGATCTGATCGGTAAAATTCTTTTGACTAGCCTAAGAGTCATCGATGGCAGATTCATTTATGAGCTCATGTTTTAAGGCCCTTGAATCTAATCTTCGCCGGACCGCAAAGGATCCAAATTAGAATAAATGGTTTTATCCTGTCTAATCAATGGAATGCGAACAAACGTTTGCTCATTCCTCGCTGGCCTCAGTCATCTGGATATCGGCTTCCGCGGACTCCTTTACCATCTGGGTATCGGCTTCCTCCTGCTCCTCCCCATCCTCGGACTCCTTTGCCATCTGATTATCGGCTGGGTCCTGCTCCACCTCCTCCTCGGTCTCCTTTGCCATCAACGTATCGACTTCCTCCTGCTGTGTCCCATTCTTGGACTCTTTCCCAGCCATCATCCTTAGCCTGGTATCCCGTGGCGGAATCTCGATGAATATCGCAGCATACGAGTACTCATACCCCGTCGTAAGTTGATTCCCATTTGCCTTTTCCAGATACCCAGCAGCGAGCTGTTTGTACCCTGATTCGCGATTCAGCCAGTGAACATTGCGATACTTCTCAAACGGCCAGACATTGGCAATGACCTGTTGGTGACCAGTCATCAGCATCTGTTCCCGATGTTTTGAAGAGACTTACTTCTGTGAGACTACGATCATGCGTATTCAGGTCACTCAGCTGCAAGCCATGGAACGCCGTTCCTACCCTCTCCTCGTTCTTCTCAAGACGTTCATGTTTTCTTTTAGAACGCTTAGAATGTGGGTTTTCAACCTCTCCTTCATCTCCACTCAGGTATTCATCCCCGTAACTACCCTGTTTCAAGATCGGTCGTACCTTCATAGTCATTCCCAGCTTCTCAAACACCGTGTACAACACGGCATCTACACCCTTCAGCGCATATGGCATCTTATACTTCGTGGGTCCAGCAGTGTGCGCATATCTGTGCGTGCAGTAAAAAGCCAGAGTGCCGCCGTCCACCATGAAGTTAGGCTGGGAAAGCATGGAATGGGCGTGTTCGTAGAGTGGGTATGAAGCTGGATCAGCGGTAGGAGAGGTCTTCTGTAGAATGCCGCCGACATGCTCAGAGATGTGGAGGTTGTAAGTCAGCGTGATGCAATGACCGGAAGTAACGGGAAGTACTTCGTAGGTGCAATCGCTATGGAACGCAGCCCACTGGATCGTGGGCTTGGAAGTGTTGGAGTTGAACTGAGACCAGTCGTACGTGGTGGTGTGATCTCGATGGGTGACTTGGAGCTGACCACCTTGGTTCATAATCAATGATCGTACAGAGGGAACAAACAGCATGGCTCACATACCTTGATGATTGCAAGGTAGGCAAACAACCAAGCTTCCGAAATGAGTAGCGCCGCCAGGTGCGTCGACATGCTTATGGAACTTCCCTGATGGACCAGAGTATACCTAACCTTTATTAGCAAACAAGCTTCGTTTTCTAGTAGGTGAACCCCAACGTTCAACTTCTGTAGTTGCGCTACAACTCCCCAATGCTCACTCAATGCATCCTTCTTTACCCTTTCCATCCGTTGTGCAGCCTCTTCTAACAGCTTCTGACTCGAATCAAGCTTCTTCGTTAGGCCAGTGTCACTCTTCTTCTCGCCCTTGATACCATCGCGCTGCTTACTAAATATCATCGCCTTCGCAACACTAGGCAACAGTGTCTGTGCAATAGCACTGATGATACCATAATCAGCAGGGTGAAAGTCTACACTAAAGTTTTCACGATTCCTTTCCTTAGCCTTGCAATTGATCTCATTCGAGACATGTTTTCCTCCCAGTCCGAAAGTGGAGGGTTCGCACGTATAGACCAGTGCTCGTAGATTAATATCATTGAGTCCTTTGGGTGGTGGGAAGATGACGCGCATAGAAGACGTGACACCTGGCGGAGTAGCTTTAGTCGGAGGCTTGATGTCGAAACGCAGTGTGACTGGAGGACACGAGATGTCGGATGATTCGAACGATGCTTCTTGCTTGCTTGACTGAAAGTGCGGAACGATGGGAATGCTGCCGCCAAGCGAGTAGTCTGCGCGTGCTTTGTAGCCATTGAGTGCTTGTTTTAGTGACTCGATGACGGTAGCTTCGCTAAGTGCTTGAAGGATCCCAGTTGAAGCACTGCAAGTCTTGGTTGAAGTGCTTTGCGTATCGGGTTCACTATTTGTATCGATCGGATGGTTATGGGATGCTGAAAAATCTGACGCTACCTCATTAGTGGGAGAGTTTGCCATGTTGTCTTGTTCGTAAAGTTCTGAGAAGAGAAGTGATTGGAAGAGGATAGGCAAGGGTAGAGATGACGAGCTTGGTATTTGTATTGACTCTGCAAGGAGCGATGGAAAAGTGAGAACAGTAGACTGGTGAATGATATTGCAAGGTCAGATATTCAAGGCAAGGGTAGAGATGACGAGCTTGGTATGTGTATTGTCTCTGCAAGGAGCGATGGAAAAGTGAGAACAGTTGAATAGTATTGCAAGGTTAGATATTCACCATTGGTCATTCGTGCCACTCGGCAAACTATGCTTTATGATATTGACAAAACAAAATAGTGTAAAGGTGATGCCTGATATGCGCCATCACGTACCTGCTATCCGTTGGGGCATCATTCCGTCCTTGTTTACTCGAGCTCGAAGGTGACCTTGGTCAAAACTCGTAGTATCCTCATGCCTTGACCCTTGCTGACCCTGTACTTACGCAAAGCGACCGATGTGTCAAATGCGTTCGCATCTTCCACCTGTAAGTCGAAGGGGTTATTGATGAACTCGGATGTTGCTTGTCTTCTGCACCGTTGCGATTCCAGTGAGAGATCCTGAAAAGCTTAATTAAGTAATGGTTTTCTGAAGTCTCAAGTGGAGATTGTAAGCACTGTTTCTGATCTAAGATTTTGCTATAGAAAAGAAAACAAACTTTCAGAAGTAGACTTACTTCGACCTCCTCACATGGAATCCAAACGAAATACTTGCTGTTCAAATGCGCGAGTGCACTGCTGAGATGCTAATTGCCGTTCTCGTATGAAGGTCATATTGCTAGGTCATCGGTAATTGTGTAAGTACATATATCGAGCTCAACTCAATCACGCATCAGAAACTTAGTAGGTACATGAACGCAAAGTAGGTCTGAAAATCTCATCCCCAGGCCCTTCATCGTACTCAGTCGGTAAAATACCATGTGACATCAAAACGACCCCCTGAATTAGCACTTCCTACATCAGCAGGGGTATAACCAAAGGCAGAGAATAATGCGTCTGAAGCATCTAGACCATCAATACAAGCCTCGCATCTATCGACCACATAGGCTTCATGTGATCTCCCATTGGACGTAGCCAAGATCTTCCGACCACAGTTTGCATCCAAGACTCGATCGTAGCAGCCCGCGTAATTACAATTGCCCTGTCCTCCTGGTCCCATATGAGGCCACCCTAGTGCTACCACCCAGGGCTGAGATGTGCTGTTGTGTTCATATCCACAGTATAGTGAGTTCCCTGGCAGTTGATCATTTGATATACCACCCATCCCAACGTATTTACCGTTGGCTTTCGATATACATGGGTTTGATTTGCTGCACTCTGTACCTCGGGTTGCGCATTTCGCAGGTGCCGGGGAGAAGTTATATTCTCCTTGACCTGGAGACCAAGTGATGCTGTCCCCATTGTAACATGTGCAGACATCTTGGTGACGTACTTGTGGCGTGCCGGAATTATCAGAAACTTGCTTAGCCCCTAAGGACGGTGAAGAGGCAGAGGCAGAAGAAGGGGAAGAAGAAGAGGTAATAGAACTTTGGTAGCTGACTCTGGCCTCCTGGTTGTATGTAGGTGTATCTCCGTCACTGGTTATGCAGCTGGGTTGTACTGGCGGATTTGGACAATTTCCACTATCCACACATGACTGGTATGCCTGTTGCCAATGTGACCAGCCCTTAAGGTCAACGCACTGCCGCGCATGTATGTCCGCTATTGGGCTCGGAACCACAAGTTGTACAAGTGGGACCAGGGAACCGATAAAGGGGAAGAGGGCCTTCATGCTAGCCTTCAAGAGCAAAAGCAATAGCTGAAAAGGAATGTGGGACTGAATTGTAGTCTGATCGTACTTTGCGAAGCTTGCAGTCCTGAGCCCAACATGACCAAGTCGCCATAGTTATAACCCTGCTTCCAGGTCAACGTGAGCGCCACCGAGCCCAAAGAGGGAGCTCCAAAGTTGTTAGGCAGCTGTCTTCAATCCTTTTGGGTCGCACTTTGGGTTTGAAACAAGACGGATCCAATCCTTGAGCTGACTCGATCAAACAGTAAACGCTTTCCGGGTCAAATGATGTAGGCGCTTCTCTGTGCCACTTGTTTAGACTGGTATTTCGCCGTTTGGTGACCCGGAGAAGCAGGGACACTAAGCGAAGTTGAGAAGGACCCTTAGAATCTTTGGTTTGCGCAAGATGCCCAGATTGCAGCCGCCAGAGTCTGCGTGGAATGAGTATCGGATTGTGGTATGGTGGCAATGGGGCAACTAAGAGATCCTGTAGCGTTAGCTCGTCACTTAGAGCAGTGGCCATGGGGAACTGTAGACGTGCATTTGACGGCTGGCGATGGAAATGAAATTCATGAATTGGATATTTGTGGTTGATGACAAATCTAACGCTGCTAAACACAAAGTATTCCACATAAGAGGGATAATGCGGGCAGGAAGGCGCGATGAGAGTGTGAAATTACATGCTAGGCGAAAGTCGTTATATGGTGTAAGATGGCAGTGTAGATAAGATCTCATCTAAGCCAAGACTGCTGCCTAATAGCTTCTGCTTTAAAACATGATTTAATAATGTTTAGTCCAGACACTGAAGGCATGACTATAGCCACAAAGATACAGGTATAAATGTACATGCATCGCAAGTAGGTTATGAGTCTGAATGCACCAAGAGTCTCTTGTCACCCCAACTTCCCATTTGAATGATGATGAGGATAGACGATTGACCTACATTTTGGACCTTCACTTACCATGTCCTTTTGACTCCGAGCACACTATCTTCCCTCCCATATATTGTCGTCTGTACCTTTATACCAGCAGTCTAATTACTCCTTCGTGGTCACAAGTGATGCCAGATCTTTCTCATGTCCATGCATCCTCTCTCCCTTGAGGTCTTGATGTAATTCTCTTTTCAGCCTCGTAATAGTACCCGAGCCTCCGTACACCATTGTTGTATATATCTGAGCAATGGTGGCTCCGGCGTCAAGTATTTCCCGAACTTGATGTCCATTCGTGATGCCACCAGTAGCGAACAGGACCTTGTTCTCTTGGTTTGTCCGCGGTATGGAAGGCGATGGCCCCTGGTCCAGTAGCCGCCGGTACCGTTTCACTAATGCTAGCGTCCTGTTGAACATCTGTGGCCCGGAATAACCTCCTGTCTCTTGCATAATTCTCTGCTCTTTGACGGGCGGAGGGCTGTTCGTCGAGATCAGCTCGGTTCTTCGATTGGTAGTGTTCCCGACTATGATCCCATCAACACCGCTTCTCCATATTGCCTCTACTATTCCTTCGATTTGCTCATCTGTATCTTCGTCGGGTGAGACCTTGACCATGATTCTAGGTTTTTGCTTCCTGTCACACCGTTTGGCAGCGCCCACAACGCCGTCCAAAATCCAGGTCAATGGCTCGACATTCTGTAGAGTCCGGAGTCCAGGAGTATTGGGACTGCTAACATTGACAACCATGACATCTGCATACCGAGCTAGCCTCTCCACGCAGTAGACGTAGTCCTTTCTCACCGCGTCAATATCGTCGCCTTGGGTATCCTTGTTCTTAGCCACTTGAACCATCAGTAGCTTTCCCTTAGTCAGACTTCCAGGCGGAACACCAGCTTCTCCGTCCAGCACCAAGCTTTCCGCGGCTTCATCTACCCCAAAGCCGTGTCTGTAGGCAAAAAGGCGAACCCTTTCCCGCAACCGTTTGGCCATATCGTCTGCGCCCAGGGAATTCAACCCATACCTATTAATCAACCCATTCTGACTCGGCAGTCGAAAAACCCGTGGCCGCGGGTTCCCTTCTTGTGGCAACGGTGTACACCCTCCAACTTCTACGATCGAAGGCCCCAATGCGAACAATGCATCTGGTATTTCCGCAAGCTTGTCGAGTCCTGCAGATATCCCAACCGGATTATCAATGCTCTGACCCCAGAGCTCCGTATATAGGGCGGGATCTGTCGAGCTTGATGTCCGCTCTCGGGGGTTTAAGCCAAGACGGTAAAGTCTTTTGAGGGCTTTGGTCCCGAAATGGTGGGCATCTTCGGCGTCCGGGTTGAGATATCGTACCAGTGGTACAACAAGCCATTGATGAATGGAGGCTCGAGTATCAGTGATGTAAAGGTATGTGAATGTCAACAGAGCCAGCAAGGACGTGCCCCATACAGTGTTGGAGACTCTGGAGGAGATTGCGCGAGTGTATGAAGTTGTTGATGCGGGGCGGAACGAGGTGATCTGTGCTTTTGGTGCGGTTGGCTTTGATCGGAGATATGGAGCATTGCACAGCCTCTGGGGACTGCGCAACAGTCTTGCGTATCGCTGACGCATCGCAGAACTGCCTTGTAAAGATATCGGGAGGTATTAGTGAGTATACAGAGCAGCCAAGTCACCGCTCATACTTGTCTTCGAACGCGGCAAAGAACCGCTCTTAGCGCCACCCTCCTCGTTTTACCACCTTGACCAAAGGGATCTATCGATAGTGTTCTTTATTGAACTTCATGTCTGAGCTCAACGTGGTCTGCAAATCCAAGAGTGTCGAGGTGAGTCTGGAAAAGCCTGTCTCATTTCGTCTCACAGAGCTCGTTTGGCTCCCACTCCTTCTTCTATCTTTGGAACATTTCTCAGGAAGCTCCACCACCTCCGTATAGCTGCATGGCAATTACCACTTCTACCCTAGCTGCGTAAAAACGAGGATCAAAGTTGGCTTCCTTCAGCGAGAACGAGATTGACACAGATGCGGTGGACTCCGAAGACAATGAGAGGTGATAGTGACATCGAATCATATCGATGTTTCACAAACTGACTGGCTCGCTCCTTTATGTATATCGTATATTCCTGAATGGAACATCAGCTTTCCTGTGCTGCAAGCAATGTGTATGTAGAATCGACGTCTAATTTAGTCCTTGATCTTATAACATGTGGTGCTTTACCTTTTCATTGGGCTTCCCTTTGTACAGCAAGCAATTGCTTTTTCAGTTTGAACTGCCGCAACTCCTACTGCCAGGGAAAAGTTCCCTGAACTGGATGATTGTCGCCACATACACCGTCACTACTGGATCTATTGTGCCTACTACGTGCCGCGCCATTGCACCTCGTATCAAGAAGGGATTTTCTTCGTCCTTTCCTCATTCCAAGTGCTGCAAGACTCGATGATCCGACCACAAACAGTGATTCCACCGCAATAGTAAGTGGGATGATTCTATACTCAGACCATGGTTCAGACTCTTCAATGGTGCCTTTATTAGAGTTGATCACTTGAAAACTTACAAATACTCTGGGGTCCCCTGGCCAGTATTGGGTGAGATTCTCTCCAAACCCTGCACATTCCAGTCTGTACAGTCCATGACTGACAAGAAGAAGGTCTCCCTCGCTACTGGTGAAGACAGTTATGCAATATCCCACCAACAACCTGTCCAGCACCCACAGATTGTACGAAATCCTCAGAAGCCGGTCCGAATGGCTTGGTCCCTACGCCGATTCTTCCAGGTCCTTAAGATTCTCCAATCTCTTCCCTTCTGTAAGGATATCCAGGCGACTTCAACGAAGCCGACCTCCTTTGTTCTGCTTACATCGCAGTATGGTGTGACTCTATCGTATCCTTGTTACTAACAGTGATCTCAACACAACATTGCTCGCCATTAATACTACGGCCGTTACAGCTGTCACTCCTCAAATTTCATAGCTGCTACTGACATGACTGTCATACTGTATGGTCGATCGTTATTTCCGATATATGATTCTGGGATGTCACTTCATTAGGGTTCTCCTTGTTAGGGAGATGTTTTCATCTTCATGATTGTAGAAATCATGCTTTTATTTCGGGTAAGAACAAGCGTTTTTACAAATAAAAATTACTGGGAGCTAATAATATATAGAGCAGGAAGCAGCATTAATCAATCTACCAGAATATTCCCACCAATACGTGGATTTAACAGCGGTGGAATTGGCTCCTTCCTTATCCGGCATATTAAGCGAAGAGACAAGGCAGTCAATCGATGTACAAAAGTCTGATCATGTGGTAAAATAAGCCCAAAAAAGAAAGTGTGCCCCATGTGTGACCCATACCCGATTTGAACGGATAGCCTTTCGATCTGGAGTCGAACGCGCTACGGTTGCGCTGGAGAAATTAGTGGTGCGATGAGCTAGGAAGGAGCGCCTACGAACCCAATGAGCCTGAGAAAAAGAGATTTGCCCTTCGCAGCTTATGTAGATAGATCGTACAGCCGTTTCGTGCATACACATTCAAATCTCATGATCAATTGGCGCTTCGTTGGTGGTTGTCTTTTTTGTGTTGGCCAGCCCAAGAAAGATCATTCGCTGACA
>Ga0068631_100160_pt1 | contig 24935 bp, 25 predicted proteins | sample InSIn5gowninarea_2_FD_77434 | JGI IMG/M metagenome (GOLD analysis project Ga0068631, IMG submission 77434) | Clean room microbial communities from NASA Spacecraft Assembly Facility at Jet Propulsion Laboratory, Pasadena, California, USA -... ...
AGAGATTACAAGGTCAAGGACTTCAAGCAGGTTAAAGGTCGTGTCGTGTAGTCATTCACTGCGCCGTATGCGAACAAGCTTGGGGCTTCCCAGGGTGGCTAGACAGATGTTGATGGAGGGAGGGTATAACTGTAGATGTACAAAGCATGTAGATATCCAGATCTTTGTAAATCGCGTTCGTTGCACGTTGATTCCCTTGCTACCTTGATTCATATGTCAGACCATCCAAGTCAGTTGCATACAGAATGCAGACATGTTAAGCGACTAGTAGAGAAGAGACTGTCTGACTGATTAAAACCTTCATATCGCTTTCGCATACTTTCTTCACGGTTAACATCCCGCTTGATAAGTCTAAGTTAAGGCCGCAGCCCCATGCCTTCGCACCCCTGCCACCTAATTTGTCCCAACTCTCGAAACAACGACAGTATCCATAGCTACCGACTCCACCAGTCACTATGACGCAGCTTTTTATATGCTCTAAGATGCTAGTAAGGTTGTGGCAAGGCCATCTTGGAATCGTCAACTCCCAAGGATCCAGAGTAGCCGCTAATGGTATTGACCTTTCGATAGGAGAAGATCACGAGCCGGCAACGCCACAGGCGGTTGAAACCCTGAGTGGCTATTAAATCGCAATTTCTCCGTCGACGTTGCAATCCCTTGAGCGGTTCCCCAAGCTATTGAAAAGGCTGGGATATAGGCGGCGGAAAGCTAAAGCATCAAGGATACGCACGGACAGTTCGTTAGTAAAATGGTGACGGAGAAATCGTGATGAAAGCGTACATCTATAGACGACGATCTCTTCAAAGAAGAGGCATCGGCGATTTGGTATGGTACATAGAAAGACGCAGAAGAGTGAATGAGGATACTAAGATAAGGTAGAGGAGAGGAGGTGCGTAGATGCAAAGGAAGCTTAAAGATTTCGAGGAGAACAGGTCCTCACATAACAGCATATGGAAAGAAGGTGAGGCATTGGGACCAGAGGTCGTGGAATGCGAGGTGATAGGACATTTGCACTGCAAGGTCTAGTAATGTGTGGCTAATGCGCGTATGACGTAGATAGGTGAACTTGCGAGGAAGAAAAGCTCCTAGTTAGACGCTAAGCAATACCGCGCTATCAACGGTTTGAACTCTTAGTTCAGACGCTAGATATGACATTGCATCCAGCATAAATATGCATTCGAGGAAGAGACGTGTTTTCTCAAGTAGATAGCGTGGCCCTGGGCGCAGCATATACGACCGATAGAGGAGATGGTGTCTAAGTTACGCATGGTCTTCTTTGGAACAAATCCTTAGCGGATAGTATAGACATAGGGTAGCGTTATTGAATGCTTCGACCATGATACTATACATAGTCTCATGTCTTGACACTCGACGTATTTACGTACCCCTGCCATCGAGTAGATCATACCATTCAAGTGCAGATACAATACCATTCGTCGGGGTTATTAGTAGCATTGTAATAGCAAGGAAAGTTGTTCCCCTGGCACTTTACGGTGGGCTATATTAGTATGTTGTCTAGAGCGGACTCTTCGTAGTTAGACTCACTCGATTGTTATCCCCACAAATGCAGTTTAGCCTAGTCGCTAGGTTGTTAGGGTTAAGCCTAATGTAACACCTTTGCGTGCCTTAAGTACAAGTCTAAGACGTGCGTTATTAGATCAAGCTTAGGGTTGGGACTGAAGGTTTGTAGAGACTCACGCCCGGTTAAGTCCGCTAGGATAATACTGCAGCCATGGTTGGAGTTGGATCATCATAGTCATGACTCTTGGTAGGCACCTCTGCCGAAGCTAGATGTAGCAGCAGAATGGCTTGTATAGTCGAGTAGAGATGCATGGCGAGACCGGTTGGAGGCCCGAGAACCTTTAGCTATATTGATAATAATCGTTTGTGAAGTTGGAGTCTATGTTCTTTACGTACATAAAGGAAAAGCTACGCCTTAAGTATAATAAATTGAAGGGGCGTCCATTCTCTTCGCGCTTAACGAATACAAGGTTGCAAGAATCCCAAGACATAGAGAGTAAGGGACTATATGTATGTCGGCTAAAGTCCATCCTATTACATACAAGTGTGACTAGCTAACTAGTTGTAGAAGGATTGGGACGAATTTTCTAGCTAGTCGCAATCCTTAGAGATGGAAATTCAATAGTAAACTAAGCGACCCGCGCGCGCTTGCAGCGCATGATAGTATGATATGCTATGTCGCCATGAATATTAATCTACTGAATCCGCATCCTAGCTAAATGCTACCCAACTATATAGGACATTATTAGTAGAACCTTATTAACAAGTAGTAGGGTACATTCGTAGCACCTATCGCCTTCTTAATGATTTCATATTCCTATTAGGTAGTGCGCCTTAGTCTTAGCGACATCCTTGTCTCTTAGGAGCGGAACCCTTGGACAACATTACTCCGGGCGGTTACCGCTCGCAATATATCTAACAGGCGAAGGAGCTAGGGCTAGTCATTCGGTCATAATAGGAATCTATAGAATGTGGGACTAGGAACACTACTATAACTACTAGCCAAATCGAGGCTCTGATTCTTTAATTAGTACTAAGAAAGTGTTAAGAACTACATCGATTATGTGCTATTCTAAAAGTAAGGGAGGTATAACACTCGCCTCATCTCGTTGCGTTAGAAAGATCCTCGTCCTAGGTACCAATATTATCATCCTCCTCCTCTACGAACAAGCAATTCATCGAAAACCTTGCGAACGCCCTACTAATCCCTTACCTTGGTCTCTACATCTTTCTTATTAATGTATACTGTGTTGCAATTTCCTTCAAAGTCAATCACCCAGGCATCGCATGCCTTATTAATGAGAATGTTATGGGGGTTTACGTCCCCCCAGACAATATTATGCGAGTGCAATTCCTAAACGATGTGTTCGACCTACGTATTCACTTGTCATGACGATCGCGATCATTTACACAGATACCATCTACTAAGACGTGCCTAGTGATTCACTCTAGTAACATTCCCACTACTTCAGTGTCTCCGTTAATAGTAACAATGCCCTAGATATGCGGGACCGTAAGTTTCTTATGTAGCACACGCTCATGAATCTGACTCAGTAGCAAGACTTCCCTAACGAAGTCTAGAACCTTGATCTCGACGCAAGGTTTGAAGAATCGGATCATGCCGTTGGCTTCGCGAACTCTGTTCGGGATAGCGCGCGGGTTCCGGTCCCTAGGAATGACGCAGACTCTGCGAGTATCGAAATAAGGGAGGTCTAAGGGCAACGAAAGTTTATCCATGCGTAGGGTTTGGAGGAGGCAGATCGGAGCGTACGTAGGCCCTAAGAGCAATTTTACGGAATGCTTTGTACCACGGGCGAAAATTTTAATAGTAAAGTGGGGTGCGTGATAGTAATCATAGATGGTATCAAAACCGCCGGGTTTATGCGGTAGTGATTGAACGGGTTACCTAAGCTCTTAGATACATGGTAGGATTAAACAGCTAGGGAGCTCCTACTAGGCTTGGTAGGGGATTTGTGTTGGGCAATTTTCACATCGCCATTTCGCGAAATGTGTGCCCTCCATGTCTTCGTTGGAAACGTTGATATTAAATCGGGCGGTGTTATCGAGAAAACACATAGTAAGATAGAACGCTTCCTGATATACGCGAACCGCAAGTGTCGTGTGCTTAGAAAGAGTTGCCATAACTAAGGAGTTTGGGAATCAAAAACAGACGTCGTTACGAAGTACTTTTCGTAGTTTCGGGGGCTTTGTTGGGAGTATTGATCTTAGGAGGTAAAAGAAAGAGAGTTGAAAAACGTGAATTCTTCGGAAACCAATTGAAGCATAACGTAAGGCACTAATAAGCAACGTATATTGTTGGACGAAAACTACCACGATATAAATTAATTCTGTCCGCGCGTAGGATATCTCAGGGACCTAGCAAGAATGACGAGCAAGCCGACATTACTCCGTAGCAAGCTAAACGCAAATGGGCAGTCGTTAGTACTTTGTTTGAATCACTTCTGTAACTTTTGTAAGGCGGAGCATCGAGTTTTTCGTTAGTGGAAATAACCTCAGCGCAGGAATATAGCCTGGTTTCCCTTCCTGTGTTCAGAGGAGCGGTGCAAAGACCATCACCTTGTTATTTGTTCGTCGTTCTTCGGGAAAGACAGGTATCTCCGCGCTTCTTGCGGCTCGTCTCCCTGTCTCGCTGCCAGTGGTTGGAGTTTTCCGAGGATCGCCGAACGCTTTCACCACAACAAGAGAACCGGCATACAACAGACACCCTCCTTTTCAAAAGAAGACAGTCACATCCTCCTATGCCCAAGTACGACGTGGCCATTTCGAAGAGTCTCGGAGGTCCTATGTCCGTCGAAGCCAGGTGGACGACATGGCCCCTCAAGTTGACACATTCGTCCGTGCACACCCTTGGCAGCAACAATTATATGGCGGAGGCATCGAACACGCGTGAATTTCACGTCTGGAGTTGACGTGCATTGCAATAACGATTGACAGCGGAGGCGTGATCGGACCTCTGATTTATGAGCCGCCTTGGCCCAAGGCTTCGCCGTAAAAAGCTTCTTAGCATTCTGTTTCGTTTTCCAAGATTCATTCTGCCACGGTCGATCGTCTCATTCGTCATTACACTTTCACGCGGTCATGAAGAGCTACCATGTTGTGCTCGTGGCGATACGCATCGCCATGAGAGTCTGTGCTGCCGAGTCTAAAGTAACACCTCCGGCCGTTCTACCAAGCACTTCGGTCTCCCCACCATCGGTTACAGCAGTTTCCAACTGCCATGTCCACAGCGGGGTCCAATACTGCGTTGCCGGAACGGTGGAGTATCAGATGAACCTCACGACCCCCACCACCAGCGGCGAAGTCCTTCCCACGGAATACGCCGGCTGCCACTCGCACTCCACAACATACTGCCGCAATACCTTAGGTGGAGATATTCAAGTGCTGATCGGAGCACAACTAGTAGAGCCTGACGAGCCTGACATCCCGCTCATCGAAGGCGAGATTGGTTCGTACCCAGAGGAAACTGTTGGCCATGGCTCCGCCCCGAACTGCGAGCGTCCCGATGAAGAATACAACATTCCGCTCCGCGTGGGACTAATATTCATCATTCTGGTCACTGGCGCGCTGGGCGTCTTCTGTCCGATTCTGCTTTCACGACTGCCGATTTCGCGGCACACCGATCTGCTGCTGTCGACGCTAAAGCAGTTCGGTACTGGCGTGATTATGAGTACAGCGTTTGTGCACCTGTTAACCGAGGCGCAGATGAAGTTCGCGAGCGAATGTGTGGGCGAGCTAGGATATGAGGCCACGGCTGGTGCGATCGTTATGGCGGGTATCATTGTCAGCTTTTTGGTGGAGTATGCGGGCCAGCGGTTCGTAAGATCAAGAGCAGAGCAGGTGAAAGATCGCGGCATGAACTATGGTAATGAAGTCAAGATTGTCGGACAGGATAGCAGTGCAGCGAAGTTACCAACGAATCGAACGGAGCCTCTGGGGCACGGCAATCAGGCCGCTGATACTATGGGAGTGACGGTCATGGAAGCGGGCATGATTTTCCATTCACTTCGTGAGTCGTTCGACTGATGACAGATCCACTACGTACCGATCCACTACGAATGCAGGACTAACGCTATTCCAGTGGTTGGACTCAACCTCGTAGTAGCGGGCGATTCCTCCTTCCTTACACTCTCCTTCGTAATCGTCTTCCACCAATTCTTCGAAGGCATCGCGCTAGGCACATGCATCGCCGCGTTGACCACTACACCCCTCCTTAAGAAATCTCTTATGGCTCTCGCCTTCGCCCTTGTCACGCCCAGCGGTATGGCGATCGGACTCGTAGTACTAAAGAACTTTAATGAGAACGATCCGGCCACACTTATTGCTACGGGGACGTTAGGGGCATTCAGTGCGGGTATATTGATTTGGGTCAGTGTAGTAGAGATGTTGGCGGCGGATTGGTTCAACGAGGGTACATTAGTAGACGCTGGTGTAGCGAGGACGGCGTCTGCGGGCTTGGCGCTGGTGAGTGGCATTGTGCTTGTCAGTGTGTTAGGAAAGTGGGCGTAGACCAAGAAAAGATGTAATGCAGGCCATTGTCGAACATCGCAGGTCCGGTAGCTTTACACAGCCACCTAGCGGATCGGTAGACTGTCAGATGAGAGCGCACCATCTGCTATACTCGGCCCCAATAGCCAATGGTGAATGCTGCGGCCAAGTGCCCGCACCTGATGTGCTTGCGACACTGGGAATCCCTGGATCGAAATCCAAGGTCCGTTGACCTCCAGGCTCGGGCCTTGCAGTGGAAATTTGTATGCGTCTCTGGCTAAAGATGGTGGATGTCATGCATTCTATGAACATAATGGAAAGCCCAGGACAAGCCGCACATACAAGCCTACACTGCAAAGATAGCCATCGAGTATAAGAGCTGGTGCCCCACACCACAGATTCGGGTAAGGGCGAGCCTTTTCCGGGAGTTTGATTGGATACATTGCGGCAAAGGATATTCCGCGGACTCAGTTCAGCCATTGTGTCGCTCTGCTCCATATACATATACTTTTCCCTTCCATTATCAGCAATGAACGAAGCCATCATCATGGGTGTGGCACGACTGTGAAACTAGTCAGTCATCGAGTCAAGATCATGAAGAGGGATAGAGTAGGCCCTACTTGAGTAGCAGAGCTCGTCGCCGTCCCTGTTTCCACTGCTTCCGCTGCGCTAGGTGGCGCGGTCGAAGTCTGTACCTCAGCACTTGTTACCGCAGCCGCTACGGTCGACGATGCTTCTGCAGAGCTCGTCGCAGCCGAGCTAGTTGCCGAACCCTCGGTTTCTTCCTCCACAGAAGGCCGCCCCGAACAGCCAACGCCTGGCACGGCCACATCAAACGCATACGCATCCAGCGCAAAATACTGCAACGCATCGCTATCCTTAACGCTAAGCCCTGGCTCCGTCATTGCAAGGCTTAGCACGCCTGCGTAGTCTTCCGAGTAGTGCTGGACGATGCCTTCGGAGATCTTGGGCACGTGGTACACGCGATGTAGCAAGTCGGACGCAAAGAAGAAGTTAGTCGGAGAGCCTGCGACGGTATAGCCGAGGCCACACATAGCATCCAGCGAGCGTCGGATCTCGAAGGAGAGAGGGCAGATGACGGTTTCTTGGGTGGCGTTACTACCACGCCAGTGCCCTGCCCAGGCTGGACAAGAACCGTGTGATTAGCTCAATCTCTTTCTCACTGACAATAGAGAAACATACCGTCCTGAGTAGCACAGTTCATGTCCGGATCATCGCATCGAAAGATTGCCCCCGTCTTATCACCGTCCACGACCTTCGTATACCACCCCACAGGCTCGGCGGTGGGCGCCATGCCGAAGTACTTGGTGTACAAGGTCGAGCTGTTACCCCAGCGGAGGATGTGGGCTCTGGCATGCACCGCCAGGGTCATCATCTCAGAGAGGGCGCGGTCAAGCTGGCGACGTGAAGTGACATTGCAGGACGGGTGTATGGTGAAGTTGTTGGTGCCGCCAGCAGCCCAGTCCCATGCTTGGGGTCCAAGGAAGGACGCTGAAGGTACTTGACGCGGGGCGAATTGCGATGCTGGTGCGGCTAAAGAGGGTGCCGCAACGAGGGCGAAAAGCAAGAAGGCACGGAAGCACATCTTGTAGTCTGTGATAGAGGGTGACTTGGTGCAAGGGAAACTATGTCTCTAACCAATCTGACACGGAGAAACAAGGTTTCCCTACTGCGGGTAGGTCATCTTATATGTGCCTTCATCGCTTCCTCGTGCACATCACGGCGCTATCTCGTTCGTCAGCTTTGGTTCAACCATGATGGTATTACAGTGGCCTCATCAGCGTGTCCTTGCTTGCTCAACGTCAGCAAACTCTGCTTTGCACGCGCCTGTCTCCGCCAGCCTTCGGCATGTTCGTCTTTTGGGGTGCTGGGGAGCTTCCTAAATGCTTCTAGTGTCGATAACAGAATTGGCGTTGAATTGGCATTACGTTCTGCAAAGCCGAGAAATCCATTCGAGATGTGCTCAAGAACTGCGGAATGGGCGAAGAGGTGGTGGAGGATGGGCCAAGACCGTGGTTTTTGGCCATCATGGTAAAATACGGTGGAGTTTGCCCAGCATTGGCGGCAGTAACCATATCGTGAACGACTCAACAACGCCGGAAAAACTCAAGACGATGATGTATCAGTATAGCCATTGTGATTTGGACAAGGGCTCAATGGGCGTCCTGCTCGGTGTCTGATAAAGGTGATGTGTCTCGCGCCCATTGCTTTGCTTTAATAAGCCGTCTTCACCCCGTTTCTCACTATACCACGTTTGAAGCACTTTTCGAAGCCTTCTTTGAAACCATCCTTGCGTAGTCATGAGAGGCCAGCACCAGCTCCTCATTGCGCTCCGTCTCGCCATATGTACAGCCGAGCACCATGACATCCTCTCGGCGAGACAAGAGACGGCATCGCCGCCATCTCCGTCAATCACGGCAGTCTCTGACTGCCATCTCCATGGCACAGTTCAATATTGCATCGCTGGCACCGCGGAATTCCAGATGGATGTCTCCCCTACCAGCGGAGAGGTCATGCCCACCGAATACACCGGCTGCCACTCGCACTCCACAACTTACTGCCAAAACGCACAGGGCGAGACCATCCAACTCCTCCTCGGTGCGGGCCTGGAAGGGCCTGAGACACCCTCGGTTGGCGAGGGAACCGAACCGGAACACGGCACAGAGGCTGCTGGAGAGTCCAGCGGAACTAACTGCCACTTTCATGCCGGAGTGGAGCACTGCGTCGGCGGCGCCGAAGAGGAGGGCTTCTCCGCTGCGAATTGCGAGCGTCGGGACCGAGACTACAATATCCCACTTCGTGTTGGCCTGCTCTTCGTCATGCTCGTAACCGGTTCGCTAGGCGTATTCTTCCCAATATTGTTAACACAGCTACCGGCAATGCGACACACAGATCTCGTGCCGGTGTTGCTCGTGCTCAAACAGTTCGGCACCGGTGTCATAATAAGTACCGCATTCGTGCATTTGTATACCCATGCGCAGCTCATGTTTGCGAACGAGTGTCTGGGCGAGCTGGAGTACGAGGCTACTACGAGTGCGGTGGTAATGGCGGGCATCTTCATGAGTTTCGTCGTAGAGTACATCAGCCATCGCTTTGCGCGGTCGCGGAGAGCCAACGCAGAGAAGCATCTTCAAGATTCTAATGAAACGACGGTTGTGAGCAAAGAGGGCAGTGATATGTCAACCCCGATAGCAGAAGTCGTGCGCATAGGTCATCACAGCCACGGCTCCGATTCCGTCGGCGTGAAAGTTATGGAAGCGGGGATCATCTTCCACTCACTACGTAAGTCATCCATCCCAACTCGTTCTCGTTTCCTATTGATAAGCCTTAGTCATTGGAATCACTCTCGTCGTAGCCGGAGACTCCTTCTTCATTACTCTCTTTATCGTCATCGTCTTCCATCAGTTCTTTGAGGGCGTCGCGCTTGGTAGTTGTATCGCTGGGCTCTTAGCCACGTCACTACTCAAGAAGGTCCTCATGGCTCTTACATTTGCGCTCGTTACACCAGTCGGTATGGCAATCGGAATAGGTGTGCTAGATCAATTCAATGGAAATGATCCATCGACACTCATCGCAATCGGAACGCTAGATGCTTTCAGTGCGGGGATCCTGATCTGGGTCGGTGTTGTGGAGATGCTAGCGGCTGACTGGTTTCAGGGTGGACCGCTGGCGGATGCATCTATAGGGAGAATAGGGATTGCCGGGTTAGCTTTTGTGGCGGGTGCAGCTCTTATGAGCTTGCTGGGAAAGTGGGCGTAGCCAGCGGATTGAGAATCGGTCGAGGCAATAACGATAGGATCGGTACAATCTCTACCTGCGGCACAGTGACCTATCAACAATCAATCGAACAAGCTTGTGCAGCAGCTTACCACACCTGGATACCATCTCGCGAAATGACCTTTCCCACGTCTGCATCCCTTTGACCTTCCAGAACGCTCCTGACAAGCTCAGCGCCTACTGCAGGATCAACTGCACTAATCTGCTTGTCAAATTCCAGACACTTTCCAAGGTTGGTGGCAAGCAATTAAGGAGAGACGCACAACACCTTCACACCATCTACCTTCATCAATTGGTATTACTCCCTCATCATCATGTTCATGCCAGTTTTGCTGCTGCAGTATGCTGGGACGATGAACCCTTCCTTTGGCCAGCCCCTAGCGGGGACCTTGTTGACCAGTATCATGAGGTTCTCGGTTCCTGAAAGGATGGAGGTGGCCGGTCGTGACGAAGATGGGGCGAGGATTGTCGGACTTGAGCAATAAAGGGATGAACGTCGATGTGTTTATATGTGTACCGTGGTGTTGACATTTCAAGACCGTTCCACATCTGGCGCAGGGTCATGCTTCCCGAAGCGAGCTGTTGGTCAAGTTGAGCACATGCCAGCACTCAGTCATCATCCGTGTAGCCTCCGCAAAGGCTCGACACATCCCTCATTGTTCAGCAGAGCGTCCAAACGTCCATACTTGGTCCGCACCTCCCAACATGCGGCTTCGATTGATAAGTCGTCTTCGGTGTCGACCTGCACTGGCGAGATAACGCTATTAGTCAATAGAATTTCGTTCGTGCTCGCTCTCACGGCTCTTTCGCTTTGGAGAGGGATCGACCGCCAAGTAGAATGGTGTACGCTTCATCCGAGCGGCACAGTACCCTGGCTATCTCGAAACCAAGCCCAGTGTTGGCACCTATGATTAGCACGATGAGACGTAGATAGCAATGCCATCGATATTGTCGATATACAGTTTTCCGGTCGAGCAAAGAACCAAGCAGAGCACCATAAAAGCGAGAAGTAAATCGTGCCACGTCATACTACCGATGAACCACTGCTCAGTCTCCAACAGCCCGCCAAGTTTGAACTCTCTGGGTATGGCCAAGGTTCGCTGTATGATGGTAGAAGCCGATTTACGACCGGCCTTTGTACTGCCCGCCACCCCTTGGAATACGTAAATGCGGTGGAGCACACAGTGAAACTTGTTGTCGACTGGTGAGTTTATCCATTGTAAACATATACCCCGGCCAACGACTCTGCCACACCCATTGCTTTGCGACTTGATTCTCCGCTGCCGCAGCTCGTCTGGGTCGTAGTTGGAGTTAGGGTCAATAAGGTGGATGGCTGTGGCTTCGGTCGCAGCGCCGAATTTAACCCTTAGGCCTTATTTTTGTGGATACTGACACTATCATCTTTCCTCGCGTTGTACGAACAATAAGGATGACGACGGTCCCACTTCAACTTACGCCTCAGGCACCCGGTAGCTCTATTCGCGCGTAATTCGCGGTTCCACGTGATCTTTCGTGGTGGAGCAAAACTCCATTGACCGACGTTTGCGCAACGAAGTCGCATGAATGTGAAAAGTCTTGAGTATCGATTCGAAGCAGATTGGCTATGCTGGGTCGAAAATCACGTGACGTTGTCAACTCACCTTAAATGGACAATGTAATGGGATACTCTACACAGTAAAATAATCTAATATCCATGATGCTTTTGTCCCCATCCATAGGGTCACAGAAACTCAGATATTATATTAAACTACCATCACTATCAGCAAGCACTACCGTAGAATCTTCTGAGATGTGAACGCTACAAATAAGAGCCATGACACAGCCGTTTCATTCCAGCCGCCTTATTTATTAGGCAGTAGAAGCCTCGGACGACGTCGGCTATAGGATTGCGAATGCATCTGTACCTGAGCTACGGCAGACGAGAGTTATAGGAAACCTTTCGCAGTCTCTGGCCGAGAAAGTCTTCATCGGAGTCCCCACATCCCTTTCTCCAACAGACGTCAACAGCTCCATTATTGCAAATGACCAGGCCCACCTCAGCTCACTCAAATGTGAAAGTCCGCTGCGACGACGCAGTCAAAGCTGCAGGGCCCAACTCATGCTCCACCGATTGGTAAATGTATTATATTCGTAAGATTAGTCCGGCAAACTCAGGCGTGGCAAGCACGGCTAGCGATAGACGTGCAGGCCTTCCACCGGGGTTCGCAACCAGGAGACACTGTGATCAGTTGTAGCGGGTGACTTGGGGGAAACAGTCGGCAGGAATCGATGTATGCTTCACTATCCACGAAAAGATCATGGCGACCTGGCGAACAGTCTGGCCGGCGCTCGGAGCAGATCGACACGAGGACACGAACTTGTGCAGAGGCGAGGTACGTACGCCAACGAGCCGAGATTGTCAACCTCTAAGCGCTTCTCTCGAACTCACTGTCCTTGTGCGCATAGATCGCGTATAGAAGCCTAGCGACGAGCGTGTTCCAAGTATGGCGTTCTTTTATATACAGTGCCAACTTTGATAACTATATCTCGCACATGCTGCTACAATGTCAAAGACCCAGTAAGCGGCAAGTCTCTACTGCTTCCTCCCACATAGATTGTGTACTCTCCACTCTGCAACAACCACTTCTGTGCCACCACATCCCAGGTGCTTAAATCGCGTCGGTTCAGCTCAAAGCTTACGCCCGCCTTCTGGCCTGCCGGAATGGCGATCTTCTCGAACCCACGCAGCTGCCTGACCGGTCCGCCAGGTATACCAACGTAGAGCTGCGCAATTTCCTTGCCCTCCACCGCGCCGGTGTTCGTGATGGCGGCAGACACCGTGGCCACGGTGTCCCACAAATCCTCTTGTCCACCCTGACGAATCGGTCCTGTAGGGTAGGGCGACGTCGTCGTGTTGCTACTGCTGGAGATGGATATATCGGAGTAGTTGAAGGTGGTGTACGATAAGCCAAAGCCAAATTCGTAGCGCGGAGTGATATTGTATTTATCAAAGGCGCGGTAGTCAATGTACAACCCCTCGGTGAAGTTTGACTGAGGATATCTAGCGAACGGCGAGGAGGGATCGACCACATCATGATATTCCAGGTTGCCGTAATCGGATCCGTTCTTCGCGACCGTGTATGGCAGCTTGCCCCAGGCGTTCGATTGACCGTACAACAGTTGCACGAGCGCGCGGCCGGAGTCCTGACCAGGCAGATGGGCGTAGATGAGCGCTGTAACATTAGGGTGTTCGATCCAAGCATCGACAACGCGTATGCCGGCATTGTGAATAACCACAATTGTGTTATTGCATTGATTCGCAATGTTGATGACCAGATTATCTGAGTAAGTATCTGTAAGCCCAGCACGATCCTGCCCTTCACCTGCGAATGCATTGATGAAAACCAGGCAGGCATCTGAAATAGGGTCGACAACGCCTGTCGCGTTGATGTTCTCAAAATCCCAGAACAGAGCTGTCATTGTTAGTAGTGCGTCCTTGACGCGGAGTAATGAACATACCTGTGTTGTCCTCGTACGCTTGCTGGGAAATCGCCTCGAAAGGTGCGGAGATATACGACGGGGTGTTAGCTCCACTTCCACCGCCGACCCAAAGAGTACCGTTACGAGCAGTCGCTGGAAACGGGCGGTCTCCGGGAGAGAGTTCGAACAGTGCGGTGAAGTTGATGGTGAGCGCACTCTCATAGCCAAAGTTCCACTGAGCTACACCAAGATTTGCCCCACTAGCTGCACCTCGACCGGGATTGTATCTGTTAGGCACCGTAGCATCATAGCCGTATAGGGACAGAAGCTTCGGCGAGTTCAGGGGCAGTGCGTTGTTGACGTTCTTGGCTAGAACATGGCCCTCGATCGCTCCAGTGAGAAGAGTGGACTTTGAAGCTGGATCGCGAGCGTCGACAGCGACGTATGTCAGGCTTGGGTCCACCGGCAATCCATTGCCCGGTTCGGGGATAAGAGCGTCTTGATGGAGGAAGTACCAGGACGCTATAATTCGAGTAGCCATGTCATCAAGCCTGGATTGAGCGACACTACCATTTGCAACCATTGCCACGAGTCCAGTAGCATTAGAATCCCAGAATGCAATGCTGTTCGGCATTGCCATGTCAAGACCAGCGTTGGCGCTCGCCACTCCACCGTGTTGAGCAGCCCAATCCGTAACGACGAAACCTTGGAAACCAAGCTCCTCTTTGAGTAGTCCATTGAGTGCTTTGCTGTTTTGGCATGCGTGGGAGTTGTTGATGCTTTGGTAGCCGCACATGACATTCGCAGCGCCTGCCATCACAGCGTCCTGAAATGGCCAGAGATACAGCTCGTGGATGGTTCTGTCATCGATGTTGGCCGACAGGGACTCGACGAGCACTTCGCCGGCGGCATTGGTGAATGGGTTACGATACAATTCCTGTTCATTTCCGATGTAGTGCTGGAGGAAGCATTAGCCAAATTGCTTATACATGCGCACCCAACATACTCACTTTCACGCTAGCGATGACACCACTACCCTGCGTACCCCGTACTGTTTCACTCGTGAGAGCACCACAAAGGTACGGATCGTTGGAGAAACCTTCCCAGTTTCTTCCTCCGGTCGCTACACGTCCCAAAGGCCCAACAACAGGCCCCAGCATTACGTTTACCCCTTTCGTCCGGTATTCAGCCCCCATGTAGGAAGCTCTGCTGAGTGCGAGATCTCTGTTCCAGCTGATGTTCGTCAGCCACCAGCATAACTGAAGCCGATAGGAGCGGACTCACCTCGCACCAACGTGGATACCTGATGGATAGCCCGAAACTAGGGTCGTCGCGCGAAGGCCGTTTCCAGCATCTGAGAGACACATACCAGGAAAGCCCACACGGTCGATTGAAGTTATGATGCCGGAGCAGCCATTTAACGTATTGCCGAGTGCTCCGCCCGCACCGTACGTAAGGTTCGCCTTCTCCTCGTTCGACAGCTGATCGACGAAAGCCTTTGCTCTCGCGTAGGCTGCAGCCCACTCAATAGTCGTGCCATTGGTTCGTGGAGTAGGGTAAGATGGAGGCGACTGGCCATAGAAATAGGCGTCGGTAATGTTCTGCGCAAAAGCACCAGGAGCGATACTCGAGGAAGCCAAAAGCAAAGAGAGGAGTTTGAGGAGAGCCATGACGAACACGTCTAAGGAGATACAAGATGGATATGCCGCTTACCTGGTTGTGACCGCCTCACATACCTTTTGTACTTGCATGGCCAGGATATCTTGTGCCTCTTCCCAACCTGGATATGCCGTTGGTTTGATCTGAACCTACTCTACAGCAGGAAGCCAGCGTCATGCCGTCACGGTGCAGTGTGAAAATCTTACTATGGCAGATCGAGATATCCACTTCATCCATGGGGACAGCAAGCCTTGACGGGAATAGCAGGCCGTAACAAAAACAGTCCGAGCTTCAAGCTGGAAGATGCCCTGAGCATCAACAGTGCTTGAACCTTTGTGCTGCCGTGAGGCCTCAAAGACCGAGTTTTTCTGTAAGGGAATGCGGCGATGGAGTGCTCCAGGTAGGATAATGAATTCCTCGGCCTTGTACAGCCGGAGAACGTTGACCCGAAGCGGAGCCAGTGCAAGGGAGCGCACTGGAGTCCAAACCAGTGGGGATGGTTGGGAAGTAAAAACGGAGATCGAGGAGAGTGTCGAAGTAATGCCGAGCCGCTTCTGGATCACCTGATGCAGTTCTGGGTTGTGAGTCACGTGAACAAAACGTGATCATCGAAGTCTTAGCAACTCTGTACGTAGTCGTGTCGATAACTTCTCCCTCTACATAGCATGAGTTACGGAAAGCCGCAGATACGGCATGGAGATATTTGCTCTCGGTCATATAGAACCTTGTGGCGTGCTTCGACATCGACCAGTACGGAAGTTGCCGCATTGCTTTTGAGTCCACCTTTGTGCGCACCCCATATATCTATCCACTGCAACCCCTCGCACTTCCCGATTTCCTTGTAACACTGATCCATGTTTACAGCTGATCAGCTCCCTTCGTTGTCTGAAGACAAGGAAATAGCATCCTCTGGTGTACTACCTATCTTCACCTTCCGCTTCCGTTTCGCATCAAGCACCGTGATATGATTGCCCAACTTTCTAATTCTTTGAACCTTTCCCACCCGGACACTCGAACTGTTCCGTGGATTACGCTCTCGCTCGCTCTCCTGGATGTTGGCTCTATCCCCGACAGCACTCGCCAAAGAGACTTTCGACTCGACTTTGTCCACACTCGGAGCGCTATGATCTGAGTTACTCCTCGATTTGTCAAGCGTCGTGTTGTCGTCCGGTTCGGTCTGGCTCCAAGCTGGTGACAGCTCAGGTTTCCGAGCACGGGTCGGCGACTGCGGCGCTGGTACAGGCTTAGGACTAGCGTCCAAAAACCGCTTCAACTCAGAACCGGTCATCGCATGAGTCCTTAGCTGATCGAGTGTTGTTTCGTACTCGGTGATCGGGGCAAGGCCTTTCTCCTCCGCAAAGTCCTGTGCGATTCTGTCTCGCAAACCCTCGTACGCCCCAATCCAATCATGGGCAGGATATCCGGCCATCAGAGCCGATACCCTTCCTGGCGGGTCCGTTACGACAAGGTTCATCTGACGCAGTGAATCGACCTTCCAATCAATGGACCGAGGGACGATATTCAGTTGACGAATCGGCCTGCTCACGTGGTTCATGAGAAGAACTGGACACTAATGTCAACAGGCGTGCTAGACGATAGGACATCTGCAGAACACCTACCCAGAAAACCACGCAGCTCCAGATCTTCAAACACACCTTCCGGCACCAACCGCTTCCTCTGCATTTCATCCTCAACCTCGCTCTCCCGCCAATCCCTCCAGTTATCTGGAGACACAAAGGGCGCCAGCCTCGGGCGCATAACGCCTGCATGTATAGCTTCATTCAGATCGTAGGGATGACCACTCGCAGCGCTAAGTCGACGGAGTTCTGCGGACAGACTTTCGATCTCTTGAGCCGAAGTGCTCGAACTTCCTCCCTGCTTCTCAGACGCTGTCCTTCGCCGTGATGGTGGCGCTGGTGGATCGTAGCGCGGATTGGGGTTCCTGGACGCTCTCTGTGTGCGCTTTTTGGGACTAGACCCATGAATGGATGACGGGAAGGCTTCGGACGGTCCGGAGCGGCATGTGTCGGGGTCCCGCTGCCTTTTAGACATTGCGCCTGGATAAGACACTTTGCTTGGCGTCAAGGTACTGTTGAGCTGGGGGATCAGAAGCAGGATTAGCAGCAGTTTGAACCATGAAGGTGATCGAGGCCTAATGTGACCGCAAGTATTGATCCTAATTCTGTGCGAATTTAGGTTATCATGAAGGGCATAGCGATCTAGATTCTCCACTTTTGTATAGCTATGGTCTCTGAAAAGAACAAAGTCCATGTTTGCTGACAAGCAAAAGTCTTGATCAGCTTGCTTCTCTCGAACCCCTGCCAGTATTGAATAGTCTTTGTGTACTCATTGTCTCGTTTTCTAAGACCCACCGCATGGAAGCGTAGTGTCGAGCGGTGATATTCCGTATTAGCTGTCTTACGACAACAAAGGCATATGGGAAATATAAGCTATTTCCAGTCAAGATTCGCGAACGGATCGAGTCAGTGGACGCAAGCTACTCTGAAATAAACATAGCAACTCGTGTAACAGTCGTGATCGTTCTCACATATTCCATCCATGGGTATCCTCCATCAAACGCCAGCTCAGAACGTCGCCCGGCCACCAACACACAGCTCAGTACTTGCTTCTTACCGGATCCGGGAACACCTGTATCCCCGGTTTTGCAACCCCATCCACTTCCTGACGTTGCGTCATACTCATCTGCGAATTTGCTGCCATCTCCCTAATCCTTTGCACCAAGAAGCTAACTGGTAGATCAACTCGCAGCGATTCGCTTTCTATGATGGTCATCTGCTCAGCACGCCGCTCATCATGCTCTTCTATGTGTCTTCTTATTAAGTCTTGAGATTCTGGAGTGGAGGCGCCGTAAACTTTGCGACTGCAACCATCGGCGCCGCATTCCCAAGTGTCACCCGGGCCTGTGGGTTTCGTTGAGAAGAGAGGTTGTTTCGTAAGGTTCGGCATGGTGAGTGGAGGTTCTTGTACTCCGTGCATAGACGTGCTCTTTCTCCAGCGCAGAGGCAGCGCCTTAGTATCTTTACTCAAATCATCAGACTCGTCCGCCATCTCATCATCATCATCGTTGTCGGAATCCTGGCTGGCACGCCGCTTGCTGAGCTGCGTAGAGTGTGTGGAAGCTTTGCGTTTGGTGGGAGTTGTTGACGATGGACCATCGTCTTCCCCACCAACGGCTGCTCGATAAGTCTTCGGCTTCTTGCTCTTCCCGGGCCCTTTACCCCTCGGCCTCAGCGCACTCTTCGGCCTTTTCGCCTGCAAGACCCTGGGAGTGGTCTCCTCAGACTCAGAGTTCGACGTCCCACTCTCCTCCTCCTCATGCTCTTCCTCCTCGATCAGCACTGGCCTTGCCTTCAACTCTATCCGAAGCAACTTCTTCGCTCTCGCCGCATGCACTTTGGCAGTCAGAAGCTCCTTATAGATACCGGTTTCCGTCCACTCGATGCTTCGCTTCCGACGAGACTGCATCATTGAGAGAAGAGGTAAGGCTAGGGTGCGGAAATAGTCTGCTGCTTCGGTCTCGTCGTCGATCTCGAACTTCTGGACGAGCATCTGAGCGAAACCTGCTACGGTCAGGTCGTCGTCTTGGTCCCAGCCGGAAGCGTGGGATTTGAGCATAAATTCCCAAACTGTTCGAGCTTTCCAGTAAGCGTGGTCGCGTCTGAGCGATTGTGATACGGGAAGTGGTACTGCGGTGGGAGCAGTAGTTCTAGAAGACGGAACTGATGTACTGTCCTTTGTTTTCACGAGGTTGCTGGGTGGTCTGCCGCGCCTCGGCCGCTCCTTTATCGTGTCGGATGTGCTGTCCTCTATCTGTGTCTCTGCTTTACGCGGTCTCCCTCGACGGTTTGGTTTCTCCACTGGTGTATCTGAGCCGCTTGCTTCCGCCATAACCACATCTGCCGTGGGTTCCTCTGGGCGTCTTCGCTTTGTGACCCGTTCTGGCAGCGGCTCAGGCTCGGCATCTACTGACTTGCTTTTTCCATTGACCATGCTAGGCAGAGGCGTGCGTGTCACTCCAAAGGCCTCTGGATACTTCTTTCTCAAGTGCTGGTAAATGCTCGTATGACCCCACGAGATCTGCTCCCGCTCTTTCCCAATTTTCATCCTCTGTATCAGGAAGCCCTTGTGCTTGTACACCAATGCGGCAGCGGCCTTCGCATCGCCTTCCAGACTCGGCCATGTGTTGGCGAGGTGTTGAAAGAGTTCCTGTGACCGCATCTTGCTCTCTGTATATGTGTCACAGACGAAATAGTACAGCTCCACCGACTCCGACATCTCCGCGAACACGGGCTTGTAAGTCCGTGATGGTGTGAGATTGTACCATCCCGCCTCGCCGCCCGCCCAGATTGCTGCTGAGCCATCTTGGTTCAAGCCGTACGCGTAGCGCTTGCATTCTACGATTTCTATTGACACGGCCTTCCTGTAGTCCTTCTTTACAAGGTATCGCTGCTGGTCCTTGCCCGGCGGTTCGAGCTTTCCCGTGACGGCGAGAGCATGAGTATGATCCGCTCCGAACAGATTCGCGAGTTGCCCGCCTCGGTCTCGAATCTCTGCGCTGGAGAGCATGAATTCGGGCCAGTCATCTTCGTCCGGGAGGCCGACTGCCGTGGCTTTCAAGATGTTGCGCTCGTGAACCGTCATGCTTATCCTTCATCAGTTTGTGTAGATGCGCATGGTCGTCGTGAGGGTGACCGGCGCGGTGGTGGGGTTGGTGAAGCGCGAGGGATGCGGAGAGCGAGCGCGTAGTCACGTGCTTAGCCAATACATATGGGAATATCTACGCAGATACTGTACTTTGTAGGAGGACGTAATGCGCATGTGAACAAGCCAACACGTCAAATGTTCAAGAATGGGACTTTCCTGGGCCGTGCAATGACAGATACAGCCAAAATAGTGGAAGGCGTCTTTGGTAAGTTAAAACTTCAAACCATTCACACAAAGCCTTGATCTCTCAGACACTAGCAACCGCTTTCCGAAGCTCACCTTTTCGTTTCAACTGACACAGCACACTCAGCCATCAATAAGCCCCAAGGAATCTCCTCCGCCCAGGTGCTCCGCGACTTGCAACCTCACCTCAACCGCTCCGCCCTCTTCGCGCCCTGGCTCAAAGTGGAGCGCATCCGCCTCTCCTCCGATCCGGACTTCCAGCGCAAGCAGAAGAAGAAGAGCAGGCAGGGCTATGATACCACGATCGGTGTGAAGGTCGGCCATGGAGGTACTCTCGATCCTTTGGCAACGGGTGTTCTGATTACGGGCGTGGGCAAGGGGACGAAGCAGATGCAGGGCTTTTTAGAGTGCACGAAGAGTTATGAGGCTATAGTGCTGTTTGGTGTTGCGACCGATAGTTATGATCGCTTAGGAAAGGTTGTCAAGAGAGCGGATTATGCCCATATTACGAGGGAGAAGGTGGAGGAAGCGCTGGGGAGATTTAGGGGCAAGACGATGCAGACTCCGCCTGTCTTTTCGGCGCTGAGGATTGATGGGAAGAGGTTGTATGAGTATGCACGGGAGGGAAAAGAGCTGCCGAGGGATATTGAGAGGAGGCCGGTGGACGTGAGCGAGCTCGAGGTGGTGGAGTGGTGGGATAGCGGGGAGCATGATCATAAGTGGCCCGCTGAGGAGGTGCAAGGAGTGGAGAAGGAGGTTGCGGAGAAGCTATTCAAAAAGTCGGAAGAGGCGATGCAGCAAACCACTTCCATCTTACTGGAAACAGACAAGAGCAATTCTAAGCGGAAACGAGACACTCTACTCGATCAGGCCGACGACTGTATTACACCTGTCTCGCCTTCAGCTCGGAAGAAGACGAAGGCTGCACCAGAAGACACCGATGATCCCGTCATGTCCGGTGCTCTGCCGGCAGAGGAAGATCCTAGTTCGGCTTCAGTCACGTCAGTAGATATTTCCAGTCAAGGGCCCCCAGCCTGCAAGATCCGCATGACAGTAACCTCCGGATTCTATGTGCGCTCCCTCTGCCACGATCTCGGCCTCGCGGTCGGCTCCCTAGGACTCATGTCCGAGCTTGTCCGTACCCGACAAGGTGAGTTCGAGCTAGGAAGGAACGTATTAAGGTATGAAGATCTAGAGAAGGGAGAGGATGTGTGGAGGCCGCAGGTAGAGAAGATGCTTGAGGAGTGGAATGAGAAGAATACAGAGCCGAACGAGAAGGCGGAAATCCCCAAAAACAGGCAAGAGAAGCAATACAATAAGCAGCAGCCTCGACGGCCGGAGAGGAGAGAGAAGATAGAAAGGAAGACGAGGAGGAATAGTAGCAGTCCGGAGGCAGGGTGATGCTCTTTTCATATGAAGCAGACTTTGGCACGGTGTATGGAAGGGCTGGAATGTTTAACGGGCCACCGTTTGATTGATTCCGCAGAACAATTGGAGCGAGTCGACTCGGCGACAACAAAGAGCAAGACCAAGGCTCGGACTACCGCAGATCACTGGTACAATTCGCATCTACCCAATTACTTCGTAATGCAGACTTGCGCATGCCTTGCCTAGAGGCCCGAGGCCGGAGCAACATACCACGAACTAGAACGCATAGATCAATGTTTGCAGCCGAGTACACTCTAGGCGCCCGTGCTCCTCTACTTTTGATCCTTCCTAAGTTCCCACTCGTAGGCAGCGGAACCCGATAAAGCAGGCGAAGATGTCTCTGCCTCGGAGCCGCTTCAATGTAAATAACCCCGTACCCTGAGACCATACTGTGACCTGGTCGCCTCAGTGTCCGCTACTTCTTGCTCTTACCTTCTCCCTTCTCCCCACCGCCACTCCCGGACAACATATCACCAGCCTCAACCATGGGACCCTTCATCGCCCCAACTCCCGCACCCACACCAGCGCCCGTCGGCGCCGTCACCGCGCTCGCCGTCTGCGGCGAGAGTCAGCACGACAGCCCACCACAAATCCTCTCCCCTCCCAAGGAAAAGAACATGCGTAACTCACCGTCCCGACCACGCCCCCGACCACGGTACCCAGCCCGGCCCCTGTAGCCAGTCCAACCCCACCTCCCGCAGCAGCACCCTGCAACGCGCCGCTCTGCAGCGTCTGCAGCGTCTTGTTCTGGTTCGCCGCCTCCGTCAACAGCTTCTTGCGCTCGTCCGGGTCCTGAGTCCTCGCGGCCAGCTGGTTAGCCTTCTGCGCCTGCTTGGCTGCCTCGCCGGCTTTCTCGATGGCCGACTCGTCGAGGTAACCTGCGTCCTCGGCCTGTTTCTGCAGCTCTTTCGGATCCGGTTGGTTCTTTTTGTCGTTGGATGCGTTTCCCTTCTTTGAGTCGTCGCCTTTGTTCCCTTCGCCGGACTGGTTTTTTTTCGAATCTGTCATTTCTGGTGAATGTGTTGGCCGCAACTGGTTTTTCTTGGTCGTTACGGAATTATTCCGAATTTGTAGTGCTTGATAATGTATGGGAAACAGTGAAGATGCACTGGCTACCAGTGCCTGTTAGAGCCACGAAAAAGCCACGGATGACGTCATGGCGAAAGGAAGGGTTTCCGTATGTCACGTGTCAAATTTGTATGAGAGGGTGGGACTGTGGAACATGAGGGTGAGCCTCTAGGCTTTCAGGCTTTTGTACTTCTGGCATCGGCGAATCCGGCCCTAATTCAACTGAGCAAGACCGGACATCATTTTGCCTAACATCACATGGTACGTACCATTTGAGCCGGTCTGGCTCATAACTCTTAAGCTGGCCGTTTCGATGTGTTCGTCCTTCTGCGGCCACCGTGTCGACATATTAGGGCAGCTGACGAGTCTCGCGCACCTGGTTCAGCTCCCCATCCCGACTCGATCATTACCACTGTTCGACACCCTTCACCGCAATATCTCATCCCAATCCGGCACCACAACAAACTTCCCCCTGACAGGCCCAAAGTTCATAGCCTCGCCCCTAATTTGCTGCCCACCCTTGTTATCCACCTCCCCGTCCTCCACTCTCGTACATAGACTCTCCTGCAAAAAGCTAGCCTGCATACCCATGCTCAGCGTGAAGCTCATGCCACCCCAACTCAGCGTCGCTTTCCCACTTTCATGGATCCTCAGCTTGCCCGCAGCGCCAGAGGCGTTTTTGGGAAGGAAGCGGTCGGGATCGAGTTTTATCTTTTCCTTCTTTTTGTCGTCGCCATTGGGTATGTTTTCGACTTTGACCGGCGGAGCTTTCGTGCTTGCGGAAGGGCCGGATTTGTCCCTGTCTACGTCCATGGGTTCTGGAATGGTGTCAAGAGCTGGACCTTCTTGCTCGTTTTTGACGGCCTCGGAGGCGAGGACGAGTTCTGGAAGAACGGGTGGGAACTGGAAAAGGTAGACCACGTCTTGTTTGTGATCGTCCTTCTCGAGTTTCACGGCGTCTTTCATTTCCGTATCGTCGGAGGCATCTTTTGCCGGAGCAGCTCCGGGAAGGTTGATCTTGCCGATTTCCTCTCGTAGCGCATCGATCTCGAATTCCCGTCGGGACTCCTCCTCACGTTCTTCTTTAGTGAGCTCGGGAGCAAAGGCGTCTTGAGGTTTGTTTCTGTTACGAATGCGGGCACGTTTCTCGGGGGAAGCGGGTGGCTCGTTCGTGGGCACAGGTGGCACATCGTCAGCGAGAGGAATGTCTTCCAGATTCGGTCCTTCAGTGGGCTCATCCTTGGTGTGTCCATAGTTATCTTCCTCGTACACGCCTTTCCAACGTCGCTCAGAACGCAGAACTTCGATGTCTCGTGCGCGGGCCTTGCCTCTGCGGACATCAGACACGACCCCTCTATCTGTTTGCGCTCTGTCTTCTTGTGTTTGAGCTTCTTCCGCCTTAACACTGGTACTGGACTCTGTGTTGATCCCAAGTATTCGCTCTTGGTGCTCCACTCGCGGTACCCTGACAGGGAAGAGGCCAGGTGTCTGAAGCCTTCGCCGGAACGTGGCTTCGCCAGAAGCCTCTCCTTCTGTGGCCGTCGCTTCATCATCGGATACGGTCAGGTCAATCTGATCAATGTCGACTCGCCTGCCGTAGGTGGCTTCATCCGGATCAGACGATATGTAGCCACCGTCTTGGTCCTCGTGGTTGACGTCCTCTCCTCCTGCAAAGAGCATCTTGATATCTGGATCATTTGAACGAGACGGGTCAGTTTTGATAGCGGGCTCTTTTTTGACCTTCGATCCACTAGACGAGCCTGCACCACTTCCTATACCAAAGCCATAACCTGAACCTGCGATGCGGAAAGGCTGTGGTGCTTTCCTGCCTGTGCCGGGTATCAGCCCCGAGAAGGGACCAGAGACGGGCTCACCCATGAACCCGCCACGACCTCCCCTCTGACCTCCTCTCCCACGGCCTCGGCCACGCTCGTTGAACCTTTTTTCTCTGTCTGCAGCCGCCTGCTTGCGAGCAGCTTCTTCTGCCAGACCGGCATTTAGGGTCGCTCGACGCTCATCTTCCTCGCGCTGGAGCCTCTCACGCTCTTCCTGAGTGCGTCTTCCGCGTCCCCTTGGAGCTTGGACAACGGGTTTTGATCCTCGACCTCGAGAGCCACGTGAGGAAAGTCCAGGACGTTTCAAAGTGTCCAATCGTTTCGCTGGAGCGCGAGATGATGCTGAGCCAGCGGCCGAGGTTGGACGGGAGCCCTCTGGAGGCCGAGTCGAGTCCAGTACTTGGCCAGCTTCTGCCGGTACTGAGGTTGAGCTCGGGTTGTCGCTAGTGTGGGTGGGAGGCCCTTGGGTAGAAGATGTCGCTTCGGGAGTATCATGCATCTGAGCTTCTCGTGACAAATACTCCGCAGCTTCTGTCGTGTTCGGTGCAGGCTCGTTGTCGGGCACTTCTACTGTACGCTTGGCAGGCGCCCTTCTCCCTGCTCTTGCCAACGACATTTGGAGTTTCCTAAGTCAAGTGTCTCGGGTGCCCTCATGAGTCTTTGCTTCCGAGCTCACTAAAGAAGAACGTGAGGAGGAGTCCCGACGGGAATTCGAGATCGATGCGCTACGAGAGGAAATCGGCAAGATCAACC
>Ga0068631_100169_pt1 | contig 24380 bp, 4 predicted proteins | sample InSIn5gowninarea_2_FD_77434 | JGI IMG/M metagenome (GOLD analysis project Ga0068631, IMG submission 77434) | Clean room microbial communities from NASA Spacecraft Assembly Facility at Jet Propulsion Laboratory, Pasadena, California, USA -... ...
AGCCTTATCAAGAAAGCGATTCGAGACAACGTAATAGCCCCGTTTAATATTAACCTAGCTCCGTACCTCGCCGTCGATACTAGCGGGAACGGAAGCGGGGGAGTACTCTTTCAGCTATACGGTCATAAAAATAATAATCTTACAACCGATAAGAACTATGATAACATTCGCATCATTATATTTATATCATTTTCCTTAGCAGAAAGAGAAAAGAGGTATCATATCATAGAACGAGAATATCTTAGGATTATAAAATATCTCGCCGAAGTCAAATGGCTGGTATAGGGCAGTAAATACCTACTCCATCTTTATATAGATCACACGGCGCTAACTAGTATTCTAAATAAAAGAGAGACTGCTGCAACCCCGCGTATTATTAGTTAATAGGAACGGCTGAATAAGTACGACTTTATTGCGCATCACAGGCCTAGGAAATCAACGGTTATAGGTATTGCCGATGGGCTTAGTAGGATACCCCCGCTATACCAATAACGCGCGATCGCAGAAGATGCAACTAAGTTTAATAGAGTTAACTATTTTCTTACACGGATCGATCCGCGCACCTCCGCCGAACGGGCCGATAAGGAGGATAAAATTAATTTAGACGTTTTGAGAGCGCGTAATAAAGGAATTAGAGTACGCGCTAGCTAGAAATAGAAGGCGGTAAGGGTTTTAGCTACAACTAACCTAAGTTCCGAGGATGAGTTGATTTCACGACCCGCGGTCGCTAAATTAACGCCTAGGTAGGGGGGCACGGCCGCACCTACTAATTCGAGAGCCCTAAACATTAATACGAGTAACTACCAAAACCCGAGGCTCGTACCATATCTAGAGTCGTACTAGTATAGGGACGTCACCGATTTCCTACTCCGAGGAGAAGATAGATTAGAGGCCCGAAAGATTCCGCGTAACTAGAAAGAGGCTATTAGGTATAAAGCGAAGAATTTTGAGGTTAGATCCTATTTTCTCTTGTATCGGGAAGAGGATGGGGCGCTAGCGAAATACGTAATTACGATAGAGCGTACTAGGATATTAACCTATTTACATAAGCATCAAGGGTACTTTATAGATGTAATTACTCTTACCCGCGTAAAGGGCAACTTTTGGTGGCCGTTAAGAATGAAGGATATTCGAGATTAGTATCGAACCTATAAGGCCTACTAGATAAGTAGGGGGAAGCGCACCAGCGTAGGACCCTATATAATATAAAGGTTCGAACCTATGTCGATGATTAGGTTCGACTACATCGGGCACATCTCTCCCCCGTATAAAACAACTGGAGCAGGATACATCCTAGTTAGATACGACTACTTTTCTCGATTTATTTAGCTTAGAGGAGTCAGAAATGCGGACAACCGAGCTCTTATAGCGATGATGGATAATGACATTATGCCGGCGTTTGGCTACCCCGAGTACATTTACTCTAATTAGGGAAAGCATTTCAAAAATCGGTTTGTAAAGGAGGCCTGCGATAAGAGAGGGATACAGCAGGTATTCGCCCCCGTATCGCACCCAGAGTCTATAGGGCTCTTAGAACGCATGGTCCAGCTGGTCATCAGCCTTCTTAGGAAATAGTACGCTAATACAGATACATCTCTTTATAGAAGCTAGACGAACGCTCTCGGGCACATTACGCTTGCCGCTAATACCCGATTCATTAAGCTATACGGCTTTATACCTATAGAACTAATACTTGGGTTCCTCCCCTATTTAAGAAACATTATACCTTCTCCTCCCCCGTACAACATCGTTGATTTCAACACGACACCTATGTCATTACAGTAGATACACACCTCATTAACCTAAGGAAGGAGGAAAGGATAAGGATAATAGATATATATACTACGATTAATGATAAGATTAAGGAGCAAGCAGATCATAAAAGCTAGACTACGCCAAATATTAGAGACCTAGTTTTAGAACGTTAGATGAAATTCGATACTAACAGGGGAGAGAAACTTAAGCCGAGATAGAAGGAGCCGCAGCTCCTAGTTGCTATTAATTCAAGAGAGAGGTCTAGCATAGTAAGGAAACTATATCAAGAAGATAATATAGCCAGAAAAATTCACCTCAATAATCTCAGGACCTACTGTTAGAGGAGGTCTCTTATAACTACGGCAGTAGCTAATACAGTAGATACGTTAATATTTAATAAGGTAACCCCGTTCCACGTATCGAGGACGGCGATAGCTCTCGCCTAATTACCTAGCCAGCGAGCGGTCTTCCTTCTTCCTACGTACGAGATTAAGAAAGGTCATAAGGGGCAATAGATGTGAATGCTTTATATACGCAAGGCCCTGACGCTAAAAGTTACTATTTTAACATTACAATAAGGACATTGGATCCAATATCTAATAAAACGATGAATTGCTATCGGCTGTAATTGCGGTAATAGGCATTGACGCGCGTTTCACGAGAGTATAAAATACACTTATTTCGTCGTGTTTATTCTTCCTTCTCTTCCTCATCCTTCTCCGCCGAAATAGTAGGGGTCGGCGAGATTCGACGCTAGAGGTTTCAACTAGCATTGCCTTTATCTGGGTTCTACCGATGATATAGGGACGCTGGTTCACTCCTACCCCTAATAAGAGTGGCGATACGCAGCTAGAAAGGGAGGGTACTTCGTGTAACCCCCTCTACGATTTCTTTTCTAAAACAGCCACGATGACGAAGGGGTTTACGAGTTAGGGTAAACCGACGTTTATAAGAACATGTTTTCCCTTTCGTTGTTTTATTTACAAACTTTCATTCAAAAACATTCATTATTCACAACTTTTTATTTATTCATATTTACTAATTTCGTAGATATAACCCGCACCTACCCTCTATTAATCTCTCTTCGTTCTTCATATATCGTTCATACATTCCCTAGGTGCACATCAGCACCCTTCTCACCCTACTTATCAGATCTTCAATTCATAGCCTCCCGGCGTTAATAAGTCTAGATTCCGGCAGCTTATCTTTCAGCGAACTCGATCGCACTCCTTCTCCTCTAACAGACCTACCTCTTCAGTCAACGATGGCCGGCTCCCTAAGCGAGCCTATCTAATATGGTCAGTAGGCTATAGCTAGACCCTCTTTACAGCAGCTCGCTCTAGTCCTAACCTTTCCTCAGCAGGCCGTCGTCCCATATATGCAATCCGGAATCATCGTTTCTCAGATACTTCTATCCTACGATGTCTTCGCTCCTAGTACCGAGGTCTACCTACCAGATAGGACGAAACACCCTATTACTAATATAACGGATTTAATCACCGCGTCAAAGAGCATTCAAGATCCGTAGGAACGATAGTACTTCTAGGAAAAGATAACAGAAGTCGTAGAGCTGTATTTAATAAACAGGACGCTACTAGCAATCGTGTAACTCATCGACTACCTTAACGACGATCGGGTATACATGTATATAGGCATTACCTAGATAATATATAGGTGCAATTCGGGGCTTTATTCAAGATGAAGGAAAACATAGTTTAAGAAAACAAGAGGTTTAATTAAGAGAAGGCTAGGTTTCTTAAAGTATACCCGTACTTCGGAAAGTACTTGATTAATAAGAATATAAAAGTCGGAATACTTAGGCACCTAAACATATTAGCTGTGAAACACCTAGACGCTAAGAAGGGGATCATAGCGTTAAATATAGCCTTTATAAAGCGTCTTCAGAGAAGCAGTAGAGGAGTTAGATTAAAGCCCTATCTTACTCCTTCGGATATCATGAACGCAAGTCAAATCCTTAGCCACGATCTCGAACAACCAGAACTCAATATTATTAATAATCTCGGGCTACGCTTCGGAAATGTTAGAATTCTAACCAATACATCAGAGCCAGATAATACGTAGGGCGTTAAGGAGGACGTATTATCCTATCCTATAGACACCCTAGTAGCAGCAGTAATATCCACGGCTTTAGTTACGGTCGCGTAATCCGCCATAATACTTAGCTCTCCCGGTAGCAGCCTAACAGCAACGGAAGTTACCGTAAGACGGTCGAGCCGGATTTCACGACCCACGGTTACGAAATCAAGCCCTAACCCTAAAGAATCAGGCAGCGATGCGAACCTATCTAATGATGAATTTCAGGGTACTACAGTACAATCTCCCGCACGTACTAGTAAGAAGAGGAAGATTAGCGAGGTTAAGGCTACTCCAGGAGAGGCTCTTTTATATACCTATAGCCGTAAGGTCACCAAAGGCTTCAAGAGCAGAATTAACAGCCAGGGTAAAGCGCAAGACAACTCCGTGTCCCTAGTAAATCTGGTAGATAAATACCTCTTTTTAGACATCGAGAAAGGTAATGTATATTATAACCACACAAGGAAGCTCGCAGCGAAGATACATATAGTTACCAGCCTAATAACACATGCAGCTTTACGGGAGAGAACGCTGTTAGTTACACGACGATACAATAATCTAGGAGCGTTAAAAGCCGACCGCTCCTCCACGAATCCAATATTCAGCTAGTTCTAGAAGTCTAAGCGCCCAGCCCATTCATCAGATAAGCTTAGGGTTTACGCGTACGCACCTATTAACGAGGAGCCGAACATCGTTAAGTTTAACCCCAAGAAGGTCCTCGACCAGATAGGCATGATTAGGATATAGGAAATATTCAACGAGACAGGCAACATTAATACTACAATCTTCCGATAGTAGTAGACGACGATGGTGCAGGGCCAGAACAAGACGATTAGATCTATTATTAAATTAGAGGTCAGCATGTATAGCTACCACTACAGGCGATCAGAAAGAGATAATAATCTTAGGTAGTTACGCATCATAGTGTACTCACTTAGTCAGCAATTAATAAGGCAAGATCCGGTGTACTAGCTGCTCTACGAATGTCTCCGGCCCGATTCCAACTACTAGCTTGTCTCCTATCCGTACTATACCAAGCACGTAAGGCCCGGAGACAGCACCTTCTTCCGTTATATTAATATAGACGTCAATCGGGCGCTGTCTTCCCAACGAGGCGTTAATATGATCTAAGGGTCGTTAAGTCTAATAGATAAGATAGAAGAGATGGCTACTATGATTATATCTAGGATACACAAGCATCTGCAAGAATGGAAGGATCGCGTTAACGCAAGAGGGAAGGTAGACTTCAGCCAGATCATCGGGTAAATCACGGAAGACTATTTCACAACCAAAGGAGAGCTCTCGGATACTAGCTATTTCGAGGCTATATAGACAGCTGTTCTATATCGTTAGGGAGAAGTAAGAATTACGATACCCTATCTTCCTTATAGAGCCTAGGCGACGAGTCCCTCAGCGCTAATTCGAAACACGTTCCTACCCTAGCTTATCGGTATTACGCCTGACCACATTAACTTAGAAGTTATAGAAGGAGGTACCTAGGAGAATATAAGCGCTACTTATCGATCAATAGTTACTCCCCTTAAGACCCCATCTGGACTAGCCAATAAGTATGGTAAAATCCCGTTCGCATTTCCTGCTACGACTTAGCTTACCGGCCTTAGACCAATCTCGGATACTCTAGTCGGCCGAATCCGATGGGATAACCCAGCTATCATCGATAAGGTTAAGATCATATTAGGGGACGATCAAGTTGCAAGGACGAAGTATATTGATAAATAGAGGGCTAGGGCAACCATTACCTTCGGTAAGGCTTTCCATTCCATGATGCGTACAGAGAAGAGGGCCTATAGTACGACGCTCTCGTTCTTTAAAGTCAATGCCTCTTTCCTTAGCAGCCAGCCCGGAGCCCCATCGGTAGACTATATCGAAGCTATACGACTATAGGATCATGAAGATCCTCTTCCTAATGATGAGGAGTTCACTGAGCCGTTGGAGCAAGAAGAAATTCGACGCCGGTTCTAGGGTAAACCTACTGAGATGGATGAGGCTGGTATATTCTAGACGAACATGCGTAGCGCTGCTTTGCGGGTATAAAGGTCCAGTAGGGTTAGGTACATTAAGACTGGTATACATAGATAGGATTAGGTTAACGGATTTGGGCCTTGATTCAGGCAATGGAGGTGCGATTTAGGTATGGGTAGTAGGGTTTAACATGGTTAGAGGTGGCTCCACATTGGCTAGTGAATATATGTTGTAGATTATGACATCCCGGAGCCTGCTCTGTATAGACCTTTTGGTCTATAAAGGTAGCTCGTCCCCTTCCTTTTAGATAGAGGATAGTGTTCTTTACCTCTATAAAACGGACAGTATAGTTTGCGGTATTCTACACCTAAGCTTTTCACTATATATCTTTACCTACCTTCTTCCCGCTTCCTCAGCTGCACGGATGCCTTTAGTAATAAAGTTATTATCGTAAATAGTATTATACTGCTCCTAGTCTACCTAGTTATTAATAAATATCTTGTCGTCGTTAATACCTACTAGAACAAGGTGTATACTCCGCGTAATCGTCTAAAGTTTATATGCCCTTCGGCCTCTAAGCTTTTATACCCTCTTTACGGTCGACATAATTGGCCGCTTCTTAACTACTACTATACCGTATACCTTATCTACCCTCCCTCCGTCTTATAGTTAATAGAGGTCGATAGAAGTCCTACCGAGACCTAAACGCAGCTCCGCTTCGCGCTATAGTAAAGCGTGTTAAAAGAACTACCGGAAGTCCTAAGAATCCCCTATAAAGCCCCTATCTATTATAGAGATAGGTGCCGTACCATTTATACTCCTCGCTAAGAAACGGAAGACTTAGCTATTTACTATTAGCCTCTAAGACCTTAACCAATCCCTAAATCACCCTTCTAATTATAAACTTTCCATTTCTAAGATCTCCGTTAAAGAACTTCGGGAGATTAAGAAGGCGAAGAAGGATACCGATCCTAAGCTCTATATCCTAAAGGAGTACTATAACCTCCTCTAAGTCTTTAGCCGCTAAGAATCCGAGAAGCTCCTATCCTATCGACCCTTAGACTATAAGATCTAATTAAAGGAGAGATCTACTCTACCATTAGGACCTCTCTACCCTATAAGTCGCGATTAACAGGATGTTCTCCACGATTATCTTAAAGAGAACCTTAGGAAGAGCTTTATCCGTACCTCTTAGTCCTCCGCTTCCTCGCCCGTACTCTTTATTAAGAAGTCTAATAGTAGCCTCCGGTTCTACGTAGATTAATGCGCTTTTAATACTATAACGGTAAAGAACTAATATCCCTTACGATTAATTTCGGAAATACTCTAGAGATTATCCAAAGCTGTTATCTACTCGAAACTAGATATTATAGCCGCCTTTAACCGGCTACGAATATAGAAGGATAACGAGTAGTTAACCGCGTTTACCTACTAGCTTAGCCTCTTTAAGTATACCGTTATACCGTTTAGATTATATAACGGACCTACTTTGTTCTAGGGATATATTAACGGTACTTTAGCTAAGTATCTCTACGACTTCTATACAGCCTATCTAGACGATATCCTTATCTTTGGTAATTTACACTCGGAATATATCGTATATATACGAAAAGTACTTTAACGCCTTACGGATACCGGACTTTAAGTTAATATTATAAAATACAAATTCTATATTACGGAAGTATACTACCTTAGTTTAATTATTACGATATCTGGTATCCGTATAGATCTAAAGAAGCTCGATACTATCCGGAACTAGGAGTAACCTATAAATATAAAGAACGTTTAACCGTTTCTCGGCTTTATAAACTTCTATAGGAGGTTTATAGCTCGTTTTTCCGCTATCGCCTCCCTAATAATAGTGTTAATAAAGAAGGGGACCCGTTTTAAATAGACGGAGAACTATAAATAAGCCTTTCTTACCTTAAAGGCTAAGTTTCTTAAATAACCGATACTCGCTCATTTCAATCCTAACCTTAAAATTATCCTAGAAACTAACACTTCCAACTATATCTCTGCCGGAATCCTATCTTAATAGGGAAAAGACGGGTTTTTATATCCTCTTACGTTCTACTCCGCTAAATATAACCCTACAGAGTATAATTACGAGATCTATAATAATGAGCTTAGCGCTATTATACGTGCTCTTAAACTTTAGCGTATAGAACTATAAGGTTTAAAGCTCCCTATCTAGATCCTGACCGACCACAAGAACCTAGAATACGTTATAACTACTAAATATCTTTCCCGGCGCTAAGCCTACTAGGTAGAGTACCTATTCCGCTTTAGTTTATTATCTAATACCGGCTAGGAAAATAAGGTAAGAAACTAGATATATTAATACGTCGATTAGGAGATCTCCCTAAGGAGGGGGATAATCGAAGATCTACTAGTTCTAGACGGTACTTAAGAAGGAAAATCTTACTTCCCTTATCTAAGACTCTACCGGAATCTCCGAAATGCACCTCTACCCTATATATATCTATAAAGACGAAGACGAACTCTTACTTTATAAGCTTTAGGAAGCGGGCTATTTAAAGGATACTTTAGAATAAGAGATACTCGCGCTACTTTAAGCTCTAGATACGTAACGTTTGAAGCGTGTATCTCTTATAGAATACTCGGAAATTTAAGGTTACCTATACTACCGCAATTATTGTTACGTTCTAGAGTTTATACCTCTTTGGAAATATCTCGTTTTTTTATACTATAATATTCTATCCTTAGGCGATCGTAATCGTAAACGTACTTACGAGGCTATCTTAGGTTCTTACTAGTAGCCGAATATAGTCGCGGATATCGCCTATTATATAAGGAATTACTACCTTTATATAATAATAAAATCGAGTCGAGAGAAATATTAAGGAGTTCTTAAGCCCCTTCTAGTCCCTAAATATCGTGGAAAATACCTCTCTATAGACTTTATTATAGATCTACTATCCTACCAATACCGTAGAGAAATAGTTAAGAATGTCCTTATTATTATAGATCACTTAACTAAGAAGAAACGTTTCCTCCCTTATACGGATATATCGGTTAATGCTATAGCCGACCTCTTTTATAATAATATTTAGAGATATAACGCTATACCTAACTTACTAATATCCGACCGCGGTATAAACTTTATTAACGTATTCTTCTAGTATCTATATAAGCGGCTAGATATAGAGACGAAGCCTTCTACCGTATTTTACCCTAAGACGGATGGATAAATAGAGATTACTAACTAATAACTAGAGTAATACCTCCGCGCTTACGTCGACTACCTTTAGGAGGACTAGGCTAAGTATATTATAAGTATCGAATTCTACGCTAACGATAACAAGTCTACTACTACGGGGATTACGCTATTCTTCGCCGAGAAGGGGTTCTATCCGTCTATAGGGATTAAAGATTCTCTATCCTTACCTAAAGGCCTCTCTACACGATTGCTTAACGAGATCTAGGGAGTAGATTAAAACGCGGAGAAGCTTCGGTTAATTTTATAGTACTACTAGGAATCTATAATATTGAACTCGTATGTCTTAGATCCTACTTACCTAAGTAATTAGGCTCTGTTTACTCCTTTATGTTAATGATATAAATACCTAGGCCTGTCTAGGATTAGCGCTTACTTCTTTCGTCTATCTATTTACTCCTTTATATTAATAACATAAATACCTAGGCCTATCTAGGTTTAGCGCTTACTTCTTTCGTCTTAGCGTATCTTCCTATTTTAGTTGATATTGACCTCGCTCCTCTATAGTATACTACTCCTTACATAGTCAATTAATCATAATATTACTATCTACTGCTTTACAGTTCGAGAGGTTATAAGCCTGGGTTTGTACTCGGTTGCTTCAGCCTTCCGTATAACCTATATTTAGCTGCTACTATCTAGCGCCTCCGACTCGAATAAAGCGCTAGCGCTAACGGCAGCGCGTAGTTACGAAATCATTAAATTTTAGGATAACTACTAAAACCCTCCTATAGCGAGGTTATAACCGGCACGCTCTTTAGCAACGCTATACCTATACTATCCGGTAAAACATCCTTAGAGGAACCGGTAGCTAACCGCTCGTTGGCGATTTAAAGACGTCCCGAGGTAACCCCGTCTTAGCGACGTACATAATAAAGAAATAAACCTATTTCTTTAACTAACTATCTTATAGTCATTAAACTCGTTACCGTAATAGTTTAACAGCGTTAGGATCCGACATCCTGAATAATATAAGAGGATCTTTCCTCTTCGTCTCGAAGCCTCTTCTATAGACAATAATTTAAGAGAGAATAGCTACATTACTAACGAGATCGTTAGGAAGTATAAGCGATAGGTATATAACGTAGAAAACTTCGCGTAGCGTTACCAACTGATTAATATACACGAGTGTATAATGGTTGATATCCTTTACTAGTTATTAAAAGGGCTTGTTATATACATCTTCGAATAGATAACGGAGCTATTAAGAGTAGTAAATACGGGAGAATCGAAGTAAGGAAGGAAGCGTAATACGAAGCGGCCGACCGTATCTATCGTTAGTCGAATTAATAAACGCTTTATATAGGTCCCGCCTTTCTCCGGTCTAAGGAGCTTCTCCTATTTCTCTAAGGTAAAGTAGTGGACTGGTAAGGAGTAGAAGTCGTTAGTAAGGCTTATACTACCCGTCTACGTACTACTACTCGCGGAGGCGAAGTAGTAGGATACTATATCCTATATTCGTATAGTTGTCGACTTTATACTACTAGTATAATATCGAACCTATGACGATAATACCATTCAGTATATAAATCACGTACTATTCCGGTTCGAGCGGTTCGTTGACGTCTTCTAAGCACTACGTCCTACTAATAGAATAACGGAGGAGGGCTACTTTAATTTCCTAAAGTTCTACGCAATATTGCACTAGCCTAATATAATTAAGAAGTATGGTTCGGCTACGGGTGTAGATATGAATAACCTAGAATACTGCTATATACGGATGCTTAAGTATCTATATAAGAGAACGAATAAGCAGGCAGGCTACGAATTATAAATACTATTGAGACTAGTATGTGCAGGTAGGATTAGGCGGACGGAAATAGGCCTTGATTTATGCAATAGAGGTGCGATTTAGGTGTGGATAGTAGGGTTTAACATGGTTGAAGGTGGCTCCACATTCGCCAGTAAATGTATGTAGTAGATTATAACATCCTAGAGCCTGTTCTGTATAGACCTTTTAGTCTATAAAGATAGCTCGTCCCTTCCTTTTAGATAGAATACAGTGTTCTTTGCCTCTATAAAACGGATAGTATAGTTTGTGGTATTCTACACCTAATCTTTTTATAGCGACCATTATAGGACTGTAGAGAGCGCCAGCAAAGACACTCACTTCTTATTTAGTACCTATACTTACGACATCCTACTATCCGAAAGTACATCTATTATTCCCCTTTTTCATCGTCTTATTACTATATTTAAAAGAAGATTTTGGTCTCGTGGTTGAGAACTACCGGGGTATCTTAAGAGCTTTGAAGTAAAGCACCTCCTGAGCTTCATGCCGACGATTAGCGGAGTTCTAAATCTAGGACGTTGCGGCAGAAAGGCCTGGCTATCAGAAGTTAATCTTAAGTATACAGCGAGATCTTAAGTATACGGCGAGATCCTATATTCCGAATTGTCATTCTGGATTCACTACTCCCAAAACCCTCTACGTTTTCAATTCCCAACAAAACTTAGAGAGAAGAGATTGCCGCTCAAACCTCTTAAAATCTAGACTCCTTAAGTCAAGTACTAAACTCTGGAGACGACTCCGTACAGACGCTATTAGATTCCTTATTTATAATAATCCGGTAAACCCTGGTTATCAGCTCCGAGGACGAAATATTATCTTTAGAATCCCTATCGACTCCTCCATCCATTGAAATCCTTCCATTTTCATCGGAACTACCCGAAACGGGTACCCAAGTCCCTATTATAGATACACTACGTTATTCCCGCCCTCTAATTGCGTATAGTTAGCCGTAATTCAATAGGTCCAGCCAGCTTCGTGAGGTACTAGCTAAGTACATCGATGACATTAAGCTCCTTATGCAGAACCTTGGCATTAAGGAGTTAAACCCGAGGTACGAGAGAGAGCTACGTGCTGCTTTCCGTCGAGGCCTTTCAGGCGAAGCACGGGATTGGTAGAATACACTAGACAGCGCCTAGTCAGTACTACTATAGGATAGTTTCGTTACATCCTTTATCCAGCGATTTGCCGTCACTAGTAATCTTAGCTAAACCCTTGAATAGATCGTAAGTCTCAAGCAACGAGACAACTAAATCGCCACGGACTACCTTTAAGATACGTCTCCGCTTATACCACAAGCTCGCGAATAGCTCAGAACTCCTTTAGGTCCTAGTTACTCGGTTCCTTAATAGCCTATAGAACATAAATATCGCCGCTATAGTACGCATTATACTTGCAACCTATCCCGAATCTAAGCGGTCGAAAGATTTCCTAAATATAAAGCTCCTCGTCAGCAGAGTATTATGTGATTAGGAACCAGCTCCTGAAATAACTACTTTAGCTATTACCGAAAAGGGCACTATAGATGCATTCGCAGCATTCACTAACTACACTAAAGTAGTCATTGTGAAGGTTATAGCTGACTAAAATATAAAGCGAAACGACTGTGTACCGGAAAGAAATGACGAGTACAATATGCCTAGTATTAAAAGTTAATCAGCTAATAATAGTATAGCTAAGCGTCCATCTAGTCGGCCTGATAGGTTTAGAGGTGGGTTCAGGTCCGTCTACTTTAGATACGGAGAAGCAGGTCATATAGTTCCTAAATATACCGGGGTTACCCTCCCAATTAAGTAGTAGCGGAGACTCCGGGAGGATAGCGAAAGGCGTCGGGAAGAGCGATACGCTAGGAATTAGGGATATAGCTAATAGGGTTCGGGCAACTACTCGAGCAACGCTAATGACTCGAAAACGCTAGCTAATACCGGAACAGTACTTCCGGTAAACTCTATTCGTTGAAATGCTAAACCCTCCGTAGTATAGGGTTAAACCGATGCCCTAGTAATTAAGGAAAATGCACCCTCCTCTACTTTTAGGAAGATGTACCCCGAACGTCGGAGGATACTGGAAATACTAACTAAACGTAATCCTATGGATCCCATGCCGCCAATTTTGTCGCGTCTAAAGTTAAGTACCCTGCCTACGTATATCGGGCTTCTCGATTATTACCCTATTCCTAATCGGTTCTAGAAGAAAATGAATGAGTACCGCACCTTCCTTGCTCGGAAGTATAGGTTAGAGGATAAATAATCCGCTCTAGAAGCGAAGGCTATAGCTGCTGCTAATAAGCGTATACGTGTTTAGAATAAAGATAGCGATAACGGGATTAAGGAGGTCCAGCGCGGATCTTAATAGGTTAGGGCTACCGCATCGAACGATCGATTATAGACCCTAGATAGAATCTTCATTAATACACTTCTAAAGAGGAAGTCGTAGACGAAGACGGTACGTCGAGCTATCGAAGTTCCCAACGATCGAGAACTAAAGTAGCCTCCTGTAATGAGACTCCGTATCAATTCTAGATAAGAAAGATTCACTATCGGTTCGGGGTTTTAATGTATAACTTCGGGACATCCCGACATTTCGTAGGAGCAGCTCCTCAAACTCGCACCCGTACTATATTCGGATCTCACTATAGGCCTCCAGCCTACCATTATTAAGAAGCGTCCGAAAAGAGTAGTTACTACGAACATAGCTCAGCCCACGTATATATATAAAAGGGAGGGTACTTCCCCTCTAGATATTAAGCACTACGCTCCTGAAGATAATAGAAGGAGGGTAGATATTATAGTTATCACCGCATGGATCAAGAATGTCTAAATTTCGAATGTATTGATCGACAGCGGAGCGGTCATCGAACTAATCTCCCGTCAGATAGTCATGCGTACAGGAGGTCTAGGGTTCGATCCCCTACTTCTCTACTATAGGCTCAGTAGGATACCCCCGCTATACTAACAACGTGCGATTGCAGAAGATGCGACTAAGTTTAATAGAGTAAACTATTTCCTTATACGGATCGATCCGCGCACTTCTACCGAACGGGCTAAGGAGGGAGATGAGATTAATTTAGACGTTTTAAGAGCGCGTAATAAAGGAATTAGAGTACGCGCTAGCTAGAAATAGAGGCGGTAAGGGTCTTAGCTATAACCAGCCTGAGTTCCGAGGATGAGTTAATTTCACGACCCGCGGTCGCTAAATCAACTCCTAGGTAGGGGGGTGCGGCCGTACCTACCAATTCGGGAGCCCTAAACATTAATACGAGTAACTACTAAAACCCGAGGCTTATACCCTATCTAGAGTCGTATTAGTATAGGGACGTCACCGATTTCCTGCTCCGAGGAGAAGATGGATTAGAGGCCCGAAAGATTCCGCGTAACTAGAAAGAGGCCATTAGGCATCAAGTAAAGAATTTTAAGGTCAGATCCTATTTTTTCTTATATTGGGAAGAGGATAGGGCGCTAGCGAAATACGTGATAGCGACAGAGCGTACTGAGATGTTAACCTATCTATATAAGCATTAAGGGCACTTTATAGATGTGATTACTCTTGCCCGCGTAAAGGGCAACTTTTAGTAGCCGTTAAGAATAAAGGATATTCGAGATTGGTATCGAACCTATAAGGCCTACTAGATGAGTAAGGGAAAGCGCACCAGCGTAAGACCCTATATAATATAAAGGTTCGAACCTACGTCGATAATTAGGTTCGACTACATTAGGTATATCTCTCCCCTATGTAAAATAACTGGAGTAGGATACATCTTAGTTAGATGCGACTACTTTTCTCGGTTTATTTGGCTTAGAGGAGTTAGAAATGCGGATAACCGAGCTCTTATAGTAATTATAGATAGTGATATTATGCCGGCGTTTGGGTATCCCGAGTGCATTTACTCTAATTACGGAAAGTATTTTAAGAATCGATTTATAAAGGAGGCCTACGATAAGAGAGGGATACAGTAGGTGTTCGCCCCCGTATCGCACCTAGAGTCTATATCGCTCTTAGAACGCATGGTCTAGCTGGTTATCAACCTACTCAGGAAATAGTACGCTGATACGGATGCATCTCTTTATAGAAGCTGGACGAACGCTCTCGGGTATATTACGCTTACCGCTAATACCCGATTCATCAAGCTGTACGGTTTCACACCTATAGAACTAATGCTTAGGTTCCTCCCCTATTCGAGAAATATTATGTCTTCTCCTCCCCCGTATAATATCGTTGATTTTAACACGACACCTGTGTCATTGCAGTAGATATATACCATCATTAACCTAAGGAAGGAGGAAAGGATGAGGATGATAGATATATATACTACGATTAATAATGAGATTGAGGAGCAAGTAGATTATGGAAGCTAGACTACGCTAAATATTAGAGACCTGGTTTTAGAACGCTAGATGAAATTCGATACTAATAGGGGAGAGAAACTTGAGCCGAGATAGAAGGAGCCGTAGCTCCTAGTTGCTATCAATTTAAGAGAGAGGTCTGGTATGGTGAGGAAACTATATTAAGAAGATGATATGGCCAGAAAGATTCATCTTAATAATCTTAAGACCTACTATTAGAGGAGGCCTCTCATGACTGCGGTAGTAGCTAATACAGTAGATACGTTGATGTTTAATAAGGTAACCCCGTTCCACGTATCGAGGACGGCGATAGCTCTCGCTTAATTACCTAGCCAGCGGGCGGTCTTCCTCCTTTCTATGTACGAGATTAAGAAAGGTTATAAGGGGTAATAGATGTAAATGCTTTACATGCGTAGGGCCCTAACGCCAAAAGTTGCTATTTGGTTATTACAATAAGGACATTGGATCCAACATCTAATGAAACGATGAATTGCTATCGGCTGTAACTACGGTAATAGGTATTGACGCGCGTTTTACGAGAGTATAAAATATACTTATTTCGTCGTATTTCTTCTTCCTTCTCTTCCTCATCCTTTTCCGCCGAAATAGTAGGGGTCGGAGAGATTCGACGCTAGGGGTTTTAATGAGCATTACCTTTATCTAGGTTCTACCGATGATATAGGGACGCTAGTTCACCCCTTCCCCTAATAGAGAGACGATACGTAGCTAGAAAGGGAGGGTACTCCGTGCAACCCCCTCTACGATTTCTTTTCGGAAACAGCTACGATAACGAAGGGGTTTACAAGTTAGGGTAAACCGACGTTTATAAGAACATGTTTTCCCTTTCGTTATTTTGTTCATAAACTTTTACTCAAAATATTCATTGTTTACAACTTTTCGTTTATTCACATTCACTATTCTCGTAGATATAACCTATACCTACCCTCTATTAATCTCTCTTCGTTCTTCATACATTGTTTATATATTCCCTAGATATATATCAGCCTCCTTCTTACCCTTCTCGTTAGATCTTCAATTCATAGCCTCCCGGCGTCAATAATCCTGGATTCCAGCAGCTTATCTCTTAGCGAACTCGGTCGTACTCCTTCTCCTCCGATAGACCTACCTCCTCAGTTAATAATAGCCGACTCCCTAAGCGAGCCTGTCTAATATGGTCAGTAGGCTATAGCTAGACCCTCTTTACAGCAGCTCGCTCTAGTCCTAACCTCTCCTTAGTAGGCCGTCGTCCCACATGTGCAATCCGGAATCATCGTTTCTTAGATACTTCTATCCCACGATGTCTTCGCTCCTGGTACCGAGGTCTGCCTACTAGATAGGACGAAACACCCTATCACTAATATGACGGATTTAATTACCGCGTTAAAGAGTATTTAAGACCCGTAGGAACGATAGTACATCTAGGAAAAGATAATAGAAGTTATTGAGCTGTATTTAATAAATAGGACGCTGCTAGTAATCGTATAACTTATCGACTACCTCAACGACGATCGGGTATACATGCATATAGGTATTACCGAGAACGATGTATAGGTGCAATTCGGGGCTCTATTCAAGATAAAGGAAAATATGGTTTAAGAAAACAAGAGGTTTAATTAAGAGAAGGCTAGGTTTCTTAAAGTATACCCGTACTTCGGAAAGTACTTAATTAATGAGAATATAAAAGTCGGAATGCTTAGGCACCTGAATACATTAGCTGTAAAACACCTAGACGCTGAGAAGGGGATTATAGCGTTAAATATAGCCTTTATAAAGCGTCTTTAGAGAAGTAGTAGAGGAGTCAGCTTAAAGCCCTATCTTACCCCTTTAGATGTTATAAATATAAGTCAAATCCTTGGCCACGAGCTCGAACAGCCAGAACTTAATATTATTAATAATCTCAGACTACGCTTCGGAAATGTTGGAATTCTAACCAATACATCTAAGCTAGATAATACGTAGGGCGTTAAGGAGGACGTATCATCCTATCCTATAGATACCCTAGTAGTAGCAGTAATATCCTCGGCTTTAGTCACGGTCGCGTAATCCGCTATAATACTCAGCTCTCCCGGTAGTAGCCTAATAGTAACGGAAGTTACCGTAAGACGGTCGAGCCGGATTTCACGACCCGCGGTTATGAAATTAAGCCCTAACCCTAAAGAATCAGGCAGCGATGCGAACCTATCTAATAATGAATTTCAGGGCACTATAATATAATCTCCCGTACGTACTAGTAAGAAGAGAAAGATTAGCAAGGTTAAGGCTACTCTAGGAGAGGCTCTTTCATGTACCTACAGCCAAAAGGTCACTAAAGGCTTTAAGAGCAGAACTAACAGCTAGGGTAAAGCGTAAGATAACTCCGTCTCCCTAGTGAATCTAGTGGATAAATACCTCTTTTTAGACATCGAGAAAGGGGATGTATGTTATAACTATATAAGGAAGCTTGCAGCGAAGATATACATAGTTACTAGCCTAATAATATATACAGCTTTAAGGGAGAGAACGCTGTTGGTTACACGACGATATAATGATCTAGGAGCGTTAAAAGCCGACCGCTCCTCTACGAACCTAACATTCAGCTAGTTCTAGAAGTCTAAGTGCCTAGCCCATTTATTAGATAAGCTTAGGGTTTACGCGTACGCACCTACTAACGAGGAGCCGAACATCGTTAAGTTCGACCCTAAGAAGGCCCTTGACCAGATAGGCATGATTAGGATATAGGAAACGTTTAACGAGACAGGTAATATCAATGTTATAATCTTCCGATAGTAGTGGACGACGATGGTGCAGGGTTAGAACAAGACGATTAGATCTATTATTGAACTAGAGGTCAGTATATATAGTTACTACTATAGGTGATTAGAAAGAGATGACAATCTTAGATAGTTACGTATTATAGTATACTCACTTGATCAGTAATTGATGAGGTAAGATCCGGTATACTAGCTGCTCTACGTATGCCTCCGGCCCGATTCTAACTACTGGCTTATCTCCTATCCGTACTACACTAAGTACGCTAGGCCCGGAGATAGCACCTTCTTCCGTTATATTAATATTAACGTTAATCGGGCGCTGTCTTCCTAACGAGGCGTTAACATGATCTAAGGGTCGTTAAGTCTAACGGATAAGACAGAAGAGATGGCCACTATAATTATACCTAGGATACACAAGTATCTACAAGAATAGAAGGATCGCGTTAATATAAGAGGGAAGGTGGACTTCAGCTAGATTATCGGGTAAATCACGGAAAACTATTTCACAACCAAAGGCGAGCTCTTAGATGCTAGCTATTTCGGGGCTATATAGATAGCTGTTCCATATCGTCAGGGAGAAGTAAGAATTATAATACTACATCTTCCTTATAGAGCCTAGGCGACGGGTCCCTTAGCGCTAATTCGGAATACGTTCCTACCCTGGCTTATCGGTATTACGCCTAACCACATTAACTTAGAAGTTATAGAAGGAGGTACCTAGGAGAATATAAGCGCTACTTATCGATCAATAGTTACTCCCCCTAAGACCCTATCTAGACTAGCTAATAAGTATGGCAAAATCCCGTTCGCATTTCCTGCTATAACTTAGCTTACCGGCCTTAGACTAATCTCGGATGCTCTAGTCGGCCGAATCCGATAGGACAACCCAGCTGTCATCGATGAGGTTAAGATTATGTTAGGGGACGATCAAGATATAAGGACGAAGTACATTAATAAATAGAGGGCTAGGGTAACCATTACCTTCGGTAAGGCTTTCCATTCCATGATGCGTGTAGAGAAGAGGGCCTATAGTACGACGCTCTCGTTCTTTAATGTTAATGCCTCTTTCCTCAGTAGTCAGCCCGGAGCCCTATCGGTAGACTATATCGAAGCTATACGACTATAGGATCATGAAGATCCTCTTCCTAATGATAAGGAGTTCACTAAGCCGTTAGAGTAAGAAGAAATTCGACGCCGGTTCCAGGGTGAACCTACTAAGATGGATAAGGCTAGTATATTCTAGACGAACATGCGCAGCGCTGCTTTACGGGTGTAAAGGTCCGGTAGGGTTAGGCATATTAAGACTGGTACACGCAGGCAGGATTAGGCGGACGGAAATAGGCCTTGATTTATACAATAGAGGTGCGATTCAGGTATAGATGATAGGGTTTAATATAGTTAGAGGTGGCTCTACATTAGCTAGTAAATGTATATAGCAGATTGTAATATCCTAGAGCCTGTTCTACATAGACCTTTTAGTCTATAAAGATAGCTCGTCCCTTCCTTTTAGATAGAATGTAGTGTTCTTTGCCTCTACAAAACGGACAGTATAGTTTGTGGTGTTCTACACCCAATCTTTTCAATACTTATAGCCTTAACCCGACAGCTAAAAGTTCTCGCTAAGGCGGACCTCCAGTAGTATAGTAGCACTAAACCCTTAACTACTATAGATATCTAGGAACAGGTGAATATCAACTACGCATCTAAAGGTGGGTTTCACGATTTAAACGAACTTAGATAGTATATCATAACGCTGGAACTTCTCGAGTTAAGATAAGCAGGCCTTAGCGTAAGATACTAGCGCCGGGCGGACTTTATAGAAGAGAAGAGTAGCCTATACGGATTCGTTAGTACTTTAGTAGTATTCATCAGGGAAAGGCGAAAGAGAGTTATAGCTAGAAGGTAACTAACGAGACTATAGAGTAATATAAAGAGGATCCTTTATAGACAAACCGCTACTTTATAGCGATATATAGTTCGATAACATGCTAGAAACGTGACGGTAGGGACGTCTAAAACCTCGACGCCCTAGTAAAGGAAGTATCTAAGAATCCATTTCAAGCCACTTCTATTATATAGAATATAGTGAAAAGCGCTTCGTGAACATAGCCTTAAGGCTAATAATAGCCCCTTTACTATCCTAATAAGTCCGCATAACCAACGCAGCTAGGACGCTAGAGATAGACCGAATTTAAAAAGGTAAAGGTCGGGAAATACTATACTCGGGCTTTATACTTTGTTAACTATAGACTAACGATAGTTCTTATAAGGAGCATCCGGTATATCGCTATAATAGAACGTATTAAGCGGATGACTAGAAGAACCACAAGATAACTTATAAGGGACGATTATAACGCTAAATTCTATATCGTATCGAAAGTCTTGCTCAGTAGATCTTTATAATATTATAGATTATTATAATATTGCGAAAGAAGCTATTCGACTTAAGAGTTATTTTAGTAGCGGTTAAGACTAGACGTTTATATATCTACGCTAAACCTCTCTTCGATTATATCGTCTTCTACCCTTTTCTAGCAGATCTCGCGCTCTCGCTAGAGTATAAAATAGGTTTATTTTAATACCTAGTTTACACGGAAGCTATACGGGATATATTCGACTCTATCATACTAACTCTTCGAGGTAAGCTCTAATGTTAGCTATTAAGAAACCGTGCTAATAGCACGTACTAAGGGATCTATTTCTATAATTATAATATCGTTTTTTATTTTTAACGATGGTGATGGGTGAATATCATTACTATAGAGAGATAGTAGTCATTATCGGCGTTACGTATAATATCGTACTTATTGACGGATCGGATCTATCTAGCGCTCAAAGCTCGCCTTTTATATAATATATAACTACTATTAATAGTTTACTTATGTAGGATTAGATATTTAGACTGGTGATAATAGGTAGTAGTAAACTTATCTAAGTCGATAACGTTAATTATCGTTTATTAAGTCGTCTTACGTGATAACTATAACTAAAACTTATATCGCCTCGCCTCGTCGCTATTACCGTGAACCGATATCCTTCTTAAAATACTCGAGTTCGGTATTATTAATAACCTAATACTTCAAGCTGACGTAGTACTTACTTAGAGCTATTTAATAATACGGTATAGCTTAGAGCCTACTAAGGCTAGCTAGGCTAACCCCGGGCTAGCTCCGGGTTCGGTGGGTGGTTTACCAAACCTAGAGCTACCTATGATTTTACCGATGTAGTAGATATACTAGTAAAGAGTTATATTAAGCTTGAGCAAAGAAGAGCAACTATCTAGGGTAAAAGAGCGTACTTATATACTTAATAACCCTAAAGTTCCTTCTCTTTCTATAAGATTCCATGCCTTTCTTTAGTATTATAAATATTAGATTTATAATACTTGATTTCTAAGCGTATTACGAATGTTAGATTAGTAATAGAATATAATGAAAGTTTATAGAAGGTTATAGAATCTTCTAGTAGACGAACCTTCTAGAACCTTCTAGTAACTTCTAGTAGTTTCTAGTAATTACTAGCTTAGATATAGCTTAGTAATATAGAATCTTCTAGAATCTTCTAGTAGATTCTAACACTTCCTCTTAATGTATACTAGGTAGTAAGACCTATACTAGTAGTATAAGCCTTAAACTTTGTATAGTCTAAAGGCTTTGTAAGTCCATCAGCTAGTTATTATATTATAGATATATACTTTAGGTTAATATAACCGCTTAGTATATTTTCTCTAATATAGTAATTTTATATATTAATATGTTTAGTCCTTGTATAGTGTTCCGGGTTTTAGCTAACTCTATAGCTGCTTGACTATCGGTATATAGAAGGCTTTTAGTATAAAGATCTTTAGTCGTATCCTAGATAGTAATCTTTATAATCTAATCGAGTAGGGTCTTAGGCTAGGTATATTCCTTGATATCTTCTTTTAAAGCCATATATTCAGCTTCACAGCTTGATAAAGTAATAGTCTTTTATCATTTTAAACTCCAGGAAATGACAGTGTTATTAAAGGTAAATAGATATTCTATAGTAGATCTCCTAGTAGGGTAATCTCCTCCCTAGTTAGAGTTACTATACCCTATAAGTATAGGTGTAGTATTTCCTTTATAGATAAGTTTATAGCCCTAGGTTCCTATTAGAAATTGCTAGATATAGTCTAGGGCCTTAAAATATTCTGGTCCTAGATTTGCTAAATATCCAGAATAGTCTCCTAAGGCATAGAATATATCCGGTCTAGTAGTAGTTATTAAATATATTAATAACCCTATCTACTGTTGATAGTAGTTTATATCATTAGAAGTAGCCGTATCTTTATAGGTATCCAGTTTAGATCCTAAAGTAGCCGAAATCCTAACCGATTTTGGATTCTCTTTCTTAAATCGTTGTAGTATATCCTTAAGATATTTAGATTGTTGTAAGATAATGATCCTAGAAGAGTAATCCCTTAAGATTTTAATCCCTAGATAATAGGAAATAGGTCCTAGGTCTATAATAGTAACCTTTATAGAAAGATTGTCTTTTAACTCCTATATAGCCTTACTATTACTACTAAATACTAGTAAGTTGTCAATGTAACTAGTTACTATGATTTTAAGTAGTATAATAAGTAGCGTATAGTTAATCCTTCTAGTAAGTCCATTTTATTATAGGGTGTAAGGTACTGAGAACTGCTATATAATTCCGGTTTTCTTAATATAGTCCTTGAATAAGGTATTAGTATACTTAGAACCGTTATCGTTCTTTAATATCCTAATAGACTTATTAGAGTGAAGTATAATTATAGTCTTATAAGTCTTTAAAGGTTATAAGAGTTTCCGCTTTAGATCTTAATAGATAGGTATCTAACTATCTAGTCTTAGAATCTAGAAAGGTTATAAAGTAACGGTACTCTCTCTTTCCGATAATAGGTAAAGGTTCACATATATCGGTTGTAATAAGTCCTAGGAATTCTTCTTAGATAGTAGAGGGTACTCTACTAATAGTAGCCTTAAGCTTTACCTTAACAGGACTCGTAAGTAGTAGGGTCCCTTAGCGTAATAGTAGAAGGTAGGGTTTCCTTGGGTAAATCCTGTACAGCGGTAGGTAGATAGGGTAAAGTAGAGTTTCCTAAATGTTTTAAGCGTAGATGCCAGAGATCCTTATTGAAAGAATTAGTACTAAGTACTATATTCTTTATAAAAGGCTGTAATGGTAATATAAAGAGTCCTCTGGTCTGTTTTATCCTTAAGTTCTTATTTCGAATTTATAGATTGCAGGAGTCCTCAGTAAAGGTAATCTTAACTCCTTTTTTAACTAGACATCCTAGTGATATAAGGTTAACCTGAAAGTCTGGTATAAATAGTACATCCGTAATATTTATTACTCCTATAGAGGTATTAACAGATATAGTTCCTATTCCAGTAGCTTATATAAAGGTCATAGTTTAGCCCCATTATATTACCCTAGTAATGGTCGTAGTTCTGTAAAGAATTCCTTATTATAATATATAGCTTGTAGCTCCAGAATCCAGGACCCATTTCCCATTAATAGTACTAAGTCTAGTATTGGGTAGGGCTATGGTAGCTAAGGTAATATCTTCTTCCTTAGCTATATAATCTTCCCTTTTAGTAGGATCCTTCTTGAAGTAGGTATTTTCTAGGTATCCTAGTTTCTTATAGTAGTTACATTTCTTAAAGGCTTTTGTAGTTCCTTTATTAAATCCTTTAGTAGGTCCTTTAGTAGATCCTTTAGTAATTAGAGAATAGTTATCCTCTTTAGATCTTAATCTCCTAGATTTGTCAATGAGATTTGCATATAGTTGCTCTAGGTCTAGGTTATTATTATTAACCCTAAGGCCTTGAGTAATAATAGAGGTAAACTTCTCGTATTCCGGGGTAAGGTTATTTAGAACCTAGGTTAATATAAGCTTAGTAGGTAGTTCTAATCCTTTTCCGGTAAGGTTATCCGTAATTCTTTTAATAGTATTTAAATAGTCCTCTATAAATTTACTATTCAATAGTGTAGTATTAAAGAGTTTTTTGAGAAGTAAGAATTCCGAGCTAAATCCTCTAGGGGGACAAAGGTTCCTAAGGGTATTCTAGGCCTTTAAGGGTATTTTAATAGTCCTTACCTATGTTGGAAGGTACTTGAGGTATAGGTGTACCTTAAGTAGCAGAAGTATAGGTAGAGATAGAAGTTAATATACTAGTAGATATACTAGTAAAGAGTTGTATTAAGCTTGAGGAAAGAAGAGAGACTATCTAGGGTAAAGGAGCGTGCTTATATACTTAATGATCCTAAAGTTCCTTCTCTTTCTATGAGATTCCATGCCCTTCTTTAGTATTATAAATGTTAGATTTATAACACTTGATTTCTAAGCGTATTACTAATGTTGGATTAGTAATAGAACATGATAGAAGCTTATAGAAGGTTATAGAATCTTCTAGTAGAAG
>Ga0068631_100170_pt1 | contig 24324 bp, 33 predicted proteins | sample InSIn5gowninarea_2_FD_77434 | JGI IMG/M metagenome (GOLD analysis project Ga0068631, IMG submission 77434) | Clean room microbial communities from NASA Spacecraft Assembly Facility at Jet Propulsion Laboratory, Pasadena, California, USA -... ...
GCATGAAGATCTGACCGCTCCGCCCAGCGACGACTTGTTCGACGACCGCGTTGGCAACGTTGCTGGGTGGATCGGCGACGATGCCGGCTTCCTTCAATTTGTGTTCGAAGCCGGCGATTATGCCGGTTGCGTGCCAAGAGGGGTGGACGGAGGTTGTGCTTATTGCGTGGCCGGCTGGGGCGTGGCGGGTGAAGAGCTCGTTTCTTAGGCCTGGTGGTGGGGGTGTCAGTGTGTGTATTTGTGTTTGTGGGTGGGTTGAGGTGTAGTGGAAAGGAAGGGTGGGGGTTGGTGGTGGTATGGGCTGGGTGGATGTGGAAAATATATCTCGACAACGGGAATGGAGTAGATGAACACAAACGCAAGTAGGCCGTCCCTTGTCACAAAGTACAAGTATAAACATAAAACTGTACGTACCTTCATGTAAAGCCAAAGCCCCAACTTTAGTAACACAATAATCCACCAACCCAGGCGCAGAAACGAAACTAGCCATACTAGCAATCGTAACTACATGACCCTTTTTCGCCTCCAACATCCCCGGAAGCAATTCTTTGATTAAGACGAAGTGAGAGCTTAAGTTGACTTTCATGATTGCTTCGAGGAATGGGGTTGGGGTTTCGAGGAGGGTTTTGCCGGAACCTGTTGGTCGAAAGAGAAGTTGTATGTCAGTGTTGTGGTGGGAAGGTTAGGTAAGGATGAAAGGTCGGTTAGGTTGTTGCTGGTTGGATGGTGTGGTGCGGTGAGGGAGATGGTGTGTAGACGTGCAGGGTAGGGCAGGGGGAAGTGAAGAAAGGAGGATGGGAGGGGAGGTAAATTGGGGGAACGTACCGATTCCAGCGTTGTTAATGAGCACGGTGGGGTTACCGTGTCTGTTCTTGATTTGTTGGGTTGTGCTTGTTATTGCGTTGAAGTCTGTTAGGTCGCATTTGTAGTAGTGCACTTGCGGGACTAGAGGTGAGGAAAGAGGGTGTTAGTTTATGTTTTTATATGGTATGGTTTGGAGGTGTGAGTTTGGGGATGCAGGATATGGTGCTTTTTGGTGGTTTGAGTTGAGTTGAGTTGGGTTGGGTTGGGGGGTGAACGGCATGGTGGTGTGGATGGGCATTGGGTTATGAGGTTGAGGATGTTTAAGTGGTGAGTGTGGGTATGGTTGATGTATGGGTTAGTAGTTGAGGTTGTGAATGCTGTAATTTGAGGAAGGAGATGCCGTGGCGTGGTTAGATATGAGTAGTGTTTATTGCGTGTTTTCGTAGTTGATATGTACAGTCGATGGCACAAGAATGGGGTCACTCACGAGCAGCCAGTTCCGTTGGCAAATCACTGATGTCGAGCACAACTACCCTTGCCTTTCCAGCAAAGCCCTTTACCATTTCATAGCCGAAGCCGCTGCAACCGCCGGTGATGACAACGAGTTCTGTGCGTCCGTCCCACACCCATTGGCTACGAGGACGGCCAATGTTGAATGGGTACCAGTAGTTCAGAGCAAGAGAGTTAAGAAGTTTATTGAGACGTCCGACTACGCCTAATGCGAAAAGGACCTTGAGTACGGAGACGAGTCTAGCCAGGCGAGCAGGAGTGGCGTGGCTGGTGACGGTGCTGGAATAGGGGACGTTGGCGATGAGGTTACGAAGGCGCATGCGAAGAGGATCGTTGACAGGACGAGTCAATATGTAGAGGAGTGGACCAGTCACCAGGGGTTCGGAGGCAGAGTAGCGGAGGAGTTCGTTGGGAATGGAGATTGTGTTTTTGATTGCATTGTTGACCTTTGTCAAGGTTGTGGGTTCTGCCATGATGATGAGCAAAGTTATAATTGATATGGTGTTTTTCAATGTATTTGTTCTGCCGCTTTCGTGAAATAGAGTGCTAGGCTGATGTAGCTGAGCAGAGGCGATGCTGTCAGTGGTAATTGCGCGATTATTGTACCTCAGTGAAGACGGCAAGCAGATGAATCAGGCGTGTGGTGTCCGAGCAGAATTGAAGATACAGGGAAATAAACCGAAGCTATGGACACAGAACGTGAGTTCTGATATTGTCGATACTGTCGCAGTCGATTTCCCAGTCTCTTGTCTTTGAGCTTTAGATCAGCTGTTGAAAGATAGCTGATGTATAGAGATTGCAAAAAGTAAACAGAAGTGCATTGCTCGGTGCCTTGTCTCATGCAACAGGATTCATGTAAGCGGAGAACATCCTTGTCGTCCACCACTGGAACATCCCAAGCTTGTGGCATCACTCAAGAATTAAAGAGAAACCGAGGCTCAGCTTGGTACAGCAAACCAGCCAGACGAATAAGGGCGAAGTACAACATGCCCCACACTATGAGTTGCGAAAGTGGAGGTGGCTGAGAAGCAATGGCCCGCAGGAGCCTGGCTGAGAGTACGAATCAATACCACCAGTCGCTGAGGTGCCTCCCATACCCATTTCCCTCCCAAAATTCATGATCAATGAATTGAGGCTTGATCAACAGGTGAATAACAACTAGAGATTACCAAGACTAGGGGTCATACAATTTATGCCATCTGTATAGGCCAGCTCGATGGTCGTGTAAGCGCTGTTGTGGTGTTAGTGCTTTGTGGGTCGTTAGCTCTAGCGGCATTTCCCCGCGAACATTTAAGACCCACCCCTGTGGGTTTTACAATGACAAAATCAGTAGAGAGAATGACCAAAAGAACATGCAGATGGCTAACATGATATTGGTGGACATACCGCTTCGGACCAATAGTCATCATATATATATAATGTCCAAGGCAAGTGCCGAAGACTCCGGCATAGGTAGTAAGGTACTGTACAGATAGTTTTTCCCTGACAGAAATACTTGCTCTCGCTGCAACTCGCATTCCCATTAACGACGCGAGCTGAGTTCGAAAGCACAGCTGTAACGACCATACACCGTGCTTTTCGAACCATAAAACAACCATTGACTCCGACCCCCAGCTCCGGAGGACACCCGAGCCGAATTCATTGTCTCTTCGAACGCCATAGTGGTTATTGATAAAACATTGGATTTTGCACAGGTGGATAGTAATAAGGACTGGACTGCATCACGTTCACCATGCTTGACTGATATTGTGGCATCATTTGCTGAAAAGGGTCATAGTAGTAAACCATGCCGTTCGATTCGTGCACCATTGGACCCTGTCGCTGTTGTTGTTCAGGACTTGATATTTGCTGTGACCCTGTCACTTGTCCGCCGGTGCCTACTGCATAGCTCATACTCTCGTTTGGCGTCACCATCACCTGTGCTGGATAATGCATGCCATAATAGCCAGGATACTGCATAGCAGGGTAAGGTTGAAAGGGTTGAGCATAAACCGCGCCTTCCGGAATGTGTGGCATTTTCTGCTGTGCTTCACCCAAAGTTACCGCTGGCGGCATCTGCTGGTGGAAGGGCTGTTGAGATTGCTGCTGTGGTGCTCGGATGGTGGGCGACTCGATATCGCCAAGTGAGATAGTCTTCTGTGGACGAGGATGCTGCAGACTCAGATTATGTGGAGGGCTATGGATAATGGCTGCATTATCGCTCATATACACGTCAGTGTTAAATGCAGTGGGTACACCTGATGGGCCTGGCATTCTGACGACTGGCCTGTGTGTTGTGCTTAGCTGTATAGCAGGCATCGGTCCTCCAATCGGAGTATGATTACCACTGTCCGGCCCGGAAGCAACAACGGATGATTTCCTGCTCATGGCAATGCTGGGTGTATATACTGATCCTGCGTACATGCTTGTCCGTCTGCTTCCATGGAAACTACTCCTCGTACGTCCTCGATATCCCTGCTGGTTCGGACGCAGCGCTCGTGGAATGAATATGAACGACCTATCTGAGCTTGGGAAGATATATCTAGGGTGTTCGTCAGGGATGGAAATTCGTACGGGTTTGTCTCTGCGCAGAGGAGGACGGTGTTGTGGTAACAAAGTGTAATGTTTTTTGACCACGTTCGAATACGTCCTTCTCTCTGTTCCAGGTAGTAACACTTGTATTGTCACATTGCCTAGAATGGCCGTGGTTGAGAACGAGCGATTTGGAGCGATTACAGGCTTCGCAGCTGGTTCGGCCGGTTGAAAAATAGGTTGTGTAGGTGCCGGTTTGTTGACAATTTCGTGCAAGTCATGCGTCCATTGTTTTGAAGTGTCGCTCTCGTGTGGCCCAGAATACCTAGCATCCGTCAGCTATATCTCACTTGTTTTGTGCACTAAGCATACCCTCTATTACCAAAATTGCCAGTCCCACGGCCTCGCGCTTTTGACTGAGGCTTTAATTCCTTTGCATGTTCCCCAAATTTCTCGCGACGTATCGAGTGGCCTTTGCGATTAGAAGGTGATGTCGGACTTGACGTCTTGTACTTGGTCGGCTCAGTTGGCTGAGATCTGCTTCGTGGAAGGTCTTGTAGGGTAGCATCTTCAAAGTGCAACTCCTCGTGCTCCAATCCCTCTTGTAGCTTCAGTCCGTTTAGCATCGCCTCAGTGTCGGCCGTAGTCCGGAACAGTTGGTCACGGTTGCTGCCATCACCCGGATCCTGGGACGGTGGCTGCTTTGCAGGTAATGGCATCGAGCTGGCCAAGCCCTCATCCGCCGAGTCCCCGCTGACATCAATATCCTCGTCAACTCCAGAAGTCAAAGACCCCTCGCTGGACACAGCATCTTGAACATCACCCACTGTAGAACCATCCTCTTCTCCTTCATCATCATGATGACGTCGTCTGCGTTCAAGCAGGCTTGCTCGCTTTTGAGCTGGCATAGTGACCGCAGGCTTGGTACAGGTAAGGGATAGGAGGTAGATAGGATAGGGAAGAAGAGGTCAGGTTGTCAATGCTGTCGAGAGCATGGTTCGCACTGCCAGCGAAGATGGCTTCACTGGAATGTTTGTGACAGGGTATGAGCGAACGATTTGGATAAGCTGCAGTTTCACTGCCGCATTTTCAACGCAAATGATACAGTAGTGGTGCACAATCTAAGAGAAAGACCATGAAGCTTAAACGATATACACAGAGACCAGAGACAGAGCACAGTGATGGAACTAACTGCTGGTTCGACTAGCCAGTGCCAAGGGTCGCGGCCTGGAGTTTCCGCCCCGGACTCGATGTCGATCAGTCCCCCCTCTTACGTGTTCCCCGAACTTCCGAATGCACGATACTCTCCACTAACCACGGCATTTGCCTGATCCATCGCTGATCTGGGCTGTGTACTGTTCTTGCGCAATGTTACCTAAGGAACTGCCAAAGATTCGTAGTCTTCTTCAATGCTAGTACACAATTCGAGTCTTACTATTTCCTACGTAGATGGACTTTGTGAAGGGATCCTCAGTTGCGCACGCAATGACGGTCAAGTATAAATAATTAAGGCCGTGCCTAAGGTGCTACCTTGGACGGAGAAACAAGCCCATCAACAGACAGGCGTCCTAAGTACCTGGCTAGAAGATTGATAATGACAAAGCTGTTACAGGACGAAATCGGTCGTCACTCCTGCTTCGCTGGACAAACCCTCGAGCACCAGCTGCACCAACTTCTCATTTCGCCATTGACTTCGCGTGACAAGTAGTTACCACTTTTCTTCTCGTCTAGAAACTCGTACACCGTAGCTCCGACCTTGACAAGTTTTCGAGACTTACTTTTGACCTTACCTCCGACCCCCTCAATCTCTTGTCTGAAATAGCCGGGCTCAGGGCGCGCTTCACCTTCGTTGTCGTGTAGGATTGGAGTATTCGAGCGGCTGAGCTCATGCGTTCCGGGAGTCATTACATCTTCAGAGGAGCATTCCGTTTCTACCAGTGCCATGGCGTCTCTTGTGGCTAGACAATGTTTATCCCTTCCACATTTCTGCCCCTGGTCGCCAACTCCCAACCCGGTCCCGAGGCCGCCTCCGAGGTGGGTCGAATAACGAGACCGCCACTTCCACACTCGTTGGTATGTGATATCGGAGCCTCGGGCATTGTGCCCACACTGTTGGCATAGGTAAACGCCACGACTTGCACAGGTGCAAGGATCTCTCAACCACATACTTGGCAACTCTGACAATGTCTTGACAGTATAACAACGGTCGGTATCATGATCCTCTGACGTACTTGAATCGGAGCGGCCGGACCTTGTCGAGCTCGCACTGGAGACAGACGGGGAGAGTTCTGGTTGGTCCGTGAGGGGTGCCTTGTGAAGGATTAGTGGTGAATCTAGGCATGAATCGCACAATCTTCGCAGGCGACCAGTAAGATACTTGTTACTTGGAGGCTTCTCTGTACAGTTCCTACAGACTATCGTGCCACATTTGCGACATGGCGCGACCAGATCTCGAGCGCATCTCGACGTCTTACCGCTCAAGCCCAAGGTCGACTGATATGCAGGCTGCGGTTGTGAATAGATGGATACCGGGAATGCAGGTCCACCACCGCCGCCCAAGGCGAGCTGGTCGTCGATGGAAAGTTGCAGCGCTAACATCTCGTCCACATCATCCTTGTCGACTTCTTTCGCTTCCACCTCAAACGTGCATCTCAATGAATGCTGTTTTAGCTGATGCGCAAATTGCACGAGAGATTCGTGTACCGTACGACAAGTGGAGGAAAGCGAGTCAAGGTCCGTCAGATCGAGGTAGCCTGCAAGTCGTTCTGCAACACTAGACTGTGGTTAGTTGTTGGAGAAGCAGAAACAATTGTTTCATGCGTACGGATAGCATCTCATGGCATGTGCTATATATATGGCGGAGACGTCCTTTACCTCAACACCAGGCTGGCTGCTATCGCCGCTCAACCGATCACGATATTCATGATCATGATGAGCGGTCAACTGATTGTGTATAAAGTCAGAAGGCTCATCATCTTCATCAACATCGGCCCAGACCGCCATGATGCCATTTGAATAAAAAGAAGAGTATTGCTATTGTACGGTCGATAACACGAGGGACATCGTATTGCTTCCGGAGAAGCTCACACGAGGAGAGAAGAGAGGTAAATGGTAGATGAACGAGTGTCGGTAAACAAGGAGATATTCAACAGAAACAATTCAATCAAGCACTGGAAGTCTAGAAGACCTTGTTGCTTGCGTACCGTATCCAGTCGTTCGTCATTGAAAAGCAAGTCCAGCAGGTCCCGTGCCCTCGGGTTCATTTATTTGGCGTCATTGGACCCCTCATCTTTTCCTGCCCCCGGGAGATGCTAAAGTAGATTGTTGCGGCTACAAACAGACATGTGAAGATATGGCCGATTTCAACAGATACCTTAGTATGTACTGTGATTTCCGCTGGCTTCCAATTTCGGAAGTGTGGTTTGTCGGTTTCACCTTTGCGAGCTTGCTTCTGGTACTTGTAGGATCATCGTCGACGAGGTTTGTACCACTTACATGTGCTGGATGTGTTGCCGAGGCTTATCAGTAACCATATCAGTGCCTTAACCATTGCAGCATTTAAAAGTGACCACTCCTTAGTTGCAACCATGGGGATCGAACTTCCTGTATTTACTACAACTCCAGTCGAGGAAATATCCAGTACGGTCGACCGCTTGCGAAAGACGTTTTGGACTGCAAAGACTCGCAATGTCCAATATCGCATCAAGCAACTTCGCAAGCTGTACTGGGCCATCGAAGACCACAAGCAAGAGATACTGGAAGCATGTAGGAAAGACTTGGGTAAAGGTTTCTTCGAAACCATGGTCGCAGAAGTAGCATGGGTTCAAAATGACATTGTGTTTGTGACCAAGAATCTAGAGAAGTGGTGCAAGGATGAGAAGGCACCTGATATCGATCTTACAAACAGGTTCATGAATCCCAGGATAAGAAAGGATCCGCTGGGAATGGTGCTGGTCGTAGGGTAAGGTTCGCCAGGTTAATTCGGGACCGTGTTAACGTTCACAGTGCTTTCAACTTTCCAATTCAGTTGTCATTCGGACCCATGATTGGTGCTATCGCTGGTGGCAACACAGTCATCTTGAAGCCTTCCGAGAATTCACCCAATTCAGCGGCGATCATGCAGAAGATAATGCAAGAAGGCCTCGATTCAGATTGTTATGCTTGTGTACAGGGCGGTATACCAGAGATGAAAGTCTTGCTGCAAGAGAAATGGGACAAGATATTCTTCACAGGCTCAGCAACTGTGGGGAAGATCATTACGCAAGCAGCTGCGCCGAGTTTGACTCCTGTTACACTCGAGCTCGGAGGACGAAACCCAGCTATCGTGACAAGAAAGGCCGATGTTGCGCTTGCTGCTCGAAGGTTGCTATGGGCTAAAACGATGAATGCAGGCCAAGTTTGCATTAGCCACAATTACACCTTGGTCGATAAAGAAGTTTTGGATGACTTCGTGAATCAGCTAAAAATGGCCATAAAAGAATTCTTCCCTAATGGCGCCAAAGCGAGTGAAGATTATGGCAGAATGGTGAATCTCGGTAGCTTCAACCGGGTCAAGAAAATGCTTGATGGCACCTCTGGCAAGATCGTGAGTGGCGGCACCACGGACGCAGACGATTTGTTTATCGAGCCTACCGTTGTCGTAATCACAGATCCAGAAGATTCACTTATGAAGGATGAGTCATTTGGCCCCCTCTTGCCAGTTCTCGGTGTCGACAATTTAGACCAAGCAATATACATTGCTAATAAGACTCACGAAACACCACTCGGAGTCTATGCGTTTGGCTCGAAGGCTGAAACCGACAAAATACTTGCTTCCACACGCTCAGGTGGTGCTAGCGTCAACGATGGCATGTATCACGGTACAATTGGCACGCTTGCATTTGGAGGAGTGGGCGACAGTGGAAGTGGTAGCTACCGTGGGAAGGCTTCTTTCGACTGCTTCGTTCATCACCGGTCAATCACTCACACACCAGGCTGGATTGAATTAATGCTCAAATCTCGATATCCACCATTTGCTGGCACAAACAAATATCAACAGCTATCCAAACTTCTGTTCGCCAAGCCCAACTTCGACCGCGAAGGCAATGAGAAGCTTGGCTGGCTTACTTGGATCTTCACATTAGGCACCGGTGGCTACTTCCGAGGTGCGTTCCGAGCCTTGATTCTCGCAGGAGTTGCCGTTATGGTCAAGACACTGATCGATCGCAGGACGATGAGTAAGGTATTGCCGCATACCTAAATGGCACTCAAGCAAACATCTTCCCTCACTTTTGGCAAACAGAAAATATGCGGCATGCTACTTAGCCGCGCATTTAATGTAGCTCTTGCACTACTCCACATTACTGTGGCAGGTGTTAAGTGGGTTACAGCGCGGGACGTCCACGCTCCACGAAACGGACCTTAAGCGGTGGCTTCCATAGCACGAAATGAAGGCGAACTTGCTCTTCCCAATCAAGCAAAGGGTCGACCAGTTCCATGTCGAAGGTCCATATCATCTTTGCAAGCTGCAGTGACATTTGAGCATACGCGAACCTTTTGGCGCACTCACGGTTAGCAAATCCTCAGACATGGTGCAATGGTACGAGACAAACATACGCCTTTCCAGGACATGATCTTGGACCCAAAGAGAATGGCTGGCTGGCTTCCTTCACGTCTGCACATTGCTGGTCAAGCCACCTCTCGGGTTTGAATGCCAGGGGATCGTGGAAGTATCTGCTATCTCGCGCGACGGTCCAGGAACTTACATATATTTCGGTCTGTAAGAAATTACTCTGTATTAGCTTGGGAGGTTTCAAGGGGATAATCGTGTTGCTTACACCTGTGGGCACATAGCACCCGTCCACCGTCGTGCCGGGAGAAATGCGCGAGAACCCTACCGAAGCCGTTGGCACTATGCGCATACCCTCTTCAATGACAGCATGTAGGTAGGGCAACTTCGAGACCGAAATTATGTTGAGCTCCTCCGATCCCTTGAATCGACCTCTGATTTCCTCTTTCAGCTTCTCATGGGCTGTCCCTGATCTGAGTAGAAAGTAGGTTATGGTTGCCAATGAGGTGGCACTGGTCTCACTGCCTGCTATTCTGTCACACGTGTGTCAATACAATACATAGTTGTCTGATGATGAGGTGGACAGCACACTTACGCTATGATCGAGCAATGTGCGGCCATTTCTTCCTCCGATACCTTACCCATTTTCACCTTATCGACCACGTTCGACAAAAAATCTACGCGGTCGCCACTCCTCTCGAGGCGCCAGCGACAACTTAGCAGTAATTAATGGTTGGAGCTTTTCTGCTTACCTCTTGGTTTTCTGCCTAGCAAAACCCGTCACCCTGTTACGAAACCCGGTCGTCCATGCGATCGGGATCAATCTTGCTGCCTTTTCCACCAATGGAAAACGACGAATATTATCCATCAGGCTGACAGCATGCAAGTGAGCAAAAATGGTGTCAAGCCAGCGATTAGGGGTCTCTAGCATTCCGGTCAGCTCAGGTCTTTCAACTTTCTCCACCGCAACAAAGTTTGGCTGTAGCTCTTACCAGACTCTATGCATCCAAATGACTCCCCGAAAGCCATCTCGCCAGCAATATCAAATGATAGCATCATGTACCATTTAGTCATGTCTAGTCCACCAGGCCCGCCACCGTTCTTTCGGATCTTCTCAAGAAATTCATTGATACATATCTGAATAACAACCTCCTGTTTCATCAGTGATTTGTTCGAAAGTGCTGACATAAACAATGCTCTCTTTTGCAAAGCCTTCTTTGGATCCCGCTCGGTTACTAAGCATGCTTCAGAAAAACCAGAGCCTAGCATGTCATAGAATTCGCTCTTCTGGATTTTGACATGTTTTGGGGTGTATATATCTTTGTACGCTTGCACCGAAGCAAAAGATAGTTCATTCGGTCCGACTCGAAATACATCACCATATCTTTGGTGGCATCGCTGTATGGCCCAATGCGAACGACCGCCCATGGTATGCCAGAACCTCCAGAATGGCGTACCCCTTGCCAGGAACGGTCCGGGGAAGCCAGCGAGGGGGTGAAGGTAGAGGTTGTACAGAAGGTGACAGACCAACCAGGTTCCTATCTTCCTCTGTTCAGCAAAGCCTCGATTCATGCACCATCCGACTTGACTTACTACAAGTGTCCAGTAAAGCAGTGTCAGCATGAAGGCGCTGCACTGGTTGTACAGATTATCATTGTTAGTTGCAAGGAAGGCATGACCCGAGCATGTGGTCAGATTATCAATCATGACTGTACAGTTGTCGACCTCTCAAAAAACACAATAAGAAGAGGTGAGCACTCTCAGGTACTCCAGGATACCGCTGGTGAAGCTGAGAGCACATCGAGCTAAGACGCAGCCACCATGAGATCCTCGGTAACATGGACACGTCTACGCATAGGACGGCATTGACGACAATCAGCGTGCACAGGCTGAAGCACGTGTTCGTGAATCTTCAAATCTGCAGAACTGTGGCTGCGTTACACGGCCATCGCACCATTCACAAAGGACATATTTACGGCGGTGTAGCGTCAAGGGGGTCCGGCATCACCAAACGACATTGGTCGGGGAGGCAGCGGCTCGTATCGTACCCGCAGATCGTGTGTCGCACTGTTTCCTCTTGACTCCGCGGAGGCTCCAACTGAAATCCGATTGGTAAGAGCGGAGTCGGCCTCGAGTCATGTATCAAAGCATACAGCAACATTGCGAGTATCTGCCTCGCTACGGCGGATGAAGCAACCGTGGATGGCTTGCGCGGCACTCTTGGACTGATCAGAGAGTATTCTCCTCACATTGTTTCTGTCCTGCAGGCTGTCCCTGACGACTTAGGCAGTCTTAAAGTTTACACGGCCTCGAACTTTACACGCCTCCTCGACCCAAGAAACCCCCCAGCCCGGGCTGATACGTGCACCACTATACCACACTACTATCTGCAGTGACGTGGTCACAGACCGCATCCCGAAGGAACAGCAGACCGTGAATGCATGGCTGGAAGACGGAACTTAAACTCCAAACAGCCCCGACAATTCAGCATGAAAACAGATCCTCTCTCAAGCAGCTTTGAAGATGGGTTCCCTAACGAATATTGACCGCACTTTCTGCACCTCTAACCTGAGTCCCTCAATACTCGAAGCCAAATGTCACCATCTCGTTGATCAAGTTACAAAAGATGTAGATGCCTACTTCTCAGTGAATTGGCCTTTCAAGGATGAGAAAACTCGGAAAAAGTTCATGTCTCAGGGCATCCCCCGTGTGACATGCCTCTACTGTGCCGACGCACTAGATGACAGGATCGCATTTGCGTGCAAACTGATAACAATCACGTTCCTCACTGATGGCAAGTAAATCACATGTGTCGAAGCACAGTCAGTCTCGAACACGCTAACACACCCCAGACGTCCTCGATCACATGTCTCTCGACGACGGTATCTTGTACAACGACAAGCTCATGCGTCTGGCTCGTGGCGATGAACTACCCAACCCGTCCATACCAGTAGAGTACATGATGTACGATATCTGGAAGAGCATGCGCGACCACGACAAAGAGCTAGCAAACGAAGTGCTCGAACCAGCATTCGTGTTCATGCGCGCTCAAGTAGACAAACAGCGGTTGAAACCGATGGATCTACAAACATACTTCGAGTACCGCGAGCAAGATGTCGGCAAGGCGTGGGTATTCCCTACCCTCCATCTATCCCTCCCTGCATCCGTCCATCCACAGTACATACCCTCGCTAACACAAATCCACCCATCCAGCTTCCTCTCCGCGATAATGCGCTTCTCAATGTCCCTGCACCTCACCACCACCGAACAAGCCCTCGCCCTCCCCCTCGAAGCCAACGCATCCAAAAACATCTCCGTAGTAAACGACATCTGCAGCTACGCCAAAGAAATCCGCGTCGCAGCCGCCGGTCACGAAGGCGGCACACTATGCTCATCCGTGCCTATCGTGCAGACTATCACTGGCGTGGATGTGGACAGTGCGAAACGTATCCTCTGGTCCATGTGCAGGGAGTGGGAGGTCAGACATAGGCAGTTGGTTGATGAGATTCGAATTAAAGGGGAGCTGTCGCCGGCGCTGGAGGCGTATTTGAAGGGGTTGGAGTATCAGATGGCGGGCAATGAGGTTTGGAGTTTGGGCACGACGAGGTATAATGATGATGGTCTGGGTGAGGAGAAATAGTCTATGGCTTGTGGTTATGGTGATGTGAGGTCGAAGATTTCGGGTCTTTATACAGATTAGACTATCTAATCCATATTACTACCTCCTACTACTACTACTACTACTACTACTACTACTACTACTACTACTACTACTACTACTACTACTACTACTATAATAAAATCCCTCTTTACTATACTATATCGTAGATACTTTCCTCCTAGATTCAGTAGTCTCTATACTCTATATACTTAGATCCGCGTAAAACTACGTACGTACACGTCTTAAGTTGGTTCTAATACAATATACGTACGTACTAGTAACGACGTTTTAACTCTTCTATTACTTTTTACAAAGTAAAGTATGTATTAGTGGTCGAGAGTAACGAATACGGTGAATTAGATGTAGAATCAAAATCAAATAGTTCAGTATATACACAAAGCAACCAGGCTGAACCTGGTATATGTATATTCTGTATCAGTTCATTCATAATTGATACTATGAGAGTACAATATTTCGTGTCGTCACCGCTTCCGCTAAGATAGATCCAAATGCTGTTGATGAATTTTGGACTCCTCTTAACTCCTCCGTAGCTCCTCGCTACTTTCTGTGCCGGGGTATCCGAAACTGCGCTTTTAAAATAGGTTGATTGAATTGATGGATGAGGTGTGTGGTTTAAAAGCCATTCTGGGATCGTTGTGTCATATCGTGTCGTGTCGTAAAACTTCATCCCATACCGTGTCATGCCGAACCGTACATACCCAATCATGCTTCCCATCGCCACGCTAAATACAAATCCAAAATGCAGATCATACTCGCAAAAAATCAATACTTGATATAACATTGAAAACGAGACTTCAGAACATGTCTCCGCCCCGCCCCTCACTCAACCGTTTCAACACCCGCTCCGCATCATTCATAAGACCGCCCACAATGCCCTTTTTACCAAATTTGTTGATCCGGATCGTTTCAAGGAGACCCGTCGTTTGAGCGAGAATAGCTGGGTCTAGCGTTGTAAGGGCGAGGGGGGAGGGGACGTCTGTTTGTGTCAGGTAGATTTTTAGGTCTTGCATTGCTGATGAAGTGGCACGGTGGAGGGTGGGTTTGCTGTAGGGGATGGAGGTTGGTGCGCTGAGCATGGATAGGGGCGTTGAGGATGCGGTTGTTGTGGTGGTCGTGGAGGGGATGGTTGAGAGAACGCTGATGGAGTCGACTGTTTGGGTTGAGTAGGGTGCTGTCAGTGGCGGTGTAGTGGTGTAGTATGGATTTGTTATCCAGGGATTGTTGGTGTAGGTTGGGAACGTCATGTCGATGTATGATGTGGAGGGAGGGATGAAGGGTGGTTGTTCTGGATGTGCAGCCAAGGCTGGGGTTGGTGATATGTTTGAGAAGGTGGGGATTAGTGCGGAACGCTTTCGTGGTTGGGTATTATCCTTGTCGTTCTTTCTTTTTCTTGAGGTGCTGGGTGAAATAGTACGTGGAAACGAGGTGGTTGGAGTCGAGGTCTGCGGTCTAGTTCGACACTCGTATCCGTGAGCCCAGCAGACGAGGATGGCGAGGTAGATTGACCAATCTTCATGTAGCATATTGGTTGAGCGAAAAGCGTAGGGGCCTTCTGTTGGGTCGACAACCATACGCAAAACTTTTAGAGCATGCCAATGAGCGTGCAGAATATCGGGTATATGATTTTTAGTAATTGGTGGTATGGCTTGGTTTACCCATTCACGCATAACGTGTTTTGCTTGGATATACTCCGCTTCCTGCTCGACTTTACGGTCAAGAAGCCATGACTCACCTGCAACTATCAGTAGATTACGGATTGGAATATGTTTGGCCATCTGAAAGACGTGGTAGTTGAATCTTGTCTTGGAAACAAGCGCTCCAGTTGATGGTGGTGGGCTCTCGATTTCCTCCGAGCATCTTTGCGCTGCACTGGCGTTGGCGTTGATTATCTGGTGTTGAAAGAACGAATAATCACCCACAGAGGCATTTTGGTAGCTCGTCCTTGCTTCGTTGAGGTCTTGCCCGACATGTCGCTCGGCTTTGAGAGACCACTCATCAATCGTGCTTGCCTCCCAGAGCTCTTCATCACAAGGTAGTTGGACTGTACCTTTTATGTCGTGGACATGCATCTTGTTGTGTGAGACAATAGTAGCTCGCTGTTCAAAAAGACATACTTGCTGAGCATCAAGTACTGAACAGGCATGAAAGATTCTTCGGCGAGTTTCATGTTCAACCCAAAATTTATGCGCTCGCTTCAAGTCATCAGGTGATCTGGCTTTGCTGCTTTGAGCTTTGTGGACTGCCAAAGGACTAGTTGAAAGCCATTGTTGAGACTGATATAGACTGGCGAAGAGAGATCGAAATCGAGATGATGTTTGAGCAGAGATTTGTCTTGCACAAAACTTGCTCAAGATCTCGAGCAGAAGTACTGTCTGAAGATCAGCAATCCGAGATCGGGCGGCAATATTGGTTCGACGTCTCAAAAGTTTCATCGCACTTTCTTGAAGGGCAAGTGAATACAGTTTGGCATCGGGTCGGGTATCGTAATACGAGCCAATGGCTAATACGGCACTCGCAAGAAGAGGACTGGGCTTGGCTGGAAGAAAGGTCGGTTTGTGGACAATAGGAAAAGAAGGATGAAAATATTGCCAATAATGATCTAAGCAATCCCATCGTATAGTATTCCCATTTGATTGGAAAATGAGTCCTGGTACAGTGGATAACTCTCGCTGTATCGCAGCATATTCATGTCCGTCCAATTCGTGGAGAGGTACTGGCAAGGAAGTAACTGTGGGTGACTGATCAGCCTCAGCAAAGGCACGGGGCCAGAGGTTATATGAACTTACTGTGATATAGGGAGCCGAACCCTCGTCGAATGTCGCCGGGGGCAAGGCTACCGGTGGCGCGGTTTCGGGTGTCCATTGTCCGAGCATAGATGTGGTCATCATGGGAGATATTTGAGGGTCGATACCTATTACGGACGAGGCTGATGATATGCTTTGGCGGTGGTAATGATTGTAGATATCTGATACTGGTGAATGACTCCTTTCTGAGCCGTAGTAATAACCGTCGCCGTAGGTCGTCGCATCAGCTGGCATGTACTCGAATCTAGGCTCAAGAGACTGGTCGGCTGGCCTGTGATGAGAGGTATGAGGCAACGGAGGATGAACTATAGATTTTATAGTGAAAGGTGTTCTAGGAGCTGCCTCTGATCGTTGAGGTGGGCTTATAGTTGTGCTTGAGGCCAATACTGATGGTGGGGCAGTGAAGTTGCTGTTAAGTCGAGGTGTTGGTGGATTCAGGGATGGGCTCGCTTCTATATCACTACTTTGGGTTAGTATGGTAGGCCTGATGTCGATCAGCTGACACTTACTGTCTTTCTTGATGCCTTTGTAGCAAATCTATACGGTGAAAGGACTTGCCACAGCCTGGTAGTGGGCATTGAAATATGGCTTCCGGGTTGTGGTTTAGTTCATGTCGTCGCTTGTGCTCTGCTCGAGTGAAGACCTTCATAGTCGTTAGCAATTTCTCATGCTATTTTCAGTCCTGGGACCACTCACTTTACCACAACCAGGATACTCGCAAGCGTGAACACGTTTCCCCTTCTTAGCTTTGCTTATCCTGCCCGTTGGGGTGGATGAAGGAGCTACGTTCTCATAAGACATGCTTGCGTTTCTCATACTGGAAGTACTGAGTCTTCGAGATTGTGAGGAGGGAGATCCTGCAGCAACAATCTGTTGTGGCAATACCGATGGACTGGTAGCGAGTATTGGTGGCTGTAGGATAGTCTGACTATATGTCGGTTGAGGTAGGATAGGCACCTCCCCTGGAACTGGATCGACAGATGGTATTGGTTGATGGGTATGATTGCTGGCAGAAATGTCCAGGCTGGCCGAGGCAATGGGGTCGTGACGTTGAGGAAGGGGCGATCTTTCCTTGACGACAATGGGTGATCTTCCTTTCGGCATGGTAGAGGTGATGTGAAGTGTTATATTAGTTTTGGAAGACAAGCTCTGGACTAGGCCGTGGGTCCTGGGTAGGTTCTGTGCAAGCAGGACCACTGCCCCGTTCGGAGGCTCAGTATCGCTGGCGCGGGCGAAACGGTTGATGCATGAGCATTACAGGAGTGTAGAATCACGACAAGGCCCATGGACAGAAATGACGATGGTTCGTAGGGGAAGGTTATTGGCAGGGCTGAGACTCCATCTACACGTGGAGACGGAGCGAAAAAAGGTACAAGGGGCTATTCTGGTCCAGTAAAAGAGAAGAAAGCTAAATGCGGTAACTTTGGAATAGATGGATGTTGATGCTGATGTCGATGGGGAACACAGTGAAAGGTGAAGGACAATGAACAAGGAACGAATCACGAGGCAGAGGCTGTGTATTGAAGCTCAAGATGATTCGTTTGATCTGAGAAATATTAGGGCCATGCTGTGCAGAGTGCCGGAAAGTAAAGAGTCGATTCCCAACTAACCATTCAAGTGGCAGGAAACCACGGGCAACTAGATAGCGACCGAGTAACTCGCTAGAGAAGCGGGGACATGCACTAAGTGATATCGGTCAAACAAAAGGGCCCCATGTTGGTAGTGGCGCAGTACTTGAGAGATCTTTTGATTCCTAGGTGTATCACGATGAAGGCGGTTGAAAGAGCATCAAGGTACCTGAACAGCAAGAACGCGCTCTTGGAATAGAAACATGACATTGAACGAAGGATGAATAGACATTGTTAGACCAAGTAGATCTTTTCTCAAAACCGGCCGGGCGTGTGGTTGTGGAGTGTGTGGTGCATGGTGATTTGGTGCCACAGAACAGCCAGCTTTTATTTTTGGAAGTTGAGCTATATTAGTAGGTACACTTTACCAAACCGGTATTAGCCGCTGAGCCGGGCCGTGACAGAATTCCGCTCATAAGAACGTCCCGCAGTTCGGCGCAGCGAAGTCTGCCTTGCGTTTCTGAACCTCTAACCTGGAGTCTTGATGACATCCAAAGCTATCAAATCACGTCTCATAACCTTGCAAGCCTGCTCTCTATCCCATATTAAGTGTGTTTCAAGTGGGTGCACTTGGACATCAGTGTGGCATCATCATCATCATCATCTTCCCTCTCACCTTGTACTGTGTTTCTGCCTTACCTACACGTGATTGATGCCGTACCAGTAATCCATGTTGACTATCCTCAAATAGTTCAGGTTGCCGTCATCGTCATTATCTGCCATTGCCAATAGATTAGCATGGTTTCTTCGAGGTGGTTGGCAGCGGAATTTCGTCACTTGTGGCTGGCACCAACCAACGAGTATGATCTGTAGAGTCGCACAATTCAGAAGTCCTCGATTGGTGAATGGCGGTCAATGTTGACGTTATTTGAAAAGTGCTTCTTGAATAGTACTTTCCCGAAGACTGATGAACCAAAGATGTTACTGTGAGAGATCGCCCATATTATACTAGTATGTACTGTATGTGAGCGACCTTCAGCTGCAACGGTGGCATTCGCTGGCAAATACGAAGGACAAGAGATGTGCAGCTGAAAGAGGAAGGGAGATGCGAGTGATGTCACTTTCATGTAAAAATAATAATCCGAAATCGAGCATATGGATGTGGCGTCCCTCCAAGCCTCATTGACTGACCTCTGTTTTGCCAGCTCGTTCCTGCACCTTTCCTTTCAAACAAGGACTATGCTGTGCGAATTTTCGTGCCAGCTGGAATCGTGTCATGCTATGGCTTTCGAGAAGCAGTACGAACGGGCGCTCCGTAAACATTGTAACATGCAGTAGTGTTCGACTTGCTGAGCACAAAGAACAATCCCTATTGAGGAAACCGAATTCCAGGTCAATTAGTGAGTGCAGACACCGCAGCCTTAACGTGCACCATGACACCGAACTTGATTCTTCGACAGCAGTAGGTGACTCACAACAAATGATGAGGTGTATCGTTCTAGTGTTGTGGAAGCAAAAGCTGAAACGTCATGAAGCAGCACCTCTTGCAGTATTCACACTATTAAATCGTGCCAATGCTCAATCCCATATCTACAAGAGAGAATACAACGGCAACAGCTTCGGCGACTGCAGCTTGGAAGGTAGTAGGTACATGATGACTTTCTGGTAATGAGAACTGAAACGTCCTGGGAGAGAAGGTGTGCTTGATGGACATGACTCATCCATTGCTGTTGGGTGCAGGAGTATAGCATCGGCCATGCCTGGACAGGCTACCTGTTGTATAGTATGCTCGTTGTTCGCTCGACGTTCTGATTAGTTCAAGTCAACGTACACAATATGGAGGTTTTGGAAGGATTGGGTAGAGAAATAATTTGCAGATAGCAAATGAATTGATTGAGTGCCACTTGGGCAAGAGGCATCGCTGCCATCAACAAACTTGTGCACAGGCAACAAGCAGTAGAATATTTGGGTTTTCTGCTAATGATACAAACTCGTAATAATCTTTTTATCGTAATGGGGTATCATGTCGTGACTCGAAGTTGATGACCATGGACCAACTTCTGAAATGCCGCCTGCCGGAGGATGCCACCTCCTAAAAAGCAGTATGCACGCCCCTTCGAATCAATTCGTTGAAATTTCCCCGTGAAAGCGCCATCGCTAATGAACTATCATGTTGCTGTAAAAAAGGTCGACCATGCTGAACGCCAAAACCATCAAGTGAAGTTTCCCGATAAGACTGTCAGAACGCCAAGGTGCCCCAGATCGCTGTGATCGACTGATTGCTTAAAAGACATTGGCCAACTTCTTCAGTCCTTTCTTGAGGTTTCGAGTTGCAATATCAGCGCCCGATTCTGCTGAGCTAGTGCTTGATGCTGAGGTGTGGCTAGGACGTCGGACCAAGGGGTGAGAATCTACTATTGTGGATCGTAGGTTGCCAACGCCTCCTCGACCAACGTGGTAAACTGGAGCGACGTGCTTGGTATGCTTCATCTGCTGTTCAAGCTCTTCGTCAAAGGAGAATATTCGTGGTGCTTCTTGGTGGACATTGCCGGCGCCACCCCGTCCAGTGATGTATGACCTTCGTGATGTTGTTGAAGAGAGGTCAGCTACTCGAGCTGCTGGACCAGAGGCATCTGACCCCCGAGTGACGGTGCTTGGGGCTTTTACGGCATTGCCAGCACCTCCTCGACCTGTGGCGATGTATTGCTGTGGAGTGATGGATGGATGTGGCTCCACGATAGAGTACTTTCTGGAAAACATAGTGACTCAAGTGTTTAATGGGATGATCAAGTATGTGTTTGGTCGTAGCTACTTTGTGAAGTACGAAACGAGTGGAATTAGGCAAAAGCAGATACAGGCCTACCTTATATCTTTGTTATTGCATGGGAAAACCTTGAGCGGACTAAACAACAAGAGAAATTGCAGTCATGATGCGTCGTGGTACGAAACAGCATCACGAGCTGTGTCAATTACATGAGAGAAACGGTGCAGCTGCTGCGGGTTTGCCGTTAACTGCAAAGCGTCCTACAAGGCGTCTGACTCGCGATGCCGTTAACTGGAAAGCGCCTAAAAATTTTCAGTCACCTGGCAGCCGATTTTAAATTGAGTTTGGCCTGTTTGTGGGGCTTCACTACATGGATCCAGTTGAGATTTTCATAACTAAAAGATTGGATCTCATGCGAAATTGCCATCTAGACCCGGCTCACTCCCGTATCCGTGTCACATGGCTACTTTGCCATTGGTTACACACGAATTGGCATTACTCATAGTTCTCCGTGGCATTGCGAAAGTTCGAAGCCCCAGACTTCTCACTGCACCAGTCACCCAGGAGGTGGCCGATCAGATCTAACTCTATCCATCGAAGCTCATGGATCCAGGAGGGGAACTGACCTGGGAAGTTGTTTCCATTACCCCCATGAAACTACCATTCCGCATTCATGACTGCACTTCATGCTCCTTCACAGTCTCCATCCTGCTCCTACATTCGTCGTCAAACACCACTAAACACTGATCACCAGTTGCGTGCTTCCGTCCACAAACACCGACACGTGGCGGTGAAGCTCAGACTGTCGCTTCAGGAAGTCGGAAACGCTTCCGAGTCATGTTTAGCGTTACCCCGGATTTCAGTGCAAAGCAGCTCTCCCCACAAGGTTTAGGTAGTCCGTAGCCTATTATTGCTCACTGCTTACGTTTCGTGATTTAGGCCAGTCCTGTTTCTGCGCTAACAGACGACTGGCCTCATTGTCAAAATGGGAAATGCTTCCGTTGTCTCAGCAGCAGTAAACGTCCGGTAAACTCGGGTGCCGTATTGCTTCCCCTTGTCATGGTACTGTACTTCTCATACCCAAGGCTTTTGATCTAGCTGAATTTGGTATGCAAAATGTCCGGGTTCTCGTGCCAATCACTGACACTCACCCACATCTTTCTGAAAGTGCTTAAACCGGCCAGAATACTGCCACCGATCCAGGTACTGTATTTCCTTTCAGGTGGTGCGAATATCTTGATGCGCATGTCCTTGACGGCCAGTCTCTGTATTTCGTGGAGCAATCGATCGCCGAATCCCTTGCATAGTGTTGTTCCACCACTAAGCACAATGTTGCCATACAAACTTTTTCGGAGATCCAAATCCGTTCGTGTAATGGCATCAACAACCATCTGGTGCACGCCTTGATATTCCAAGCCAATCAGTTCGGGCTCAAACAAGATCTCTGGTGCTCGGAATCGCTCTGGACCCAGCTTGATTTTCTGACCGTCTGGCAGGATGTATTCGATATCCTTCTTTTCCACCTTCCATATACCTTGTTCGAGCTCTTTTTCTTCCTTACGAGGATCAAGCGCGACGTATGATGTCTTCTCTTTCATTATTCGCACGATTTCCTTCTCTGCACTGGTATGGAAAACATGACCAGCTTTCCGTAATTGGAGTTGCATGTTCTCCGTGACATCGCGACCTGCGACATCGACCCGGCGAATGCTGTTGGGAATGGCAAAGCCTTCATACACTGGAACTGCATGACTGACACCATCACCACAATCTAGAACAACACCAGTGGTTCGACCACTGGCGTACAGACTTAGAACCGCTTGTATGGACATGTACACAGCGGGCACGTTGAAGGTTTCGAATAAGACCTGTGCGGCCATTTCTCGATTGGCACGAGGGTTGAGTGGTGGTTCGGTGAGGAGGACTGGGTGCTCTTCGGACAGAGTCTTCAGTTCGTGTTCGTAGACATGAGTCCATATCCGTTCCATGTCATCCCAGTTTGTCACAATGCCATGCTCCAAGGGATATCTGATCTTTAATAAGCCCCTTAACTCTTGCGCTTTTGAGCCGATGAACGTGTCGCCTTCAAGAGCACCTGCCAATACTCGAACATGCTTCGGCCGGCCGACATAGGATGGAAAGTAGACTGTTGGCAAATCTGCACCAGCGAATCCAGCCCTGATGGTGCCGCTTCCATTATCCAGCACGAGCGGCACATTGTGCAGCATGGTGTCCGTCATGATTCCCGTCACGAATTGGGTCCTGAGAAATGCATTGAGATCGAGCGCAAATGCATAGCAAACACGTTAGACGTTAGAGCGGTCGTATGTGTTGACAGACCACCGACAGAGCATTTGTTGTGCAAAGGAATCTGCTACTAAATTGTTTTGGGACACGCATAAAACCAACCGGACGTGTTGACTGTGGCTAGGTGTGGCTTGTTGTCTAGTTTCAGGATGTGAAAGTGTGGCGCAAGGTTGTGGTACCATTCAATCTTCATAGCCTCAAGCGCATACAATTCACTGATTTCCTGCTTTAACCACTACCAATACTCGCGTCGCCTCGACATATTTTCCTCGATCACCTCTCAAAGTATAGCAGCCACTTCGTTATTGGCACAAAAGACACATCTTCTGCCCGTCTCGCCGATATCACCCTGCGCCTTGACAATCATGCCGAAGTTCTTCTGTGATTACTGCGATGTGTATCTCACACACGACTCCATGTCTGTTAGGAAATCGCATAATGCTGGTCGTAACCATTTAAGAAACGTTACAGAATACTATCAGCAGATAGGACATGAGAAGGCACAATCTGTCATTGATTCGATTACAAACTCGTATGCTGCTGAGGGACAGCCAAATCCTATGTTACAACAGCCAGGCGTAGCTCCAGGATTTCCACCGATGGGCTTTCCAGGTAGGTGTTTCTCAATTCGCTAAGGATCCTGCTTACTGATCTTCCTTTAGGAATGCCACCACCTCCTTTTGGTGCTCCTCCAGGTCAACCGGGCATGATGCCTCCAAGTGGACGTGGCATGCCTTTTCCACCATTTGTTCCGAACGCACCTCCACCAAATATGCCTAACGGCTTGCCATTCGCTCAAGGATTCCCTCCCAACTTCCAACAGTTTCCACCTGGTGGTTTTGGCCAGAATCCACAAGGACAACAAGGTCCACCTGGAAATCTGGGTGCTGTCCCAAATCAAGGTCCTCCTGCAAGCTACACTCCAGGGCCTCCCCCAGGTGTTGGCATGAACAGACGATGAGTTTTGTACGATACAAGCACGGAAGGAACGACGGCAGTATTTGCTACCAAGAACGTGCTTTCCATAACTTGCTACGAGTCGTGCTTTCGAAAATCGAGGAGATTGGCTCTTTCCGCACAGTAAAACTCTAAGCACACTTGTTGCAGTTTTCTCACAACACTGCACCAAACAACGTTCTTAAGGTATGCTAACTACATTCTTACTTGTGCCTGTTATCATTACCAGCGCATAATGGGCTGGACAGAGATCCTAGAATTCGTTCTCGGATATCTAGTGACTCCTGCCTTGGCCGTTGGCGCTGCGGCACTTGTTATCCATCTGATCCTTGTTATACAAAGCTACCGCACTGCACGTGCCATTCGGGCAGATTCGTTAGTTCCTCTTCTACCACCCGAGGATGACCGGACTGAAAGGGGTCCACTCCGAAATTCACACACTTTTTCCAGCATCAACCGATGATGGTTTTCCGACCCTCAACAAGCCACCAGTCCGAAAGCTCATTGCGAAAATCAAAAACATCAGCCACAAAGTTGTCCGCCAGCGGTCAAAGAGGTTGTCGAACGAGACAGTGCTATTGTATGAACGCCGAAGAACATTGGCAAAGCAAACTGCTCAACTTCATCGTGAGAGTACGAGAGCCCGTAGGGGGCAGGAGAAAGAACATAAACGGCAGATTCTGGGAGGCACAATGTGGGGTTATGGTCCGATGGCTGGACGGCAACATGGTGATGGTGATGGTGATACTGATCAGTCGCAGGGGTGCTATATGTTCAAAGGTGCTCGAAGGGACAGTGACGACTATGGACCAGAAGAAGTGGATGCTCTTAGGAGGAGAACAGGCAAGTTCTGGTATCAAGGTACCAAA
>Ga0068631_100172_pt1 | contig 24216 bp, 18 predicted proteins | sample InSIn5gowninarea_2_FD_77434 | JGI IMG/M metagenome (GOLD analysis project Ga0068631, IMG submission 77434) | Clean room microbial communities from NASA Spacecraft Assembly Facility at Jet Propulsion Laboratory, Pasadena, California, USA -... ...
AGAGTCGAGCTCGATAAAGATATTCGAATGTAAGCTTGACAAAAACGCTGTTATGTATTGGTAAGCTGCTACTCTCCTGCAAGGTGATAGGAGCCAATTCCTACCTGACGGATTTCTTGACTTTCTTTTGGGCTCTGATCTCGGCTTTTGTCAGCTTGCGGGTGGGTGGAGTTGGTGTTTCTGTGGCAAAAGAGGGGGCTGAGGAGGTGATGGACATTGCGTCGAGCATGTCTTCGTCGTCATTGTCGTTTTCGTCTTCGATGATGTTCTCATCTTCGTTGTAAATGTCGTCAGTGTGTCCTGGAGCGTCGTATTGAAGGGCTTGCCTTTCGGGTCTGGGTCTGCCACCACCTGCGATGTTTGCTGGTCGTTCAACGAGGGGAAACTGCCTGGTTGGTGTTTCAGGAATTGGTGATTCTAGTTCGCGGTATTCTGCGACTAGTTCTGCAATCTGTGGTATGTTATGTCAGTATCGTATTATTCACCTTTTGTTTTTCACCTCTGAGTTTGGGTGTCCTACCTCTCGGTGTCTAGCATCGTGCATTTCCCGTGTAGTGACACAACCAGAACAACGATGAGCTGCGCCTATGGCATGCATGGTAGGGTGGTAGGAGGTACATGGCATGGAATGAACGCCGTAGCATGTTTGAAGTGCTCGTGGACTGTTGGCTTTGGTAGGACATTGCCAGCAAGCGTGTTCTGTTCATTCATGTCAGCTGCGGTTTCATCGTCGTATAGTAGTCCTGAAGTAGTTGGGTTGGTTAAGCGTCCTAGCTCTTCTACCCTTTTCGCGGTTCTGTCACTTACCAAGACTAGCTGCGTCTTCCCAGCGGAAGATACTATTTGGGTGAATATTCGCCATTTCTGAACGTCGTGTTGACTTCCCGACTATTGTTTGTTCAGAAGTACTGCTGCAAGACAGTCATGAGCTTCGAGGTCTGTGAACAGACAATCGACAATATCGTGCACTGTCTAGAATGGATGGTTTGTTCTCAAGTGTGTGTAGGTAAGTCAAGGATAATCACGAGCGTGTCGTACGTACCTAGCAGAAGAGCGCGTTGAAGAATGAGACGCAAGGATGATGCTGCCTGACAAGGCTGAGAACAGGTGGTTATGGTAGTGTAGTGATACACGTAAACAACGCCAACCAAGTGAAAGTAATGTGGTTGGAAGTACTATATGTCGTCGTAATGGAAGAAAACATTGGTAATGGGAATGATGGATGACTATTTCAAAGAGTGGCATATCCTTCCCTTGATTCTACCTTACGCAGTTCGACCTACCATGGCGTATCTCATTGCCAATCGTCAGCAGTCTGGATCGGCGGTCAACGCTTTGAACCGATAACTTTTCTTTGTTTGGGTTTTGATCTGAGCTTGGTTAATGTTTCACCTCCCGAGGTTATGCAGCATCCCGTGCGAGACGAGCAGTACACCAAACATATGGATAATTGCGTTGGTACCAGTTGACAAAACTCTTTCGACCTGCAATACGAGGTACTGTAGCCCAACTGCCACCAAGACAAATATTGTGTTTTCCATCGAAGAAATCCGCAGTGTATCCAGGATAGAGATCCATCGGTTTGAACCCTTCATGGGACGCAAGAGGCGTGCTGGACCACTCCCAAAAGCCTCCCACGTCGCCTTGACCACGCAAACGGTTGCCTTCAGACGTCACTGGGGTGGGATGCCAATGTTTGAACCCGACATTGCATCCCTGCAGGTCGATGAACAGGGATGTCGGATCGAGTGCTGAGCTGGCTGGTATGCCAGCTCCGTTCGACATACCGTTGGATGGCGGTGTCTCCTCTACACCATCATTGGAGAGATGCCTAAATCAGTCAGTGGCTTGTCTTGAATTGCGGTACATGTGACTCACCCATTGACAGCTGGCACCAAAGAACTCGAAGTGTTCTCAGCTATAAGCCTTTGCGTTTCAACATACTGGTAAATGCTTTTCAACTCATCAAAGGAAGGAATACGTCCATTCGACCATCTCGCAAAGGCATCAAGTTCGTCATATGATGCCATCACAGGCCAGTCCAAGACAAACTTCAACGGAATAGTACCATACACTGTTCGAACAGCCTTACCCTCCAAGAACACATGACTGGGCTCAGCACTTGCATCACTCACGCCATTTTGCATTCCTTTGTGTGTACCGTTTGTATCACTGACACCATTCGTATAGCTACTGCCGTTCGTGGTTCTGTTGCGGCTTGTCCAGGAGGCGGGCAACTTGTTGGAATGGGTCGTTTCCAAAAACTTGGCATACTCGCCATTGCTGATTGGTCGACTTTGCGCCTGAAATTCGCGAACACTAACAGCTCGTGAAGGACGTTCATTATCCCACAAAAAGTATCTTTCCGGTGGAAGGTCGTTTTCGGCATCATTTGCGCCAATGGTTACTGTGGCGGCAGGTATCGTGTGCCAGCCGTTCTTTGACCTTTCCTGTCTGGCTACCATAGCCAAACTCTCAAAATCTGGAATGGACTGACCAGGAGGTGGACACACTTTTTCGCTTTGTAGTGACATGTACAAGAACGTTTCCAGATGCATAGCTTCGTGCTCATAAGCTAGATTGAGACTTCTGGCAAGTTTCTTGTTGGAGGTAGCCTCGCCAGATTCAACGCTTTTGATGATTCTACTGCGGACATTGAGCTGGTATTGCAGAATATCTTGCAGTGGCGGCCACGTATCAGGGATCTCGGAGTGTGAGTGACATTTGGTGGGGTCATCTACATCCGGGTCGATTCCTCTTTCAAAGATTTGATAAAAGTATTTCGGATCAGTTGGCTGACCTCCTGTAGCTTTTGTGTAGTGGATATCGGCAAAGGTTGGAATATGGCCTAAGTAGAAGATGAGGTTGTTGCGAAGCTGGATCGGCTTGTTCATAAGCTCGTCTCGAGGCACCATAGATCGAGTCACGGTGTCCCATGCTGACCAAAGTTGATGCCACTCTGCAGCTGTCGGCACAGCATGTTGAGCATATGATTTCGGATGGGTGGCGAAATCGATTGTGGATGGCTTCAGGATGTGAATAACTGGAGGGTCGTCAACAGAGGCAGCACAGTCATTCCAAGTCACTTACGATGATCGCCTGTAGAATCAGCGTAGACAGCCTTGGGTATAAGTCCTGCTGCATACCACACTGTGTCGGCTTCCTCCTCGGTATATTTATCGGAGTGCTCAAAGGGTAACTCTTCACCCTTCTTGATGTCGACGTCCTCGATTGAAACATCAACCAAGGCAACGTAAGCAGCCTTGTGCTGATGGGCCTCCTCCACGTACTCGCCTTTGACCCCCCATTCGTCTTGCTTGAAAGCCTCATAGCCGAGCAACTCGTTGGCATTGTCAAGACCATTTCGGTAGAACTTTTCAGTGACTCCTTTTGAATCGTTATACGCTTTGAACACACGATCACCATCTGTGGTAGCATCAATGCCGATAATGAACAGATCAGCTGGGCCAAGAACCTGGCTGTATCTATGAAGGAACTGAGCAGCGCCTGGCCGGTCAAAATTACCAATCGATGAACCTAAGCTCATGATACAAGTGACTCTGCCACCATTCTCCGGTTTGGCCAACCATGCCAAGCCATCGTCGTAAGTGCCATGAAAAGCGTTGAAGCGGACATACTTGAATTCTGACGTTTCAAGTTCTGCAAAGGTGCGTTGGAGTTCTGGTAGTGATAGATCAAGCGCGAAGTAGTCGACCTCCTTCTTAGCACGTTCGAGTGCTTCTAGCAGGATGTTGACCTTGCGCAAGTTGCTGTCTCACAATCAGTCCTGATCCGGTAAGAGTGTTTTAAGTCCCCAAGTAGAGTGTACTTATGGTGGGTGATCGAACAACAACTGAACAGTAAGGGTAAAGTGATGTCGAATTTGCTTACCCACTACCAAGCTCAATCAATCTTGCTCCAGCAGGAATATGCTCGGCAATAGCATCAGCATGCTTCGTGAGAGCATCAATCTCCGAGTTGGTAAGATAGTACTCGTCGAGATAGGTGATCTCCTCGAAGAGCTTCAAACCTTTTTCTATATGGTTATTAGTAGCACTCTTTGGGATCAGCGCTACGCGTGGGCACCGTTGTAAAGCAGGAGTGTTGGCAGTGATTTCGGTTCAGAGACAAGACCCTGCTTGATCATGTCGACCAAAGACGCGCCTGATTTATCGCTCCTGATGTCGTACATAGCGACTCCTGTATGCATGTTATCAGCCATGGTCAATCTCGAGCTGGTTGTTCCGCAGTTGTCCGGAACCAAGCAAAGGCGAATACCCGAGTATATAACCACGAACGGGACCTGCATCCATTGCACATGCCGAAGGTTTCATATCCCCGGTCTGATCAAGCTTTCGTACACCAGAAGTTGCAGGAACCAGAGCTGCATGTAGACGTTTACCGAAACCATGAGTGCTTTCAGGGTTCGGTACGGTTGGACAGCATAAGCAAATGTTGAGACAAGCTAGGTATGTAGCCTGCATATTCAAAGGAGGAAGGACGACCACTCGGCGAATCAGGAAGGGCATGTAAGAGCTCGATGACGAAAGCGGGATTGCTTACACTGGAGTAGAATGTTCAAGTTCGAGATGTAGTCGAAGATTGAGCCGATGGTTTGCGCGGTTTGAAGATTATGCAAGCGATGGCTATTCTTTGTGGACAGCTAACAAGTAGTCGCAGGTATTAGTGGAGTAGTGTGACCACACGAGGGATTGTCGGATCAATGTGTTGCCCCGTACAAAAGTGTACTCGATCAGATCAACGTGCGGGGTGTACAGTAACAATAAAACTTAATGATAACCAGCAACTGACAATATCAATCCGATACAAGTAGAGGCTGGAAAAGATTCCAGATCATCTCGTTGAACTTTGTATGATCTGTAATCCGTGTCCTCTTCCAGTTTGGTGTCGTGATAAGTCATCAAACGAGGAATTGCCTGCCAGGAGAAAAATCCTTCCCTATAGGCCGTCCGGTTCTCGAAATGATCTGGGCCAATTAGCTTGCACCAAGCTCCATGGATGATGTAAAGTTGACCGATCAGAGTCATACAACTGCAAACCTTGCCTTATTGAACCGTATTGTTCAATACGCGAAATCAGCGCTGTAGCAGTCAAGGTGTCAAGTGCAGAGATTTCGTGAGAGTCCTAGCCTAGCAGGTTGCCAAGTCAAATCATGTTGATGTCTAGGAACATGGATCTCTCATGTCTTGTAGGGTCAATCGCATTCTCATCAGGCGTGTATACCTTGTTCTCCAGGATGACAGCAAGCTCGTATGTCGCAAGCCCCATGTCTTCTAGGACAGTCGGATTGCTGAACGTGGCAACGTCATGCAATACAGCATTGTGTTCGGCCCAATCTGCCATGGGACCGAACCACAGGACAAGTTGCACATTGTTCTGAAACCGTTCCAGATACTTCTTGACCAGCTGAGGCTCGCGTGGGTAGACGAAGAGCAGGACATGCGCATTTTGGGCTTGGTCACTGATATCCCATGTACCTTGTACACGGTGCACGGCATCTGTGGATAGGTATTTCATGACTGCAGATTGGACCTCGACAGCCTCGACACGGATATTGTTCAGGTCATGTTCGCGAAGGTAGCATGTCAGATAATACTCAAATAAACCTGTACCCGCTCCAATCGAGAGCAGCAAAGTCTCAACATCCGCGTCGTGACGGACGCGTTGTGCATAACGTTGCACCGTCTGGAAGAGTGGTGTGGAAAGGCTTAAGCAGCAATCTGCATAGTGGCGTGGAGTTTCCGATATTTGGAACATGAATTGATCAGGTGAGGAAAGATGATTTTATTAGACGAAGGGTTTGGGGGCTGGTAGACTACTGTATGTACTTGAGATGGTGGTCGAGATTGATGAATTAAACGCGTGGGAGCTTCAAGTTGTCGAAAAGGGCTGATCTCAATACGCATACATATTGTAAGATGCTCAGCTTATCAACCCTGATTTTCAGTGATTTTGAGTCCCCGCCTAGTTGACCGAGAGCACTTTGTGGAAAGAGGTGATTACAAGATTCAGGATGACCTCAAATTGCTGCTCAACTGCACGGTCACCCGGCGCCCACCGTGCTGCCGCAAAGGGTGATATTTTGGCTAACAAGTCTTAGCTCAAAGAACTGTGATATTCCGATTTGAGCATGGAATTAATCATCTCAAAATGACCAGCGCCTTGCTGTTCAGGTGAGGTGTACGATAGTTTCATGTGCCGGATGTGAAGTAATGTGCTAGATAGTTCAATTTTGATGTGTACTGTTTTCGACCTGCAAACGAATGGGGTATCTTTGAATATATTTCCCTTTGGCGTCCCTCCACGAGCCTTCTACATGAACGAACGGGTATCTTTATGCGACCAAGGAAAAGTGTCGTTATCATCGTCATCAAGGTCGTGATGGTCGTTGCTCAAGACGTGCATATAAAGCCAACTCCAGCTCACTTAGCCCACCTTTCGAAACCGTCCACCTTGTCGATTTACCTCTTCTTTTTGCCCTTCTCCTGCGAAGCCTCAAATTCACTGATCTTCTTATCCAGTGTCTTCTGCGCGATCTTGTCGTACCTGTCAAGTGCACCATTCAGTATGGTAGGCAAGACTCTCCTCGAGTTTGCATGATCCTCGGCAATCTCAACCCCACCCGCGAGCCAACCCTTCTCTTTTCCAACCTTGATAGCCTCTTCCATCAGCGCTGAGCCAATTTCCTTCCGTCTAAACTTCGTTCTTACAGTCCAAGCTCGGATAATCATCCTCGTCTGCTTCGAAGGCTCTTGTGTTCTCCGGACTTTCTTGTTACTAGTGGGTGAAGCGCGGCTAGGAGCTGGTTGCACACCTCGGAAAATGATAGCACCTATAAAGTCTGGCCCAAATTTTGAAAGCAAAACCTCATCAACATCTCCTAAAACGTGCGAACCAGTTTCTTCTTCCTGTTCAAGAGATCGTCCTTTGTTCAACCACTCCCACGTACCCACATTTTCCGCCTCAAAAATGTAGGGCCCGCAGACCAATCGTATGCCGGCCAGGAACGCCATTGTGATACCAAGAAAGGTAGTAAATACCTTGATGTACTCTACATTCTGACCATCGGAGAACGATTGTCTGGTCACCCCAAAAGCTATCACCAAGAGGGCCAGCGTGACAGGGTGGTATATAAGTGCGCTGGAAGCGAGGTTCCTTTGTTGAGCCACTGAATCTGCGACCAGATGTAGTGCTTCAGCTCGCATATCCTCGTTTTCAGCAGCGAATGTCTTGAGAATAGGAATACCATCCTCCCCTATCTCAGGCTCCTTCTCCGTGGCGTCATCAGTCCCATCAGAGACTTCAACGTTTGACTTAGGAAGATCTAAGGCAGTAGGCGGAGCAAAATCGGCATCAGTAAGGGCAGACATGCTGTGGACGAATGGCAAGAGAGGCGCTGAGCTAGGTCGGAGGACGTCGGGAGTATTCGCTATTGAATCGTAGTCGCATCCAGAGTCGAGCTCGATAAAGATATTCGAATGTAAGCTTGACAAAAACGCTGTTATGTATTGGTAAGCTGCTACTCTCCTGCAAGGTGATAGGAGCCAATTCCTACCTGCGGATACCTTGAACCCTGGTATCTTGTCTCCAACAGAAAGCGCGGAGACTGACGAGCTCTGAAATAAAGTAGTCGGCGAAGGATAAGAGGTTTTGAATGGGTGAAGAGAAGCAGAAGAGTACGAAGGAGTAGAGAGGTAAAGGTGCTGAGGCTTAAGAGCATGGGACCGGCCCATTCTGGAGAAGAACAGACAACATTCACAAAAAAAATTAATGGAGACTATGCCAAGGCACTCAACCTTGGTAAGGCCCAAAAGGTCGAACCAGTGCAACAAGAATGAATTACCAAAGCCACTCTGACGAGAAGCGGATGTGAGACATGATGAAGAAAACGAAATCAGTGGATTCCAGGAAGCATTAGAATGGGGAGGATGAGAACGTGCTTGTATGCGAAAACGACACTCGTCAGAAGGGCTCGAAGCAGCGCGATTGAGATTCTGTTATCAGCTTAACGCCTCCAGCGAACCATGACGCCGGCTTGCGTAGTGGAAGCACAAGCGTCCTCAGAGATAAACTTGCCTTAACCCTCCCGTAGTTTAGCTCTCGCTTGTTCAGTGCTTGACATGCCAATTATTCGGTTCGGGTTGACAAGTCCAGTCCCACCAGTGTTAGGCTTGCGCAATATGCGACACCATTCGATCAACACAGATCAGATCAACATCACCAGTGCGAAGGAACGCGTGTTCTCACGTGCCCTTCATCCACGTGGTAGGAGTGAAGTCATTCAAAAAGCCGAAACTGTACGATGAATGGAATTTCCGTGTCTGTGTGTGGACGAAAAGTCCACGCGTGATCGGTTGCTGAACGAAGCATGGAGAAGCTTATCAAATGTCTAATCCGAAGCAGTATTTCTACACGTAGTGGGCTAGCAACCATCAATGAAGTGACCATAATAACATTCTATTTTGCTCTCACACGAACATGCGGCGTCCTTTGAAATGCTGCCCATGTAGAACTCCCATAAGCAATCACCGCTCGCTTTTGTGTCTGACTAATGCATCGCCAAGCTGTGAGCAGGACTATGAATTGGAGAATGTGGACTAACGGTCGAGCAGAAGCGATTGCGCTTCAAGAGACGAAGAACATGTTGAGGAATGTAGATCTTAGAAGATCAACCTGCTGGAGAGACTTTTATCGAAGACCATCATCGAGACCAGTTGGCCGGCACAGATATCTCTAGGTCAAAGCCTTACGAGGCGATAGCTCGAGCCGGCTGGTTACGTCTGTTGTTGCCCTGCTTCTTGCTCTTTGGGACCGTGCTCCATCCATCCTCTTCAAGGGTAGCTGTCTCACTTTCGGCCGGCTTAGCAGGGGCCGCCTTCCTCCATGCACCGTTGGCTTTGGTTGGTATATTACGAACAACTTCTTTGGGCTTGACGGCCTTGTCTTGCTCGGGAGCTGGAGCCTCTTGTTCATCGTTCTCTTCATCAGCGATCATGTCGTTGGCGCCAGAGACCTCTCGACGGAGGAGCTCGAATTTGGGTTGTTGCGGTTTCTCGGTCTCGGTCTCATTCTCGTTCTTGTTCTCGTTTTCATCATCATTCTCGTGCTCATTCTCATTGTCGTCACCGTTGTTCTCTTTCTCGTTCTCATTAGTTTCGTTTGTGCTTTCCGCTTTGCTGCCTCGTTCAGCATCTGCCTTCTCCCGAGCGAGACGTTTTTCTTCGGCCTTCTCAGCCTTGGCTTTGTCATCAACCTCTTTCCTCTGTCGAATTGCAAGCTGTCTCTTTTCCTCCACTTCCCTCTCCTTGGCTGCAGTATCTACTGGGCGAGCGGCGCCAAAAGGACTTGCTTTTGAGTCAGTAGTGGAAGGAGACGCTGTTGGGTCAGCATCAGAAACTGTTCTCTTCTGCAGATTGAGCCGTGGTCTTGTTGTAGGAGCTGGCGCAGCAACAGCAGGTGACGACGGTGTGCTGACTTCAGGTTCGGGTGATTTGGGAGGTGCGTCTGGTCGCATTTTCGATCTCCATTGGTTGTCCAGATCAGCAGCGGTTGGTTCTCGTGCAGGCGCAGGTCGATCGGCCTGGTCCCGTCTAGGAGGTCTTGAACCTTCTTGCGACCGCCCTTCGCCCCATGAAGGAGAATTTCTGCGGAAGTCGTCTCTACTGGCTTGTCGACCAGCACCACCCAATGAACGATCGGGAATTGCTGCTGGAGATAATGGACCCTTTCGCTCCCAATTTGAAAAGTCACGCACTTTCCCATCGGTCTCTGCTCCAAAGCCTCGCCGGCTACCTCGCTCGCTTCCAGCATCGGACATGTTGTCAAGGTTGCGGCCACCAAAGTTTCGCTCCGATACACGTCTCTGGTTCTGCGGCAAATCGGGTAGCGGTCCCTTGCGACTCCAGTCACTGAAATCTCGAGAAGACTCTCCTCTGTCCTTTGGAGGATCTGCAACACTAATTCTCACTTGACGGCCAGCCAGAGGAGTGCCAGTCAGCGCCAGAGCTGCTTTCAGGCCTTCAAGCGACCCGAACTCTACGTAGCCGAAACCTTTTGGCTTACGGTCCATTTTGTCTTCTACAATTCGAATATTCGTTACCTCGCAGCCTTGAAAGAAATCGGATACATCGCCTTGTGTTACGTCGAAGGAGAGGTTGGCAAGGTGGGCAGTATAAGGAGGCTGAGTCGGGAGTGGTAATTGTTCTCTGGTCTGGTAGCCATCTCGTCGATCTGTCGATGTTTAGATTGGCTGTCTTGGAGGCAAATTAGGAAACTAACCAAACGAACTGCCACCCATACCCATAGTAGAGCTGAAGTCGCGGCGGGGAGCGGCGCCATAACCTTTTTGCGAATCCGTTGCTATCAAACTATTTAGTAAAAGAGCTCTGGAAATATATGTGCAGTGTCCACCGTACCTGGCAGTGGCATGTCTTCCATTTCATCAGCCCAAGAGCCATAACCTAACGCTGTCAGTTTCTATCGAGTCTCTGTCAGAGGCGGCAGTCGTATCATACTATCGTCCTGCAAGAAGGTCCCGAGGGACATCTTCTGGTTCTTTTTAGGCGCTGCATGGTTGTTAGTCAGGGTCTGCTGTGTAATCCGAGTGGGAGGCGCATGAGCGGAAGACCACACACATGGCCACCAGGCTGGTTAACGTACGCATGATTGCGAAAGTCGACTACGCGCGCACTGTCGAAGCGACTGTGTGCGCGTAGGTTATGAGGTAGTTGGAAGGAGGCTGCCTTGCGTTCGGGGCAAGACAAGTTCGGTCGAATAGTCTGAGGACAGCGGTGGAACAGAACAAAATTGTTATGAGAGAGGTAGTGGATAGAGGAGCGAAGCGCAGACAGAAATTATCGTGATACCGGACTTGCTACACAAATTCGGTCACGTGCACACTACAACTCGAGTCCAGCACAGGACTTCGAGTCAGTCAAAGGTTGTCATCCTCTCAGCGCAGTATTCACACAAGTCGATTGACAACTGTCAACGACAACTGAGGTCACGACGACATCATGACAATTACGGGTGCCTGAAGTCAGTGCTCGTGCTCCTTTCTTACCTCGTTCCTTGCTTGTTGTGATACCTTCCTTTGATTTCTTCCATTCGCAGGAGGGAGATATTCAGGATGTCCGGTCACATTTCCTCCAGTGAGGTGATCACCTTGAAGCCATCTCTTTATGCGGGAGGTGCTGCAGCAGTCCTTGGAGCAGGTCTAGCAGCTGCCTCTGCCACCTTAAATGGACGGTCTGTTTGGCTACGGAGCAGTGTCGCTGGCTGCCAGTTCTTCGTTTTAGGATCTACTTTCTGGTTCGCAAGATCTGTCGTACGAAGCAACCTGGTTCCAACAGGCAATCAAATGGTTATAAATTCTACCCGGGAGGATCTCATCAGCAGTGGTATCGGGGGATCTTTCGCCGGCTTGGCTGGTGGAGCGCTTCGAGGACCACGAAACATGCTGCCAGGAGCCATCATACTCGGTCTGATGGGTCTCGGCGGACAAGCTGCGTATACAGGGTTTGCAGCTGTACTCGACTCGCCTGGAGAACGAAGACCTATCTTAGAAGTATTATCTGACAGCAGCTGGTGGCCGCTGAAGTCCATCTCTGACGAGGACTATGAGCACGAATTAGCGGAGAAGGTCATTGAAATCGAAGCAGAAATATCTATGATTGACGACAAGATTGTGACTTTGAAGCGAGCAGATTCTAGCACGGGCCAAAAAACTTGAAAGGCTTCGTGGACACCGTATAGCCGCCTGGAAGACCACAACCAAAAAGGCTGTGAAATATCATTAGCCTTTGGGTATCGGACAGCAGGCATCTCTACACTTCTGTCAACATGGTCATGACATTGGGCCAATGGTCATGTACTGATTGCTGGACTTTAAATCCTATTCACGTGACAGTGAGGAAGATATCACAGCCATTTACATCCTGACTCTCAGCAGGTCACACAGTGGAACCCGTTGGTTGGACGAAAGATGGGCTACTTGCCACAGCATTCATCTGATGACAGTCACAGCTTTGAAATGCTATCGTTCGCTCTGGGCAGCATTGGTAGTGAAGGAGCACGACCGTGGAGTCTTTGGCGACAGATTTGAGTTTGATATACAGCATGATGATCAAAGGATAACCGCCACCGGGCTTGCATAAATGCTCGTCACACCCAGTTGAGGGGCAACTTCAATATTTTGTGCAGAGAAAACTTATTAGCACGCACCAGAACTTGTCATACGAACAAAATCTTCAACAATACATAGATAATTCATCAATGCCAGACATGTAAAGCTGTTTGTTCACAATCCAACAATACCACATGTACTGATGGGAAGTCTGGTAATCAAGCGTAGAATTGCTTACCAAGCAGTTTGGGGCCAAGAGACATGTTTGCAGCACACCCCACTATCGTAGCGTGAATCCGAGCTTGCAGGCTTGAGGAAGTTCCGGAAGCCGGGGTCTGCCGTCGCGATCGCTGCTGCAGGCGACGTCGATATCCTTTAGACGAGAAACAAAAACATTCGACACATGAGCACACTATCACTTACCACATTCGATCGTTGCAAATGCTGAACAAGCAAGTACATTATCCACGCGTCCAGGCCGTCACTTCATCAGAGAAGAAGTTGTAAGGCTCCCGATACCACCGTCCTCTGCAGTTACAAATTGAAACAACCTACCTAGTCACTACGAAGACCATGCGCTAAGTTCGCCAACAATGAGCAGACCACTCGACCATGTCTGCGTCTACTGGAGTTCTGAAAAAGGGATCAAGGATACCGTGCATCAGAACCACAAGTTATGAGATAAGCAGAAACTCTTCAAGTGTGAGTGGCCTGTAATAGCGTGCCTGTTGCCGTTGTTTGCGACAGGATGGCTTTGATCAATGCTACTTCTTTCGCTGGGTTTCTGGTGCTCGCCTACTTGTTCTCTTTCGTCCTTTTGGCGGTTCTCCGCATAGCCACCGGTATTTCCATCCAGAGAATTGGTCTCACAAGCCTGAGGCACATCTCCTACACTGCAAGAGATGGGCTGCGCATAGATATCAGAGGTTTGGGCTTCTCGATACATAGACCTACCTTCTCTCAACCAACATGGATCAGCCTTCGCCTGCAAGAATTAAGCGTCACCGTCAATCTGACACTTCAAGACAAACACACGAAGGGGACGCACAATACACAAGGCTCAAATGCTGGAAAGGTCGAATCCGTCAGGTCGGAAGAGAGCAAATCGCGAGGCTCGACCGAAAAGGGAGAGTTATGGAAGAAGTTGACAAATGTCAAAGAGCGTCTCAAGGATGTTCATGACCAGATCCAATGGCTTCGCATGTTTGACGTTTACGCTACGAACACAACCCTGGACGTTGTCGGAATTGGGTCTGTGTCAATTGGCTCCGCTACGTTGGCTGTACACACTCGCCGCAAGTTACTGGACCGTGGGCGCTTGTTCCGGCACAAAATGGATGCTTCTGGGAATCAACGACCCGCTGAATGGATCTTTACTGTGAGGAGTATTCTGTTGGCAGTTGGTGGTAAGGAGCCCGTTGAGATCCTCGACGGGATGTCAGTCAACGTCCATGGATTGTTGTATCAGGAGAAAAGCGGTCTTCGTGACACCTCGATCGCCGTCAAAGTTGGAAGGCTCCACATTCCGCTGGACGATGTGCTGTCGTTCCAAAAGCGAGCATCGCGCCCCAATGCTACATCGCTAAAACTCCCGACCTCTCCAAGGCGCGCCATTAGTCTCGATGATGTTGTTGGGGAACTTGGAAGACCAGGAAGCAGGGAGGCAGCCATCGTGCAGACAGTTGCTGATTCAAAGGAGTTCCTTGGGTCTGTATTGAGAGGTGTACAGGAATTCCAGCTGGGTATGAGCTTCATTCGTGTCTCCAAGGAAATCGAATCGTTCCGCAAGGCGAACCTGCCGGTTGTCATGAACGTGGTCACGCACGAAATTGGCATTGACTTGCATCGAGTGGCTCAGAACTCCCCCGCTCACCGCATGTACTTCTCGCCGGACGATGTTGCTCATCAAGCTTTGGTCGCCGCCATCTCTATCTCTTTGACTTTGGATGAGGACGATATTCAAACGCGCAAAATCATGTACATTCCCATGGCTACAACAACCGTAAGGACCACCCTTCCCTCGAAAACCATGAGCTTCACAGAGGAACGCAACGCTTCAGAGAGAAATGCCAATGTTTTCTTCGCCAATCTTGTTATCACTTCACCCTCGCTTGACCTGACACCTCAGCACCTTGTGCAGCTCCTTGCACTTATACAGAACCGGACGAAAGAGCCATCCACCCGTGCACATAACCATCACCGCATAATTTCGAGATTGCTCCCCCGAGCGATGATGAAGTTCTCCATACACGAACCTGTGGTACGCTTCGTCTTGCCGGTATTCGATAAAAAGTACTCTTCGCCAGACGACTTTGACATGATCATTTCTGCAATCTCTTCTATCTCATTCGACGTCGAGTCATCCCATTCGGCTAAGGAGGAGCTTTTGTATTCTCTATCCTCCAGTTTTCGGGTGGTAAATCACATGCTCTATTACCAGGCAGCTTCGGGAGTGAAACACAATCTGATGAAGATGGAGTCTTTCGAGCTTCATGTGCAGGTTAGTGCGTCTACCGAGGTGGTTGTTATACTGTCTGGCGTACTGCGAAGTTTCTCGATCTTGATGGTGCGTGAAGAGGTCAGTCAGGGCGTGTACCACATCGTGCGGCATTTTGGAAAAACAGCCAACCAGGACTTGGAAGAGCCTGCTTCAGCGCGCCACCAGTTATTCATACGCAAATTGCCTCCGTGGTTACTCGAATTTCACTTTGAGGGCAGTAACTGCAGCTTTGAGACCGCGGGCATCGATAAGACGATCTCTACTCAAACGCGTGGCGCTGCTTTCGAAATAGAGTCCTGGACGGTAGACTATGCTGCTCATAGATCTGAGCACGGGTACCATTCTCGTTCGCGACGTAAGGTCAGTGCTTCTGTACGCTCAACAGACGACTCGGGCAATATCACTCACTTATTACCTTCCTCGTCACCAGCTAGGCGAGCCAATACTGCTCACGCCATGACTGATGGGAGGAGACTTACAACCTATATCAAAGGTGTGCAAGGCTTCATAATTGAGTCACTAGAAGAATGGGAGCAAAAGCCATTTATGTCTGTACCTCGTATAGAGGTGGCCCTGAGCACATCACGGGACCGTCAGGGCCCAACTTGCCATCTAAATTCTCATGTAAGAGCGTTCTACCTCGATTTCTCCTTATACCGAGCATATTCTATAGGTGTTGCTGTGACCGCCATACAGGATGCCATACAGGGTTCAATGCCCCAACCCCTGTCGAAGCCCAAAACTCAAGTGCCAAGTATGACAGGTAGTTCCTATCTTCAGACTCCTGATCAAAAAGCTGCCCTCGCGCCGGAGTTATTAGCCATAGATGTCAAGGTCGGATATGTACAGCTGAAAATGCATATGCCACATGATCCCGCCATGATGCTTCAAATTTACGACATCTCGGCTGGACGCCATCGGTGGTCGACTCCATTCCTCCGAAGTCATCTCCTACGTCTACACGCAACATCGCCCCACGTGCGTACTGCATGGGCGAGAATTGTCAACATCAGTGCCATCAGAATGGACCTACGACAGACCAGGAAAAAGACAGCTCACGGTTCTGTCGAGGAGCAATCAGTAGACTTAAGCACCGACTTCATTCGCTTCGGTGTACCGCACGGGTTGCGGATGTTCAGAGTTTTCGACAATTTCACCAATACCTTCAAGGCAATGTTGCAGATTGTTCACAGATTCAAGACAAGGTCTGACGATTACATTCTGAAGAAAGGTCCCGAGAAACCGAAAAACGTTCCTAGGATCTCTGTCAGAAGTAAAGCATTTATGTTTGACTTCGAAGATGACGCATTTGAATGGAGACTTAGCAACATATATCATGTTGGACGCAACGAACAAAAGCAGCGTATGGCACGGGACGATGCTTTCAATCTTAAACTTCGCAAGATGCAAGAAGGACGAGGTCGTCAAGCTTCATCACATCGTCGAACTCAGTCTAGTAGGCCTGAATCGCGTAACACATCGCCAGTAACAAATGGAAGGCGCTCACACAGCCAGGAGGCCACGCCGCGTCGACGCTCGACATCTCGTGGACGGCTGCCAAGATCGAAACTCCGCTACGACCGAGAAGGAGTTTGCGATTTGAGCTCGGCAGCCAATGTACAAGTCAATGAGGCATGGGAGAAATTGCAAGAATACAATGCTCGAAGTTGGAAAACTCGCATTGATTGGCTTCGGCATATGCAAAGCTCGACCATCAAGAACATTCGACGTATGTTTACCGGCGCAGATGAACCGCCACCTGATGCTGACGACCATGAAACTATTATGGCCATTCCCAACAGGCCTGGTCTCATGACAATTGTCATAAGCGATCTGCATTTGATTGTTGACAAGCCGTCGTTTCCACTCGCGCATTTACCGAAGTTCTTACACGATGTGGGGAAAGGTATGCCCGAAACCATGCAGTATGCCCTCCTAGTTCCAATGAGCCTCGCGCTAGACATGGGAGAGGCACGATTTATGCTCAGAGACTATCCGCTTAATCTGCTGCACGTACCGGCTATTCGTCCTGGCCAACCGCCAAGATTGCCGAGTTGGTCTTTGAGAACAGATTTTGTCATCGCTGAGGAATATAGAGACGACAGGTCAATACGACATGTACCAGTGCAGATTGTGCCTAAAGGACAGAAAACTAAAGATGGAGGGGAGATTCCTGGGTTTGCCATTGACGTACGCAGAACTGTTGCGCCATTGAAGACATATTCGATGCCTATCATTGACATTAACACTAGTGCACCTACCTCAATATCCTGGGGCACATCATATCAGCCAGCAATTCAAGATGTGATGATGATCATTGAAGCTTTCACTAAACCTGAAATAGATCCATCAGATAGAGTTGGATTTTGGGACAAGATTAGATTGAGTTTCCACTCACGACCAATAATCAACTGGAGAGGAGATGGAGATGTCCAGCTGAGACTCAAGGGGTCTCGCGACCCCTATGTGGTGACTGGTTATGGAGCCGGTTTTGTCATGTGCTGGCGAAGCAATGTTCGATGGGCCATACGTGAGGACGACGACCCAAAGAATTTCATGACTGTGAGGAGCGGCGAGTTCGTACTTGCGATTCCGGACTACAGTCACAAGGCAAACAGTACTCAGGAAGATACCGCGAACCTCGATTTCAACAGCATCAACAGTTCGAGCTCTCTCAAGAATGCGGCTGTCTTCAGTAAGGTCATTTTGAAAGTGTCAGGAAATGTCAAATGGTCTGCTGGTTTAGTCTTTGAGCGGGACGAACCTGGTGGTGGACGGTCTTCAGTTTTCAAACCTCACTATGATGTGATCCTCAAGAATCCCAAATACATGACCGAACGAGAAAGCCGAGGTTATGATGCATATCGAGGATTCCGAAGCAATTACATTCATATGTCAATTACGTTGGCTGCTCCCTTCGACCGGGACTGGACGGCACAGCAAGTCGCCCACTCGCAAAGCTACAACAGCATTCACCTAAGCCCTCGATTTTACTCTCATTTCTTTGCGTGGTGGTCACTATTTTCTGGCGTTATGGCTTTACCGATCCGGCAAGGCTCGCTGTGGCCAGGGCCCGAAAAGACGAGCAAGAAGTTTGGACGACATCTAGTAACGATCAAGTATGGCATACTTCTTTCACCACTGTTCATTGCTCATGTCTATAAACACAAAGACCAAGAGGACTACCAAGAGGATGTTGTCTCAGCAACCGGACTGAAGCTCAAACTTGACAGCTTCATCTTGGACCTGCACCAGCGCAGAGAGTGGTTTGATACAATATCTGGAGCAAAGTCAAAGCGGATGCGGACCAGTGCTATGAAAATAGACCGAGCCGAGCTTGACTTTGTCAACGCTGATCTCAGAGCTGTTGCTGCTAATATTCAAGGTACTACCGCCGATGACCTAAAGCGTGCGACGGATGAAATGCTGTCCTCTTACCAAGAAAGAGTTTCGAGTGTGGATATGTCGAAGTTTACAATACCAGATCAGGACTTTTCCTGGATTGACATGGACGATTTTGTAGAGCTAGGATGGATATTGCCAGCGGAGGCAAATCCTGAGACCAGGATTCTTCCTCTTGCCTTCACACCTCGATTCACCTACTTCAGGCAGACAGATCATGGCGATGCCATTCATGGGGACGAATCCAGGGAAAGCCAATTTGGTGAAGAAGATACGCACTCCTGTCTGATGTCTTCACGGCATAACGACCCTCGTCGAGTCCAGATGCATCTAATGCAAGAGAGATTGGAACAATTGAAAGCGCAGATCAAAACTCATGAGCGTTTCGCGAACGAACACGAGCTGAAAGTTGTGCGTGATCCTGAATCAGGTAGAACGCAACAAGAAGAACAATCCTCTTATCAAGCCCAAGGCAAGCAGTTACAAGACACGAAAGTGTTCCTAGAAAATGGCCTGCGCAGATTGGCACAACGTGAACACTCAGACGGGACGTCTCACCTCATGGGCGAACAAAACCTGAATTCTTCCGGAGATTCAGCCTCTCACATACCGAGCCCTACGGATGGCTCCAGTATTGACACGGACGCTGCCCCGCCACCTTCTCAGACCAATAATAGTCAGGTCGATGTTGATGCCCTGTATTCTACGTCGCACGATGGATATGCGAGCGACTTCAACAACCGGTTCATCATCCACAATGCACAGGTCAAATGGAACAACTCTCTCCGCAATATCATCCTCAGGTATAGTCATCAAGTCAGTCAACGTCGTGGATTCGTATATTACATGTCACGACGGGCTGTGAAATTCATTCTAGATATTGTCGATGAGCAATCAAAACGGAAGGGAACGCACCACGGTCGACCTAATTTCCGTGAAGATATTCCTGCCACACCTACTGTTACATCTCCCACTGATGAGCGAGATGAAGAAAGCATTATTGAAGATCGTATCCAGCAACTCCTGGATGATGCCGACAGATTTGTTACAGCAGAAGATGGAAATCGCGATGCAAAGCGGAGCACAGATCCCAAGCGACGCGCGTCAACTGTTAGCATAGATCCTGAGGAGAAGCTGGCAGAAGATTTCTTAGCTATGAACAGCTACAGCATTCGATTGATCGCCCCTCAGATCCAGTTACAAAGCGACAAGAACACTACTTCGGCAGTCTTACTCACAGCCAAGGGCATGCAATTGAAGATAATCTCGATCATGGACAAAGACCGGCTGTCAGACGATGTCAGCGGTTTGGTACAGCGGCGGTTTGCACTTGACCAAGATGGTGTACAAATATTCGTCACTACTCAAAAGTTAATCAGCAAGTACATACACCTTTATTCAGGTGACAGATATGGTAACAGCCCCGGATCTGTATGGCCACCATGGGCATCCATTGAGGCGATGTTCGATTTCCGACTTAATCCGTTCGGCTTCCAGCGAGTGGTACAAAAGACCTCAGCGAGTTTATTGTATGAAAAGTACAATCCTCTGCGGTTGAAGTATAATGAACAAGTTGCTGAAGGATCAAACGACAAATCGCGCAACAGTTCAGATCGAAATGAAAGCAGAATCGACCATCTATGGGTCGATTTCCCCAGGCTTCGGGCTAGCTGTGACTCACATCAGTACTATACTATGTATATCATTGTGCTCGACCTACTCATGTACCATGAGCCTCTCGAGAAGACTAGAAGCGAACGACTGGAGAAGATCATGCTTGCGACCGATTTCAGTGACCTTCGGGGGGCACCTGAAATGGCCGAGCGTCTTCAAGAACGAATTAGACAACTATCAGAGCTGAAAACGCACTTCATGATCAACGCACGCTACCTCGACAAAAAGGGCTGGCAAGATCGTATTGACTTGGAAAAAGATCTTACAAGCTGTGAGGCTGAATTATTCATCATCATGAAAGCCATCAATATGTCGCAGCAGCGGAATGATGAAAGAGCCTCGCAGTCCAGTGGATTTCTTCGCTGGTATTTGAGCGCCTCCCAAGTGGTATGGCATCTAATGAAGGATAAGAATGAACCACTTCTCGAATTCCAGTTGGGTAATGCTACGTACGAAAGAATTGAGAATAGCGATGGCTCCAACCACAACGCAGTCGAGATCGAACACATCAGAGGTTTGAACCTGTTGCCGAATGCGTTGTACCCTGAGATTATCGGACCATATCATGATCCGCAGCAGGGGCGTTCATCTGAATCGCTCAGAATGTTGCAAATGCACTGGTTCATGCTTGAGGCCATCGCAGGTATTCCTGTCGTAGAAGAATTTCAGGTGACGGTACATCCTTTGAAAGTCCAGCTTGAGCGTTCACTTGGCAAGGCTCTTTTCGAGTACATCTTTCCTGGCATAGGCTCTAATGCCTTTGATGGTGGTGGCTTCTCGCCTCTGATGGTCAAGAATATGAAGCCGGTTGACGATCATGACGACGAGGAGGGTGAGCGCGCCCGTAATATTGTGTCTCCAGATCAAGAGGTTCAATTACCAGACAAAGGAGATATGCGAGATTCCACACCTGGAGCAATTGGTAGTAGACTGCAGCCAACTTACAATTTGAGAAAGAACAATCCAGGGAAGACGAGCGCGACGACGTCAAACAAGATCAAAGGTCTCGGACTATCGAACCATCGAATTGGTCTCTTCGGCCATCACAATAGAGGTTCATACAAATCTAGCACTGACGTCCATACTTTGCATCGTGAACCCTCCACACACAGCTTAAGCTCACTCCGGAGCAAGTTCAGGGATGGCTCGGCTGCAGGTGTCGACCAGGAAAACGGCTCAAAATACAATCTAACACGTACTGAAAGTCAGGACCGCCCAGGCTGGCGTCTCCGACGTCGAGATAGCGGCACTGCCGACAAAGACAAGAAGAAACCCTCGGATGATGTCTCACAGATGGTCGCTCGTGCCTCCAATTATATGACTTTAGCTCATGTCAAGCTCAACTCTTTTGTTATCTGCTTGAGCTACAAAGGTCAGCGTGATCGAAATCTCGAAGACCTTCACGATTTCGTATTTCGCATGCCCCCCCTCGAATACCGGAACAAGACTTGGTCGAACCTAGACCTCGCCCTCCATTTCAAGAAAGATGTTATTCGAGCATTAATATCACATACTGGTGCCATAATCGGCAACAAGTTCAGCCACCACCGCCCAGGCAAGAAACAAGTCGAGCGGCTACGTGAAGCTGCAGCTGGCAACGCCCTAATACCAAATGGCGATAGACTTGCCAATACTCCTAGTGTGAGCAGCGATCGGTCTAGCGTACTGACAGATTTTGACACGACACCCCCAAGAACATCCTTCCAGTCCGAGACTTCTTCACGAAGATTCGAACCCTCGCCGCTCCTCCGTACAGGCGATTGGAGTGACATGACTGACCCACAAACACGAGATGATCTGAGCGTTAGTGCCGTGGGCAATGGAAACGCTACAGGCACGAGCAACAGTGAGCGGACGTCGTTGTCAATTGATTCTAGGAGTGCAGGTCAAGCAAGCCCGCAACGAGATCATTTTCCATTCTCACCGTCAAGCCCTAGTCGATTCGATCTATTGGGACCAATTTTGAGTGTACTACCACGACCGAGCACGAGTGGTAGCGGCTTCATACATGGAAAGTCCCTACTCAAAGACGTCGTAGCTAGACACTTCTCCACAGATAGTTCCGAAGGCCCACACAACGATCGAGATGGTGATCACCGATCGATCAGATCCACCATTCACAAGGGTCGTGTACGGTTCATGAAAAAGAACTCCTTCGGAAGTGTCAACGAAGACAAGTACACGTCGGAGCAGAGCTACAGTAATTCCCAAGACGAATCGGGACCCTCAGAAGGAAAACTACAACGACCAGGTAGTGCACCCGGTGCAGGAGATACTGCTGATGGGAGAGGTGAAAATGGCGGTCATGATGCAGACGACAAGAACCACGAAAGCGAACGAGATCAAAGACCGAGCATGCACAAGAGAAACACGGTCATCGCGTTAGGGAAGAAGGTCTTGCACGGCTTTAAGGGGTAGGGCCTCAAACGTGTTCTGAGGGTTATATCCAGACCTTCTTGAAACTACAGAGCAGAAAGAAATTTCGATTTCGATTTTTGTTTTTTTTAATATTTCATTCTTTGGCTCGGCTTTTCTGATAGACTTAATGGTTCGGCATAAATGGGTGGTCAGTCTGAGCGGTTTCATTGTTTTTGACTGGATTCTTTGTTTTATGGCTGTCGGCGATGGGACAAGCAAGCATGGACAGATATACCTTTTCTTCTTGTCGTGTATGTAGTCGACGATCAACTGGAGATGTAATATTGAACGGTGCATGGAGATGCAGAACGTGGTAGGGAAATGGTATATATTGTTAACATCATATATGCAAATAATCCTGTCTACATACAGATTGAGAACCGGTAGTTTCACAGGCCTAAGAAAAATGGGAAGAACATTGTATTTGACTGGGTATATCGATACCTTTGATTTAGTTGGTGCGTAAGGTTTTTATTCAACAAGGTTGGTACTCTACTACGTACCCACCATGTAATGACCCTCAGATTGGGACGTATCTGGTTCATAGGTATACAAGATTGGAGTTTGTAAACCTAATAGCTGTTGATACTGTCATGGAGTGCTCATTTAGTTTGGCATCAGGCCGACTGCATAGTATGTATGCTTGATGCTATTGAGATCGTGAATTCCGGAAGGAAGGGAGGCTATCAATGTTTGCTCAGTTTACTACCGATGACATCGCGTCGCATGACAGCGCGTTTCGGACTTGCTACAGACGGCCGAGCATCGCATCACTCTCTCTCTCTTCATACAATATGTAACTCCAACAGCTACAATGATCGCAACCTCAGAACCCTTCCCGCCAGACTGGCAGAGCCGCTGTCTTCAGCTGGCCAAAGTCAACTACGTGAACTTCGTCTTCAGCATGTATGTATACACCGCATTCCCTTCGATATCCTCCCGCCCGCCTGCCCAGCAGGCTACCGTACTAACCCCCCAACCAACTTACAAACCACCAACAGTTAATAATAAATATCTAGTTTCATCCTCCTCGGCATCCTAATCTCCTACCTCCCGCAACATTTCCGAATAATCAACCGCCGCTCCTCATTCGGTCTGTCGCCTTATTTCGTGCTGCTGGGCACAACGTCAGGAACATGTCAGTTTGCGAACATCCTCACGCTGCCGGGCAGTAGGGCGGATATGGGATGCTGTCGACATGGGGATGTTAGTGGGTTCGCGTGCTTCGTGGGGCTGTTGGGCGTCATGCAGGTTGGGATGCAGTGGATTTGCTTTGCGGTTATGTATGAATGCGCCCACACCCACTCGATCCTTAGTGGACATTTGACTGACGAGATATGTTCATGCTACAGACTGTTCCTCTTCCTAATCTACTTCCCGCGCGCCACGCCCAGCACCCCAAATCTGGCCAAGGACATCAACAAACCCCCATCCTTCCGCACCGCACTAATAGTAGTCTGGATCTGCGTCATCCACGCCCTCATCACAGCCATAATATCCATCTCTTTCGTCCTCGCACGGCCCGATCTGCTCCAATCATGGGCGAATTTCCTCGGTATATTGTCGACAGCGCTGGCTGTGATACAGTATTTCCCGCAGATTTATACGACGTGGGTGATAAAGAGGGTGGCGAGCTTGAGTATACCGATGATGTGCATTCAGACGCCGGGGAGATTTGTTTGGGCGGCGAGTTTGGCGACGAGGTTGGGGGCTGGTGGGTGGAGTGCGTGGGGGGGTGTATTGTGTTAGTGGGGTGTTGCAGGGGACGTTGCTTGGGATGGGGCTTTATTATGAGTGGAGGATTAGGAAGATGGAACGCGAGGATATACAAGGGAGGATCGCTGTGGCTAATGAAGCGGATGAGAGAGAAGAAGGTGTGGGTGAGGAAACACCGCTGATACGAGAGGGTGATAGATAGATTCTGTCTACGCTGACTGAATGTTATGTTATACTTTTGCTGATAGTGGATCTGGGGTCTGCAGAACTGGGACGGGCTCTTCTACCTTCTTTGTGCCCTCTTCAGCGGCATGTGATTTACCGTCTGCTCTTGCGGTCATTTCTTCCAATTCCTTGTCTG
>Ga0068631_100175_pt1 | contig 24129 bp, 28 predicted proteins | sample InSIn5gowninarea_2_FD_77434 | JGI IMG/M metagenome (GOLD analysis project Ga0068631, IMG submission 77434) | Clean room microbial communities from NASA Spacecraft Assembly Facility at Jet Propulsion Laboratory, Pasadena, California, USA -... ...
TCAGCACAAGGCTGGCCTGACACTCATGCTGGGAGGCATACCTGCTTGCTCAGTGCTCCTCTGACACTGCATGGAGAACACTCCATATGACAAGAGTACAGTGCCAACTGCGAAGGTGTGAGCGGGTTTGAGGTGGCTTCAGTGTGGAGATTGAGGGTGGGTATGATGTGGTTGTGGTTGTGAGTGCCAGGGTGGACTGGCAGCGAATGTGAGGGTGTCTGGGTCTGGGATTCAGCATGGCTGACCGCTAGGATGTGGAGTGCAAGTGCGAGCGTGGGTATGGGGTTGGTGTGGGTGTGGGTGTGGAGTTCTGCGGTGGTAGGGGGTGCTGTGGGTTGGGCTTGGTCTTAGGTCTGAGTGTAGGCACGAGTACTGGTGTAAGTGCCAGTGTGTGGTGTCGGGGACTGGAAGTGAACAAGACTGAGTGTGAGTTGAGGGTGGGGAAATGTGCGGGTGTTGATGTGGATGAGGGTTGAAAAGAGTGCAAGCGGCAAGTGAATATGACGTTGGGCAGTTGGAGGTGGCAGTGGGTGGCATTGGGGGTGTGGTAGGGTGACTGCGAGGGATAGGGTTGAGGCTGAGTGCAAGTGTGGGCTTAGGGGTCTGGGTGTGTGGCAGGTGGGCGTACATGGGTGTAGGGTTTGGGGGAGGCTTACGAGGTGCACGTGGGCAAGGCGCAGGGTGCCAGCCAGTGTGGGATGGGCTTTGGGCGGGGGTGGTTGCGCAGGTGGGTGTGATGTGAGGTTGGGGGTAGGGTGAAGTTTGGTGTGGATGTGGGGTTGGAGATGGATGTGTGAGGGTATGGGGTTTGGGTTGAGTTGTGATGTGAAAGTAGTGTCAATGTGGCATTGGGTGTGGTGGGGAGGGCGTGAGCGTGGGGTTGGGGTGCGTATGGGGGTAAGATGCGCAAGTGATATCGAGAAGGGGGAGCAAGTGTATGTGAATGCAAGTCTCAGGCAAGGATGAGGGGCTGTGGGGCTTGAGGTGGGGCTTAGGTTGGGCATTGGGTGAGGGCGGGCTGGAGAGGCAGGGGTGTGTGTGGGTGTACAGGCTATGTGGGATGGGGGTTGGGTGGTTGGCTGTCAGTGTGCGAGCATAGGGGTAAAGTAAAATTATGAACATGGGAGTGAGCAAGCAGGGCATGCAGGCGGGGTGCGGCTGTACGTGATCTTGGACACCAGTGTGCTGCTGTCGCACTGGTCCTTCATCCAGGCCCTGCACCGCAACCTGGGGCAGGACGGGGCGGTGGCCCCCACCCACCCCGGCAGCCCGGAAGTGCAGCTGCTGCTTGTGGTCCCCTGGGCCGTCCTTGTGGAGCTGGACAAGCTCAAGGAAGAGCACAGCGTGCTCAGAATCCAGGGTAGGGAGACCCCCGCTCATTCCCTTCCCGCGCTCCCGCCCCCCTCCAAGCCCCGCTTCCCCTCCCTTCTAAAACCCCCCTGCCCCTGCCTGCAGGTTTGGCTCCCTCGCCTTTCCACATGCTCATGCTGAGCATTGACAACATTCGTGTGTGTCCTAAATGAGCTATGGGTTTGTATGTTCGATGGAGTCTGCATGCTTGCTCTGTAGAGCCAGCCCAATAAGTGTGCTACAGAGGATGATGCTTCGAGGAAGTATTTGCTGTAACCAGTGCATACAGGCTCACTGTGCTGCTGTATCCTGGCTGAACAGGGGCACCAGTGTCCCACAGGTGTTTGAGTGGAACAAGCTCGAAGGCATGGTCACAGCTGCAATACCAAGCAGCAGAAGCCTCTGTGCCTGCCTGCCACCTCTGTACATGCCTAAGATTTACACATAGCGTTCTTTGTCCTGTCATGAGGAAGCAAGCATGGTGGGGTTGATGTGCACAGGAGGGAAGAAGGATGTTGCGCCACTGGCACGCAGGGCCATCAAGGGCTTGGCCGCCATGCTCACCAAGGACCGCTGCCTCCAGTACCAATCTGAAACTGATGCCCTCAAGGTCTGCATCCCCCCTTTCCCTGCCTTCCCCCGCCCTCGCATCAGCACTCACCTGACTCACCCTATTTGTATGGCATGCGGCTTGGTTGCACCTGATGTTGAAGGTCCTGCTGGCCCCAAGTACACATCATTGCATTTCCCCGCTGCCTTCCTTCCTCCCTGGGCCCCACCCTCCCGGCGTTAACAATAATAATAAGTTACAGGTGCGCCAGCCAATGCTAGGTACCTACTGGGTGCGTCCTAACCTAGTTGTGAGCGCCAACATTCACTAACACTATAGACACTAATTGCACCCTAAGGGTGTGCGCTGACAGGGCGAGTGCCATAGACGCATAGACGCTGCTGGCCTTGTATCAGGATAGCCAAAGAAAGCTTTCCACCGTTCTGGTCAACTTGGGCTAACCCAAGTTAACCAAAGTGTATTGAATTGTGTCTAGTGGCATACGCGTTGTTACAAGTGCAGATATGTTTTGACTGAGCAAAATCTGCCACAGTTGCGCCTCTGAGCAGTGTCTTGTCTTCGTCTTGGTTGTGTTTTGAGTGCAAAGCTTGCTTTCACTGGTATTTATGATTTATTCAACAAAACATGATCCTGATATGCAGGCTAACAAAGAATTGGGGACCAAAGGGAAGAGAGCGCTGAATGATGACAGCATCATTTACTGTGGCATGGATGTGCAGCGACGCGTTCGTGAAGCTCATCTACAGGTCTGCTTGTTTACCCCTTGTCACCTTGTGCCTGGTTGCATCCCTCTAGCCCTGGCCACCAGTCCATGCAAGATGGTGAGACCAACTTTGTTTCCCTGACTTGCCGGCATGTCTTAATGCTGTTAAAATGCAGCGCTCCTGCATTCCTCATATATTGAGAACTGCATTGCATTGCATTTTGCCTCTTAGAAAGCTGAAGCACCAATGCGATGCAATAACCACAAGTGTATTTGCTGCAGCAAACCACTGCCACAGCCAATTATGTTTCAAGAATTCAGCTAATTCTTGCTTGCCAGCATCTGGGACGACAGTGGTGGTTGGAAAGAAACCGTAAAATGAAAACCAAAAGTAGCTGGTGCTGTAAGAATTCTGTTGCCATGCGTAAATGAACAAGGGAAACTATAAAATGGGAAAAAAAGCGAAAAGACACGAACAAAAGAAGAAGAGGAGCAACAGCACTGGCGGTTATCAATAATTCCATCCAAAACATGGTTCTGGAGGCGGTGGCTTGCATGTCACCAAATAGGCTTTTTTGCATCTGCCCTACAGGGAGACTTGAAGGCCAGCAAGTCTGGTGCAGTCCTGCTGAGTAAGGACAACAACATGTGCCTCAAGGCTCAAGCCAACGGCCTCAAGGCGGTCCCCCCCGCCCACTTCCCAGCAGCACAGCCCCACCTCCACAAGCGCCTCCTAGCCATCTCATCTGAAACCAGCCCAGTCAAACACTCCCCCGCCCGGGACACCTCCCCTCCCCTGCCCCCGCAACCCCTGTCGGGCCTGGCCCCTACCTCCCCTCAGGGCATTGCCACAGGGGCAGGCAGACCTGCTTCAGCACAAGGGCACCTCCCAGCAGCCCCAGGTCGTGTACCAGATGCACCTGCAAAGCCCCCGCAAAGCAATGGGGATGAGTTTTTTCATCCTGCTGACCGTCTTTCCCATCTGACAACGCTGCAACAGGTGCAGCCAGCCTCATCTGGTCATCACCAGCAGGCACAGCAAGCGGACACTACCCACCAGCAGCTAATACAGCAGCTACAGCAGCAGCAGCAGCAACGTCAGCAGCAACAGCAGCAGCTGTATCAGCAGCAACAGCAGGAGCAGCAGCAGCAGCAACAGCAACAGCAGCAGCAGTATGAGCAGCAACAGCAGCAGCAGCAGCAGCAGCAGCAGCAGCAGCCGCAACTCCAACACCAACAGCAGCAGGAGGAGCCAACTGTAGGGTCTTTCAAGCTGCAGGGGGCGCCCATGTTGCCCCCTGGCCTGGTGACAGGGTCCCATGGCTACCCCAGGGCCCCCTCCAGTACACCTGCATACCTGCAATCTAGCTTGTCACTAGCCCGGCAGCAGCCCTCGGAGGCAGGAGGGGGGGTACAGCCGGGGGGTCTTGGTGGCTGGGATGGCACCATGCAACATCAGCAGGGAGGCTTTTCAGGTAACTAGCATACAACCAACAATGACTTTCATATCAAAGCTTGTCTTTCCAGTGAGTGGACTGGTAGAGACATGCTAACATGGGTGTTGCTAAGCTGATGTGGTCCTGCATCTGCGTCTGTTGCCTGAAGTGCAGAGCTTTACATCATCGAGTTGACCATCCAGGGGGTTCCTTGCACAGAGCCGAGTTCAAGGTGGGTACGCAGATATATATATTCAGTGTCGCATGGTAGTAACAGTAATGATAGCAGGGTTGCTAGCCAATACTAGATACCTACTAGGCCTGTCTCTGGCTGGGTCTAAGCGCCAACACACACTAACATCAATGTTGCATGATGTTGCTGAGCTGCAAACATGCAGCAGCAGCAGTGTCAGCAGCTGATATCCAGGGTTTAGGGTCATATTTAGGGTTTTGGCAGCAGCATTCCAGGCAAGGCCCTGACATGCCTACATGCGCTGCAGGCAGCCTACTTCACAGCCAATCCTCCAATGGGCCAAGGTTGACCTCCAGCACAAGCCTAGGAGACCACAGGCTGCACAGGGCCCTCTCAGGACAGGCCACCCACCCATCTGGCACCAGCGGGGGGGTGCTTGGGACCCTCACCAGTGCAGACAACCCCCAGGAGCTGAGTGAGCAGGTGTGGGGGGTCCTTCTGGAGGGCCTCCAACCCTTCATGCACTGGGAGCTGCAGTCAGGCATGGGAGACTTCTGGGAACAGGTCTTTCCCCTCCCCTTGCCCCACCCCCACCGTCTTTCCCAGGCCTTCGTTCTCATGAAGGAAGTTGGTTTCAGGAATGCTTCTTTGTGAATGTCTCGCAATTTTGAACTGGCCTAAGATCTGCCACATGAGAACTAGTAGATTCAGAAAGTACCTAAGTCGTTACATTGAGAAACCATGCAAAATATGGCTTGTTTCCGCCGTTTTGAGGTATTTGTGGCTTGTCCTGACATTGCACTGCCCCTCCGGGTTGTGTCTGCTTACAGCTTGTCCGTGCGGTGGTGAGCGCTGTGCTGCTGTCTTGACATCAGCTTGACAGTCACAGCTTGAGCCACAGCTTTAACTAGGGGTGTCAGCTTGTGTCAAGCCCAGCACCACAGTACTCATCAGTGCACAGTCAAGTGGTGAGCAGACGCAGGTTAGGGAGGGAGAAAGGCCCAGATGGGTTGCAACATATTCGTGACCTCACTGTTAGTCCTGGACCCCTCCTGTGGCTGTCCATACTATGAGCAAGCATGCAGCTTTACTGACTTACTCACCCTGTGAGCACGTACTCTGGGGGTGCAACTTTAGTGCCTATAGTGTCAGCGCATGGTGGTGCTCAAAATCAGGTTAGGACATGCCTAGTAGGTACCTAGCAATACCTGGCAAACCTGTAGTTGTTATCTATTGCTGTCCGCAAGTCCCTAGCAGACTACTCACGAGCCTGTGCAAGAAGGCAGAAGCTTCCCCACAGCAAGACATGCAACGCCCTGACAAATGCCTCCCCCATTGACATGCTTTTCTCATGCTGTGTCGTACCTTTTTGACCAAACCATACTCACTATGGTATGCCTCCTGGGGGTAATGCAGGCAATCTCAGTGGCACCCCCCTGGGATGTGGCCGACATGGTTGCGGTGATGAAGAAGGACATGTCCAGCACCCTGCACACCAATGCTGAGCTGTCGCGCTGTCACTCGCGCTTGGCTGCGGCAGTGAAGGCCCGCCATTGCCCCGCCGCCCTCTCCTCAGTGGTGGACCTGGCCTCCAACGTCTCCTCTGTGCTGCTCATGCTGCCCCTTCCCGCCAAAACTGACAAAGGTGAGGCGCCCCTGCGCTCTCCCCACAGCATGTAAGTGGTTGAGTAACTGGCAGCAGTTAGTTTATGCTGACCATTTTCTATCCTTGCCACTGCTGCCAGCCAGAGCTGCCCAAGGTGAGGCATCAGTGGTCTCTCCCCACAGCATGTAAGCGTTATAAGTCATGGGCAGCAACTATGCAGACCGACTAAGTATGCTCGCCACCCGTGCCTGCCAAAGCTGACTTAGCTGAGGCATGGGTACCTCCCCCATACAGCTTGTAAGTGTTCTTGTGACTTTGGGTCACTGGCAGCAGTGCTGCAGATGTTGAGCCGAAAGCTCAAGGTCTGCTTTGATGCCTCATATATCATTTCTCTTGCCGATAATCCTGCCTGCTACAGCAAACATATGCAGATCCGTTGACTAGCCTGGTCACTGCTGCCTGTATGTCTTGTGCTTCAAATGCAGAAGTTTGCAAGCTGCAAAGCACCCATTCAATCTGAGCCAAGTGTGATACCCCGCCCCCTCTGTTGAAGCCATGTAGTTGTTTTCCTATGCGCCTTTTGCTTGCGCACAGGAAAACAAACTCATTCGATGGTGGAGAGCATGTCCTGAGAGGGCAGGCATGTGACATCTTGCAATGGCTTCAAGGTCAAGTATACCAGATATCCACTCTGTTTCAGAGTAATTTAAATTTGTACTGCATCACAAGGCTGACTTTCTGTTGTAGAGAAAGCTGTGGGTGATGCATGCAGTGGCACATGTGAAGTCAGGGGCAGTGACAGGGCTGGAAGCACGAGTAGCCCTGCAGAAGGGCAGGGAGGAAGCGCAGCGCTTGCTCAAGCTGGCCTCAAGCGCCCTGCAGCACCAGCAACTGCCCAGATCAGCCAGCTTCCCCCCCAAGGGGCGCCCCACACCCATAGGACCTACCTCCTCTTACCCCCAGGTCATTCCTTGCTCCTGCCACAATGATCAGCATGCGATGAAGCAGAATGGGGACTGTTGGCAACTGCCTTGTTGCTGCCAAACCCTGCTGTGTGGTGCTGACGTGAAGCGTGTTGGACCTCCCCGTATGCAGTAGAAGATGTTTGCAGTGATCGATTGTGTCCGCCAAGGAATGCTGCCTGCTTGTGCAACTGCTTCCGCGGAGCTCTGTGTTTGCGACAGAAAGTCCAAGGCCATGCATCTGGTGAGGAGCAGGCTGCAAGCAACCATGCTAGCTGGTTGTGCTCTTGCTGCAATGGTGTGTTATTTGTCTGAGTGCAGGGTTCAGAAGGGGCTGGGGCCCTGGGCCAAAACAGGTCGCCCTTGCCGCTCAATAACGCTTTGACGACACAGTCCTCTGCACCACTGGACCCTGTCTTCACCGGCAGTCCGCTGTGGCATGGCAGACAGGCTGCCAGTCAAGCAGGCCTCCTCACCCAGCTTCAGCCGCCACATGGCCTTCCAAGCAGCCAAGCAGCAGCAGCCTCAAACATCTGGCAGCAGCATAGTGCACGTCAGGGCACAATGTCGCCGTCTCCTCCTGGGCCAAGCAGCCAGGCAGGGAGTGGTGTCGGCAGCTACCTCCCGCTACAGCAGAGCAGTAGAGGTTGGTCAGGGCCAACTCAGTCAATGCAGCCTCGCTCTGCTCTCCATGGGGAGAATGGCAGCTTGCATGAAAGCCTTGAGCGGCGGCACTCAGGCAACGGCTTGGAGCTGTTACAGTCTGCACAAGGTATGGTAGCTCAGGGCCCTGACTGACGCTCATGTGTAGTGTCCTGCTGGTTGCAGTGCATGAAGTATAAGCCCCGTTATGGAATGCACTGTCTTGTTGCACAATTTCCAGGTGGGGAGGCTGTGGGACTAGCTCAGACGCCATGTCTAAGCAAATCTGATCACCCTCAGTGCATGTGTGTAACTCAATCCCAGGCGTGATGAGCAGCAAGCTGGGGTGGTGCCTGCAGGGCTGCTTCAGATTTTTGGAAAGTGTGCCGCGGAGCACTTGAGCAGGTGTGAAGTCCAGCTGCAGCAGCATCCTGCTGATGCACAGGCCGTCCATCAAGCCAGTAACATCATTGCAGATGCAGCGTCATTGTTGCTGCATGCAATAGCCATGCTGCATGCCTCTGAGCCTCCTCAACATCAAGTGGAAGTGGTCAAGCAGTGTGCACAGAACATGCTGCTGGTGGTTTTTTGGGTTATGGACCAGCAGCAAGCCCCACCTGCTGTGAGGCCAGCCCTTGTCACGGAGCTGTGTTATTTTTTCAATGACCCGGACAGCGCACACGCAGCTGCCAATGTAGCGCAGCGTTTGCAGCACATGGCACAATCTGTCATGGGTAGGTAGCTATGGCATCCAAATACGGTGCCTTTGAGAACCAATGTACCATCAAGACAAATTTTGGGTCACACAGATGTTGTATATCATTTTCCCAAGAAAGACTGTGTGTTTCCTGGGATCAGTGACGCTGTACAGGCCAATTTTGACGTTGAACTTTTGCTTCAAACAATGCAGCATCAGCAGGGTCCCATCGAAATACGACTTACAGAGTCTTGACAGTCGACCAATGTCGAACTGCAGCTTGCTAGCAAACCTTTACGCAGTGCACGCTATCACAAACAGCATCAAGCCTTGATGCTTGCAACAAACATGATGATCTTGACAGACTGTAAACTCCTCTGAGAACATAAAAGTTGCAAGTCACTGATTGCTGTACAAGGAGCGTTGCTGATGTGACAACAAGGGCAGTTGATCACAAGCAACACGCCTTGTCACTCCAGAACCGTTAATGAGCTCACCACACAACCACGTGCCACATCCATAACCAGTCTACCTATGATACCTATCGATACTGTATCAATACCTATTGATACTGTAACAGTACCATATGAGTAGCCCTCCAACTTGAGCCCAACATGAGTCAAACGACTGAGAAACGTGTCTTAGCGTACCAAAACAACAGAAGAACAGCTGAGGAGGCCCAAGAGTAACAAGAAAGAAATGTCTGCAATTGAGAACACAAGCACTGACTTTAGCAAAGCATGCTGTGAATGCTTGAAACGCTCACAGCGCCGCTGTTGCACATCCTGCGTTGACTGCAAACCATCACATGAACCCCCGAAAATGCATACCATGATGCGGGTTCTGATACGCACCACTGTAAACTGTCTCAGGGATCAAATGCCCAAAAGAAAAAGTAAGGGGGATGCTGAAGCCTACGCAATCCCCATGGGGACAAGCAGGTTAGTGGCTGGGGAGTTAGTCATGGACCCAACAGGTGTCTGAACAGTGTCAGCATGTGACTCATTGTGCCCGGCATGTAGTTGTGGCTGCTCATAGTCGGGCAGATACACTGTGATGGTGCTCAGCTTCTCAATGTCCCTGGTCACGCAGGTGGCTTTCCCTCTGGGGAGAGATGCTGGGATGTGCTCGTTCCGGTCAGCCAGCAGTGATGGCATGATCTGAACCACATTGTACATGCCCATCACCCCTTTGAACTTGAACATGCCAATGCTGTACACATCTACCGTCACTGGCCGCCTGCAGGCATGAAACGATTGCATCACTACACAGACTGTCCCTACACACAGCATGAGGAACCCCTGTAAATGTAGTTGAGGAGTGTTGTTGGTTGACCTAACTCCACCGATCAATTTTGATGTAAGGATCAGTGAAGTTGGGCCGACCGATATCACAAGACTCCTCAACATTCTTGCTAGTACAGACACATAGGAGGGCATGCAAACATGTCTGTCAAGAAGTGCATCTCAAAATCTACTGATGTGGCAGCCTGGCAAGGTAAGCTCGCCATGCGCGATGAAGAGCAAGCTAAGCATAGCTGGTAGCATGCTGTATTGCTACACCCTGGGAGCAGTAGCAGCTGAGTTTGTCACCTGGGGAAGTGGCTTCTGCCCATGCTGTTGGGAAAGCCTTGGTCCTTCTGCAGGGTGGGGTTCAGCACAGCCTGGGCAGCCGAAGCCCATCGGTTCTTCTTCACCTCAGGCGCAGAGGGCTCCCGGGAATGAAGGCGGGGGGACACTGGAGTGCCCGGGGGCCGCTCCATGGGCCGTACCAAGCCTGCACACCCAACAGACTCTTTATCCTACCCTACTGCAATGTATTGTACTGTATCTGTACTGTACTGTGCTATGTCGTACCTCACCATACCCTACCACATCTTACAACTGTACATAACACACTGCCCAGAGCATGCATGACATGCCACACCACACCATACCATCATATCTGCTAACAACAAGGGTTGAAAAGGCAGTTTGGCACGGTACATCACCTACAGGAGAATCATCACAGAAAGAAGGGCTGGGTCAGTACATTCCCATGCTATATGAAGGGCATGCTACAACCCTTTGCGCGCCTCATCTGCTGAGCGGCCAACAGAATTGTTGCACCTAGATTCCCTGGCTGTTGGCAAGACAGTAGGCAGGGACTGCAACCCAAAAACTTGAGTGTCTTCGTAGGAGCTTGTCTGTCTCGCTGAAAGTGTGTGAAGAATGCTGTGCTTACCTATGAGCTTGCTGTCATGTCTTCCAGTCATGCTGCTGACGCTTTCATTGCTGCTGCTGCAGTCGAAGGCAGCAACCTCCACTGCCATGGCTGGCAAACCACTGCCAGAGCCCCCAGAGCTGAGCAGGGTTTTGGACAACAGCCCATGCTGAGGGGTCACTTTGACAGGGAGCAGTGGGGACAGCGGCGCTAAGAGGGGGGTCAGCCCTAGGGAGTCAGTGCGAAGCTGCAGGTCTGGATTGCCCATAACCCCAGAAGAGCGGCGGGAGATGCCTGCAAGCTCTGGACCTATACATGCAATACAAACACCTCAGTTGCACATTCTGAGTTAACCGCATCCCCTATCACAGAAGCGCACAAATACGCGTTCCACAATGTGGTTTCAGCCTAGATGGACGTCCCTGGAAAATCGCACACAGTGTGGGTGACTGAGAGCATGCAAGCACCAACATGTTTGGGCTGCACGAAGGGGAAGGCGATTGCATGACCACCCTTGCATGAAGGGGAAAGGCAATTGCATGATGGCTGACAATCAAGGGTGTGCGGGGCAAGTTTGGCCACAGAGGGGCAGAACGGCAGAGAGGGGCCAGCAGCTGCCCCTTGTCATAAGCGGCGCATGTTGACTGTTGCAACAGGCATTTTAACAAGCTGTTGTAGCATGTGCAGTGTGACACCAGGCAAGCAAGGGCAGTGAGTGGCAGAATCTCCCAAGGATGCTGACAAGCAAGGCAGGCTTGTCAGTAGCGTGGATGGGCCAAGAGCATGCAAAATACCTGGCAGTAAAATGCTTGTTTCATCGCTGCGCCTACGCATTCTGGCAGGATACATCTCATCATCTCCGTTGCTGCTTCGCCGCAAGCGGCTGAGTACCTTGTTGGGCTGGCTGTAGCCAATATGGCTGACATGCCGGCTGACAGGCCTCCGATTTCGCTTTGAGCTGATGCTGTCACTTGAAGAGGGAGCCGATGGAGGTATGATCAGCACCGAACTGCGCCTGGCTCCTAGAGCGGCAGCTAGAGTCGGCGCTTCCGACTCCACTCCCGACTTGTCAGAAAAGAACGACTCGTCGTCTTGCCGCAGCTCTGACACAAGAGCGCTGCCGTACGCCAGAGGCGGGGAGTACTGCTCCGCCCTTGTGGCGTGCTCTGACTTGTGGACCAGTGAGTCTGCAAGCTGCATGACGAGTGGGTTGTTGATGAGACTGCTGCGCCGGCGTGGCTGTGGCCACCGAGGGCCCTTGGGAAGCAATATGCTGCCATCCTCTGTTTTGATCATGGGAAGCAAGTCCTGCTTGTCAAAGTCCAGCAGCGCCTCTATGTCCCCATCTGCAAGTCATAGCCATGCTCAAGCTGGCTATCCCAACACAACCTCGGTCTGCACTACAGATGTCAAACCCACACTGTCATGCAAGACAGTTCACGTATGTTTCACTTGAATACAATCAACAGGAGACTGTCGGGTATTACCTGGCGGGCCTAGATCACTGATGTCGCCGCCATTATCCAACAGCCCCTTGCTGGCGTAGCGGCTTGACATCTTCAAGCTGGTCTTCTGCAGGGCTGCTGGCCTGTCCAAGCTACCCAGTCTGTGACTGAGCGGCTGCACATTGGCCAGCAACACTGAAGACAGCGAGTCACCCTGGGAGGAGTCATCATCCACTGATGCACAGGTGGAGCTGTTCTGATGTGACAGGTTGAAGCTGTCGCCATCAGGAGCGACTGGGCTGGGAGCCACCTGACTCGAGCTCGAGTCCTTGCGCTGCTTCTTCTCGCCATGAGAGCTGAGGCGCAGGTGTGGGAAGTGACTCCTCATGAAGCCACGTTCTGCTCGGGGTTGAACAGGCGGCTCCGGCTGCTTCAGCTCCCTGACAAGGCTCTGCTGGGCGTCAGGGTCTGTTATGAGGAAGGACACAGTCTTCCGGTTCAAACATTTGCTGCCTGCGAGCATTTCTCAAAGACCTTACAAGCCTTCAGAGGCGCAGGAAACCTGTAAGAAGGGTTGAGAAACGCGATATCTATACAAGAGCAGCTCTGTCGTGAGACACACAGACATGCTCGCTGCTGTTCAACGCAAAGCCTGAGCGGCACTCGAGGCCAGCACAATCCCGGGTAACATGCTGAGATAGACATAGTGGATGTGCCAGCGAGGTGGGTTGCAACAGTGAGGAAACAATTTGCACTCATGCATCACAGGGCCTGGGCAGCCAGGCAGCAGCCCCAGTATGCAGCAGACTGTCATCAAGTCAACTCTCAACAAAAAGACCATGAAAAGCACAGCGACAGCATTCAGGGCACATGCCTGCATCCCCACCCGGCTGAGCCATGCCTGGGGGTTGATGCATCTGCTGTGTGTGCTTTCAAGCCAGTGAAAGTACACACTGGGGGGACACTCACGTGGGTTTGCCATGGCCGGGGTCTCTGACTGCGGGGACAAGCCAGGAGCCAGCAGTGGGTGTGTGGGCACATGGGGCAGGGAAGAAGTGCGCAGGTAGCCTAGCGCACTGCCTGGCGAGGACGCTGCTCCAAGCCCCAACTCAGCTGAGGGCCTCAGAAGCCCGCCAGTGTTGGACTTGGCAGGCGTGAGGCTTGCCAGGCTCTGGGGGTCTGAAGACTTGCCGGGTCCGGTGTGTGTGCTGCTGCTGGACCTTGAGCCCGAGCCACTGAAGGGCTCGGAAGCCTTGCACATGTGGAAGCCCAGGCGAGCGTCCACCAAGGATCCCGGCAGGAAGGGGGCCTGTGGCTGGCTGCCTTCTGGTGAGAACGCCATCATAGTCCGCCTACAAGTGCTCACACTTTGTCTTTCCAGAACGCTCTACTTGGGCAAAGATACACAGCCTTGGAAGCCATGCATGAATCAATGGAGTAGAGTCCATGGCGTCAGGAGAGTTTGTTAGTAAACACAGGGAGGATCAGGAGACACAAAGGCCGAACACTACCCACAGTAGGCCGCCCTGTTTCGGACGACGTTTCCAACAGGGGCTTCATACACAGTACTACATGGCCTGCCTGGACATCAAGAGCCTGTGGCATAGTACTTGAAACAGAGCAGCGCCTGGTGTTGAGTGTTGGAAGCAAGCAGGAGCTGTATTGGTGGTGGCAGCATGATCCTAGGCGGCACACACACACACACACACACACACACACACACGCTGTGTAAGAGGCCCTGGTTGGCACCCCACAGAGGACACAGCCATCCAAGGACAGGCATACACAGATACCAAGCAAGTATGGATGGCAACCACAGACAGGCATGAAGCAGTCATGAGTAACACCTGCAATGTATTGATTGAATGCCCCTCGTAGGTTTCTTTGGGTTGTAAATAACTTACTGATACATCGGTTCACATGTGCATACATCCAGGAACTCAGTGCAGTGTTGCAACCATGAGAACTCAGGGACAAGCAGGGGCTGTGAATGTATTTGCAATCCAACAGTGTTGCAGCACAGACCAAGGTCAAACACAAATCAGCCCAACCCATTGAGCCCAGTAACGACACAAACCTGAAAGTCACACCGCAGAACAGCATACAAGTGTACCAGCAGCAAGAGGGCAACTGTACTACTCAACAGCAACACTGCAGATGCATGTACACAGAGTAAGGGGAGGCAACAGCGCACTTGTAGACTAAGGAGTGCCAGTATTGGACGACCTCCTCCACCAGGCCCCTCTCTGCCAGCACCTGCCCCCCACAAGCAGCCCCCAGAAAACGTGCTGCTCTGTTTACTGCCAACCCAAAGTAATCAGCACGCCCTGAACACAACAAAAGCGACTGTTTGGCAAGCAACTGTTGGCCCCGACAGCAAAAAGGGTTTGTTCGTCTTTGTTGAAGACGAAAGGCTCCTCCTGGAAGGCCATGTGAGCAATGGGGGTCTATGCTGGGCAGACGCCAGGTTGACAGCTTGTCAGACTGTTTTGCCAGTTGTGAAGCAGATGCATGTGGTGGTTTCACTTGAGTCATGCGTACTGAGGAACAGTATCTTGCTCAGGTTAGTGTTGCATGAACAGAATCATTCCGTTTGGGGTTTTACTGGGTACCCCACGACAATCAAGATACACACCAGGCAATCACCCCGCTTGTTAACATCCATCTTGGCCAAAAGGAGTGGCTACAGGCATGTCACAGCATGTCACAGCATGACACGACAGCTTGCACTGTGTCACTTGAAGATCCCTTCTGTGCATCAAACGTGATTATACTTTTGGTGGATTTCTAAAAGAAAGGTCGGTATCAACAGACAAGCTTTGCTTCGCAACATGATGCAGCTTTTGACTTGTGCAGGGATGTGCAACACGTGCTGGCGCCACCAGCCAGTTCATTACTACGCAAACTAAGCATGAAAAGGAGTTTGACCTGTGGTAGTGTGAGGCACGATGCGCGTCATCTGTCCATGGAACACGCTGACTTTGGCACGCAAGCCGGCAAACAGCAGCTGCCCATCTGCGCTGTACACATCTCGCCACTGCTCCCAGCCTTTCATCACTGCTGGCCATGCCACCCTGCACATACACCCGGCAAAGTGATGCCATGTCGCAGCAACTCGGCTGTGCAGTCAGGGGCTGAGCTGTCTTCAGCAAGACTGGTGCAGCTGCACAAGACTGTCGTAATACACTGCAGAAGTGCTGGAATGACGCTTGCCCAGATATTGGGACTGTATGTGTTTGAGTCCTCTCTGGGTTTTACGCCTATGTGGGTGCAGCATAGCTGACCACCCCCAGTAAAAGGTCGAGCTTTATTGGGTTCACAGCTGAAGGGAACCATGTCCAGCCAGCTACAGACTGCATGCTTGCTCACCAGTCTGTTGGCTTGATACGATTTCCGCATAAGTGATACTTGAGTGAGACCGACAAGAGGCGCTAAGATGTGCATTGAGGCTGGCCGGCAGGACAAGCATATGCTGCAGCATGAAAGACCGCTTGAATAAGCAAACAGCTGTACACATAAAAAACCTCCTTTGATGTAACCAGTTGTACTCCACATGTAAACGCCCTGAAACAGATAGTTCACAGGTCATTGTGTTGTTACATTGCTTGTTGTCTATCATGTACAACAAAGTGGCACTGCAAATGCACTCCAGTTCAGCTTGCAGCTACACGCAGCAGACTCAGAGACAGACAGTAGCGCATGTCGCCAAGTAATCATCAAACCCAGTATGGGGTTGACCTGAGCAGGGCCATTTGCAGTGTGACAGCCCACTCCAGGGCCTTGATGGGACCAGGGAAAGCTGTCATGAAGACGCCCTCCTTCTCCTGGCACTCGTACCCTTTGCACACAAACAGCGTGGCACGCACAGTCGCACAGTACAGGGCCAGTGCTATCTCCCCGACTTCACTATCCCTTGCAGCCAGGTCCTTGTACCTGAGCCAGCAACCCCCTCATGATGCATCCATCAGACATGTGTACATCTGTGCGTCGGTTATTACAACAGATGCATTGTGCAGTACATAAGGGGGTCACAAGTCTTTCATCCGAATATGTCTGAGTTCCAACTTGTGGCGCACCGCAAGCGTGGAACCCGGCATGATCGGCAATATCACCAGGGCATGCATGAGCGCATATAGAGCATGTAGAAGGGTGAGTGGTGGAGCATGCCCCCCGGCAAACTGACCCAACTGCAAGCAGGAGTGCAACTATGCTGACACACATACGTGGCACAGATAACACTGCCTGGGATGGGTTCAGTCACCCCTTGCTCAGAGCATTGCAACAAGACACAAAACACACCCTACTAGGCGTGATTCAAATCAGCTCGTGGGGCACTCAATCTTCTTCTTTTCGGCTGCATTGCAGCAACTTACTTGTCTGCAGAGCAGAATGCGATAGTGACAGCTTGCTTGTGCATTGGGTCCGGGCGCTTGCAGTCTGAGGTGAGGGCACAGCTGCTGCCCGGGGCATCAAAGAAGCCAGGGTAGACTTGGCTGTGACTGGGCAGGCGGGGGAACACCCGGCACCTCTGCTGGAGGGGGTGGGCCAGGATCTGCATGACTTGGATGCCCGGCATGTACCACCCTGTCTGCACAGCCTCCGGCATCTGCACTCCATCGATCCTGTAACAACAAGCACCCGTGTCAGTTGCTTGGTGGCACTGATGTATAACCCTTACAGAGGGCTAGGCACAGCTTGCGCTTGAAGGGCGTGCATTCTGTCTCAGGCAGACTTCACTGTTTGCACTTCAGCTGTGGTGGTCAGGGGCTGGCTCCCCTTTGGAGCCTGTGCCACAAGTATCAGCATGGTTCTGCCTTACTAGGCTGAGGCCATTGTACACACGGATACAATGTGTACACAAGCACACACTGGGGAGAAGATAGAAGGGAGTAGTGCTTACGGCAAGCACTCTGAAGCAAAACAATGGTACATGCCTTCAAGTGCAGCAGCACATGCATGAGATGCAAACATTTTTGCACAATGATTGAGCCAAAGTTGAAACATGCGAACATCCATGTCTTCCTTAGTAGAGCATAGCACAGCACAGCAGGGCTCACTTGTGGAAGCCCATGTCAATGAGCATGGGAATGGTGTTGTCGCTCTGGTTGGGGGCAAAGAAGTGGTGGGACTCCTCCCGCTGACCCCGCAGGGGGGGCCTGCCACCCCCCAGGCCATGCATGGAGTCTTGCCCATGCGGTGACAGGCGGCTGCCGTTCCTGTTGGGAATGATGGACTGCAGGCGTGCTGTTACGCTCACACCACCCTGCAGCATCAGCAGGCTTCTTTCTCCTTCCTTGCTCAGAAACGGGCATGCACTGTAGATTTCCTCGGTGGGTTAGGATGGCTATGCTGAGCCAACCAAGCAATGTGAGTTACAGTCTGGGGTCAGGCGGGGCAGAGGGCGGGAGGTGGGGGGCTGGGAGAGAGAAACTTCAACAGACATCCTGATGCAAAACCACAGGTGTCTGTAGTGCGTGATTGAACATGTGGTCACCGTTGCATGTGACAAAACGCAATTCACAGCTCGAGGTCAGCTGCTGATGCAATCTTATGCGGGCTGAAGATCAACTGCTGCATGTACATTCAACTTTGCAAGCTTCTGGAGTATTGTGGCACTGGGTAGTTAGGACAGTCACACCGCTTGTTTCCTTTGTCCTTAATTCGTTAACTAGTTCTGACCTCCAGGCACAGCTGCAAGCAAGTGCAGCGCTGTGAGACTACTAGGTCTGGCCTGATCAAAAGGCCTGGGTATGGGTTGATAACATGGCACATGTCTGACACCCAGACTCTGACCATTTACACATCCCACCATGACGCCCAAATAAGATCTGCCTGGGCAATGAGAAAGGCGTCACTGCATGTGCATAGCCTATGCTGCAAAAGCGTTGTATCACTGTTACTACTACTAGTATAATGTAATGATGATAAACATCAAACAAAGGGTGTTATGCTAGTCACCTCAGGTCCTGCATGGTGCATGTGGAAGTCGTGGGTGCTGCTGCTGCTGGTCTTGCGGGAGGTGAAGGACTGGGAGGCTGACGGCTTTCCCAGCTCCTTCATCGCCTTCCATACCGAGCACACCACCCCACTCATCCGCCTTCGGGCACTAGCACCCCGGCCCCCCCGGGACAGGTGACCAGACCTGCAGCAGGCCCCAGACTATGCTAGTGCAATGACGCCGGGGAGTGGTGAACATACGAAGGTGCCTGTTGTGTTTGTGCCCAACACAACAGACAGAGGGCATGGGAGTGATGAACCTAGCATGCAACCTTGCAAGCTGGGGTTGATGACGTCCGAAGCCTTCGCTGCAAGGGCATGAATCAGGCATGTGCAGCATGCATGGTGTCAGATAGTAACAAAGTATGATCGGACGCTTAGCTCAGCAATTACTTCAGCAAGTGTCTACAAATAAGTACTTGCCGACATATGTGGATGACTAGTTGAGAAATGGAGCACACATTGTTCTCAGTGACTGAGTGACCCGAGTGACTGAGTTGGACCACAAGGCACGCCCTGTACTCAGCTGATCACAGATGGCAAGCACCAGACAACGGTATTGACTGTCAAACATGCAGTGTCATTTGACTAGCATTTACCACTGTTTAGGGGGTCATTACTCAGTCAATTCATGACTGGTACCGACTAGTAGGCATTGCTAGGATGATAACTTGACAGCAGCTATTGTTATATTAATGTTGTCAGGGCTGAGCAGCATGGTATGAGAGGTCAGAGTCTGACCTAGCCGGCTGTTCATACGACTTCTGCAGACAGTGTATTCGAAACTCGTCCAGCCTGCTGTAGACACGCTGGTAGGTCAGGGGGCCCATCAGCACCTGCCCGCCAGCTGGCAGATCACTCAGCTTCTCCACCAGGTTCTGCACATCCCCAATGTACTCCACCTGCTTAGTCACATCATGGGTTCGTACCCGAGCTGGCACTCCTGCATAGCAGGACAACCCAAACCATTAGTTTCCCACCAGCAGCAGGCATGCGTCTTTCTGGGCTTTACATCAGCACACCCACTGTGCATAGTTGACAGGTGCTGGCGCAAATTGAAGCCACACTGTTTTTCTGTGGCTCCAAGTCGCATTGATTCGCATTGATTGCTGAGTCGCATTGATGAAGTCGCATTGATATTGATGCACAACAACACAGAACACACATTCCATCACTTGCAGTACCCCGTCGCGCAGCGTAGAGGTGACTTGACAAGCCTGTATTGTGCAGTGGTATGAGGCACTAGTCTCAAGGGTTAGCCCATGTGAGATTAGGACACGCCTAATCAGTACCTAGCAATGGCAAGCAAGCCCGTAAACAATGATCTTTCGTGAATGCCAAAGGATGAGAGGGTGTTACCTGTGTTGATGGCCATGCGCACTCTGAGGCCGTTGAAGAGCACCTGGCCTCCAGGGCCGTTGCCCTCCAGGTCCCCGATGCTGACAGTGCGAGCCATGTGGTGCTCTGCCAGCTTGATGGGCCATTGCTCCTTCAGCAGCCGCTGCTGCACGTGCAAGCAGTACCGCACCTGCCACATGCACACACCACAGTGGACCTCATGTTTGACCACATGTTGGCCACATCGGGGGCGACATGCAGATCAGGCCACGGTACTGGCATCGCTACTTGCGAACACCACAGTAGGACCTCATGTTGACCACATGTTGGCCACATCAGGGGCCACACGCACAGCAAGTGAAGCACATCAGGCCCTTCAGCAGCCACTGCCGTACATGCAAGCGGTACTGCAGCTGCGATACACACACAGCACAGCACATGTTGAGCACCTCATGCGCCCAAATGTACTGACAGAACAGCCTTGGTCAACAAGGTTGATGATAGGCTTGTCATGTTAGCCACTGCTGTGATCTGGGCAGAAAGCCATGCAACAAGTGTGGGCTGCATATCAGGCCTTGGGACACAAAGTCGCTCATAGGCTGGAGGTGCCTGTGTCCTACTGAGCAGTGTGTAAAGAGGTAAGGTCCTTTCTCATTATACAGTTTCCATCAAGCCTGCATTCTACGGTTCATCTGTCACCCTTACGCTGCTGTTGTAGCTCCCATGCCAAAGGGGGGGGTGTGTGCAGGCGGAGCTGCTAGGCCCTAACTAGGAAGCAGGCAGAGTGTGCGCCTGCCTTCCATAAACAACCAGCAACTTTGGGTCATTGTACATGCACACCAAAACCTGACCCATCACTGTCAGCTTGTAAATGGAGGCAGACCAAGCATCCACAAGGTGGTGGTGCATGCTCCCAAAGTGCGGGAATGCTTGTACCCTGCAGTCACTGACTGCAGCTTGGACAGGACACAAGTGAGGGGGGTATGGGTAGTGTACCGCATCTATGGGGTCGTGAAAGGCCATGGTGAAGGAGTCCCCCTCGGTGGTGACTTCATACCCATAGTACCGGGCCAGCAGGGCCCTCAGGGCTGTGTCATGAGTGTCCAGTGCCCTTTGCATCACCTGGCTGTCCCTGCCAGCAGTTCAGACAAGCAGCATAAGCAACGCACACTTCCAGAAGAACACGCTGCATCCCTGATGCACTCATAATAATAATAATTTACAGGTTTCCAGCGATACTAGGTACCTACTAGGTGTGTCCTAACCCAGTTCTGAGCACCAACATGCACAAACACTATAGACACTCAGTTGCACCCCAAGAGTGCGCACTGACAGGGCGAGTGCCATAGACGCATTAGTAAGGACAAACATTCCTCTCCCTACTTGACCCGCCCATGCACTCATAGTGTGGATGTAGTGGGTACACACTTTCCCACAGTCTGTCAGCACATCAAACTGGGAACAAACTGGTTTCAGAGCAGAGCAACAGCTCCTGCTGTCAGCAGTGAGGTGCAAGTAGCGATGCCAGGAGCCCATCTGCAGCAGCCATCTTGACTTTATCATACAGTGCACATGAGTGACGCAGTGTGATTAGACCATGATGCTGGGTTGGGCAACGACACAGCAGAATAAACTGAATTGTGGAGGCAATGAACGGTACCACTCCCAGATCTCAGTTGAGCCCTCAATATCCGACTGCACCAGCGTGATTTCCTCATTCTCTTGGCCGGGAACCATGCCCGGGGGGTACCGCCGTTTCACAGTGGCAGCCCCAAGTCGGGTCACATCATGCCCCATGTTGCTTCTGTATCTGCTGGATAACATTATAAGCAAGTCAGGGTGTGAGGCTTGGCGCGCTAGGTACCGCTAGTGGGCAAGAAACAGAGGAGAGCTTGGGCGTGTGAATTAACAGACCTTTTCTGCAGAGCAGCCCATTTATATACGGCCCAATTTGCATGCACAAAATGGCCTTGGCAAATGGTGATCAAAGAAAGCATGTACATCATTTGCAATGGACAGACAACCCCTTAGCTGGACAACATTCTTTCATCATCACCCTAGGACTGCCTGGAAAAGCAGCTTCCTACCGAGCATACAATGTTGGAAAGCAGCAACCTGTGCAGCCACCTTGCACATATGCACTTTGCAAACTGTGACTGGCATAGCACGGTTAGGGCAGCTCTATAGCCTGACATGCTGCCTTCTGTATGCACAAGCTGTGGGGGAAGGACCAGACGACGAATCTGCTGTCAAAGTGCCAGCCATTTATTAGACACAACATCTCTGTACGTACGTGTGTAGGCCGCCCATACCTGTAGAACATGATGGCGGCGAAGAGGAGGGCCAGGAGGACGACACCAGCCAGCACAATGCCTGCCAGAAGCAGCTTGCTCTTGGTGGTGTCGTTTGCCTCACACCTCGCCCCTGTCGCATTTGTGTTCGTCTTGTACGTCTGCAAAGGCATCAGAAACCAGTGAATGTACAGGCTACAGCTTGTCACTGCTCACAGTGATCTGAACTTACAATTGTCAGGGACAAATACTGCTGATTGCTAAGACCAGAGTGGGGGCAGGTGTATATGCAAGCATGCATAGTTTCTGAGAAGGCAAGACACTGGAAGGGGCAGTGGAGAAGAGTGCAGCTTCCAAGGATGCTGTACTTTGCATTACAGGGCACAAGACTCGGCCGCCGCATGGCTACACAGACAGCATGGCCGCACAGACAGACACTTCATTGCAGCAATGTCATACACCCCAACATTGACACGATGGAAGGTTGTCCAAGAAAGCTGCATTGAAATGAAAGCCCACGAGTGCATTGCAACCCAGTCATGCATGCAATGGCTCGGGTACAGTCCCCCCAGAGGAAGCCAAGACTTGTCCAGAGCAGGCAGCAGGTTAAAGGTGAGAGGACATGTGGCCACGCACCTGCAAATGGTAGTCACCGGCACAGCTGCAGAAAGCATAATTGTAGGAGCATGGGTCCATGGCGGCCTGCTGGAACCAGGCTGGGGGGGGCCCTTGCCTTGTGTGCAGCTTGATCTCATGGCAGGTGATGTCATGACTGTAGCTGTCTGTGCTGTTGAAGGAGTTGGCACTGGGACCAGGCGAGAGGTACCCTGGCAGGGCTTGTACACCTGCACGGACTCCTGACTTGCCTTGGCAGGATGGCAATGCAACCCCCCTTCCCCCTAGGTGTCACCAAGCAGCATTGCGCGTTCTGTTGAAGGGTTGGCAGGACAGAATTGCATCCCCCCCCCCCCCTTTCGGAAATATCAAGCAGTCTAGCGCATGCTTTCGAGACATCGATGGTGGAGTGATCACATCAAACACACGCGCAGGATAGCTCAGACACTGCATTGTCCATCACTACATGGGTGGCAAACCTGCATGCATGACTTGTGGGTTCTCGTTTGGGTGGGGTACTTGTGGAGCATCGTACCTGGGTCAGAGCAATTCCCAACAAAGCACATGGAGGAGTTGGTGGTGTGAAGCACCGTGAGGGCTGTGCGTTGGATGGAATCTGGCAGCATACCAGTGAGCCCTGCAACATGACAGACATGATAATATAACTTTCCATCTTAACCCGAGAAAGCATGTAATCGATGATGTGATAGCATTGTCACGAATCTGTGCTGGTCAGTGGCTGCAGCGTATGACAACTTATGTGCAACACTGCAGCTTACCAGGATTATTGCTGAGTGTCAGTGCTGACAGTGAGGTGAGGTCTCCTATCTCAGGTGGCAGTGAGCCTGAAAGATTGAAGTCGTTCAGCTCCAGGACAGCAACCGACTGCACAAAGGGTGGGTCTGCACAGCCTCCAGCCAGAATTGATGGTGTGGTTGGGCAGCAGCTCACGCCATACCTGCACCTCAGATAAGGTCGCCTGCCACCTAGTGTATAGTGCAGATGCTTTACGTGCAATGGTAGAACACAGGCAGCAGCAGGCATGATGCACAGTGCAAAGCAATGCATGGTCATGCAGGAAGTGCGAGACAGGGCAGGGCTGCATCAGAAGAGGCCTTACCACTGACAATAGCTTACAGAGGCGTCCAACCAAGCTCTTTGCTGGAAGCGCTGTGCAAGGAAGGCCATGGCTGAGGTGTTGCCAGAGCTTGATGAGGGAGCCGCTGATGAGTTTCTTGTGAAGTATGAACCATAAGTCCAATACTTGCCACCCGTTGCCTCATACAAAGCAGTAAGAGCCTGCAGCTCAGCTGGTGCATCAAACACTGGGTCGTACTCCAGAACGGAGTTTGTATTCCCGCTCTGTAGAAGAATTCTACGGCCATTTGGGTGGTGACCTGCCAGGTCACCACCGGTCAGGCTGGACGCCAAACTTCCTTTGACCAATATGCTGTACAGGATCACAACTGTGTGCAAACGTATGCGGTATCGCATCCCGCAAGACCCAGGTCGTCATTCCCTCATCTACTGTACGCTTTCCATGGCTTCCATCGCGCCGGTCGGCGGATTATTGGATTCTTTCCATTGCATTGCTGGGTCAATTCACTGGATCGGAGTTGACAATCGACTCCAAACGCGATCCCCATCCGTATCCCAATTACATACGGCGATCATCACACTCTGATCTAGCTCAGCTAGCTGTGAGCGTTGGAAGTGCAGCACCGTGGATTGTCTGTCACATAGGCAATTTCCCATGAGCCAGAGGTAGACAAGTGCGTCTCAACACACATATGTATGGCGGATTTGCTGTTGTCTGCTGTATAAAATGCTTGATATGTACACAACACATTGCATTGCACCTCGTCATCTGCTTGTTGTTCTATCAGCAGCTTTCGGTGTGCATGATGGCGTTGTCCAGCCATTGCCTCAGGAAATCAAGTGGTACTCCTGCAGTTCATAATCATGATCTACAAGCACCTGCATGCTACATCATACATCATGGCATTGTTGCGCGAGATCCTAGCTGCGTGACCCAGCAGGGAAGGCTCTGAACCATACTAAATATGCACAACACACATGCA
>Ga0068631_100179_pt1 | contig 23942 bp, 13 predicted proteins | sample InSIn5gowninarea_2_FD_77434 | JGI IMG/M metagenome (GOLD analysis project Ga0068631, IMG submission 77434) | Clean room microbial communities from NASA Spacecraft Assembly Facility at Jet Propulsion Laboratory, Pasadena, California, USA -... ...
GAAAAGTGTCCTCCAAACTCCAAATGTCACACGACTTTGACTCGTGCTTCCGTGATATCTCCCGCTCATGACATGTATTCTCGGCGGTGTTGTTTCGACGCATGTCGAGGATCGATATCCTCAGATGGGTGTAACATGATATCGCATCTGACCATCTTTTTCGCCGGTCCCCATGTGCTCCTAGACCTATCCTCAGTTCTTTCCGTTGCCTTCGGTATACTCGGGTTGTGTCGCATGATCGGGTTGATGGTCGTCTATCGCTTACGCTCGAACCAACCGCTCGAGCTCATGACGGCGACACTTTGATCCATGACGATTTCTCCAATGGCCAGGTAACGCACAATCCACGATTTTGCCGTCTCGTTGTCGGTGATTTTGTCTTCGCGGACACTGGGGCTGGGTTGTGATCAGTTTCAAGATTCCTCTTTGCTTTCTTTCTTCGAGTGCTCTGGTATAGAAGGAGGGGTTGTGGGGTGGATAGTGGTGGTGGTGGGGTTGTCCGGAAGGTACAAGGAAGAGGCAAGAGCTCACGTAAGGCCTGTTGATCGCTTTACACCGGCGAGGAAGGCGGAGAGGAGGACGGCGTCAAAGGCGTAGTGGGTGAGACGACCGAGCTGGGATGGGTATGAGCTTGTGTCCATGACATGGTGGATATTCGTTCACGTACAACCATGATGAAAGTCGCGTGCGAGGAGGGGAGAGTGTATGGCTTTCAGTTGCAAGATGCTATTATTGCTATCGTAGGGGCGAGTGAGACGGCTCTTAGGTGAAGCTCGGGATATTCGTAAGTTGTGGGTATTGCTATGTTGACTGTCTGGTGGTTGCCTTGGTGTCTGCTCTGTCTACTACGCAGGAGCTCGGACAGCGGCGAACCAGTCTCGGTCGCCAGGGTCTTCTGACCGGAAAGCCGTGTGATTGGCCCGGGCATCTGAGCATCATCTTCGGCCCGGTCTGTCGCTCTTCGGCATCGCAATTACCTGACTCGGCGCGCTCCGACACGGCTATCATTCCGTCTTCTTCATGAGCATGAAGACAGCTGTTTAACGAGGCACTTTGCAAGAAGACAGTGCGAAGAGGGGGTTCTCCTCCAGCGCCGGTCTCGCCCAAGGAGAATGTCTGGGCGGAACACTTCTACTCTGGCGTCCTCACACGTTTGCCCAATACTTGACCGCTGACCGTCTCTGAGTGGTACGATGAGAACCATTGTTCGCAGAAGTCATCGAGAAGCATCCCACTCCAAGCCTCCAACGTCTACCCCGAGGGTCCAGGTGTGGTATTTATGGCTGTTCTCAGACGCCGAGAAATACGATGCAAGCTAGCCGAGCGGTGGTTGAGGATGGTCATTTGGATGAGAAGACGGAACCGGTGAGATAAACCGGCCATTACGGTCGTGAGTTTCAGCTTCTGCCTCTTCTCACAATTGGAGCAAGTAAGAGAGAAGGCGAGAGGACACGAGAGATCATGTAGGTCCGACTTGCCGTCTGGTGAGGATGGCAATGGTCTGATTTTGCAAGGCGAGGCTGGATATCAGACGGAGATGGCACAATTTTAGTAATTGGTGATGGATGCTTATCACGGAATTCACGGACCGAATGGTTGAGTGAGGGGCCGGTGGTTTACTGAACAGCTGTTTTGCATGTCCATGGCCGGTCTCTGGATGCTGACCAGACTGGTTTATATACGTGTTAGAGTAGCAGCAGGAGAGAAGATTCAGCTCTTGTCATGTCTTCCAATCAAACCATCACGTTCAGCAATCGCATGATGGTCTTGTCGCAAGAACAAAAAACAAAAGAAAGCTGATACACGGTGGTTTGTGCTCGCGGGCCAGGATTACCCCGCGCTAGCTAAAATATTCACAGCTTCTCTCAACAAGCGCCGCGTCTTCTCAGATTGTGGACTCCCTTGCCTTTCTCTCCTTCTCTCTCCCACCACCTCACATCTCTCTACTAGACATACAAGATGGCCGACGCAATCGCACACCTCCAGGCTGGCCGCACCAGAATTGAGTGGCTCTCGCAGCTCAACACTGAGTATGCTCCCAAGCGCCAGTTCCGCCGCAGTTCCATCATCTGCACCATTGGTCAGTCGAGCTGGACGACCTCGAACTGTGCAAGGAGCCCGCGCTGACAAGATGCAGGTCCCAAGACCAACTCCCCCCAGGCCATCAACATGCTCAGAACTGGTGAGCTCAAGTCTTTCCCTCTCGACGTAATGCAAAACAAGCTAACAGCAACAAAGCCGGTCTGAACGTTGTCCGCATGAACTTCTCCCACGGTTCATACGAGTACCACCAGTCTGTCATTGACAACGCCCGTGAGGCCGAGAAGACCCAGGCTGGCCGTCCCGTTGCCATTGCTCTTGACACCGTAGGCTTCACCAGACAAGCAGCTCAAGACACCAAATGCTAACAACAGCGCAGAAAGGCCCTGAGATCAGAACCGGTAACACCGTCAACGACCAGGACTTCCCCATCAGCGCCGGTGCCGAGATCAACATCACCACCGACGAGAAGTATGCCACCGCCTGCGACGAGAAGAACATGTAAGACTCCCGCCTGGAACCCACTCTAAACCACCCAACTAATCCTTCTGAAGGTACCTCGACTACAAGAACATCACCAAGGTGATCGAGAAGGGCCGTATCATCTACGTCGACGACGGTGTCCTCGCTTTCGAGGTTCTCGAGGTTGTTGACGAGAAGAACATCCGCGCCAGAGCTGTCAACAACGGCAAGATCTCTTCCAAGAAGGGTGTCAACCTCCCCAAGACCGACGTCGACCTTCCTGCTCTTTCCGAGAAGGACAAGGCCGATCTCCGTTTCGGTGTCAAGAACAAGGTCGACATGGTCTTTGCTTCCTTCATCCGCTCCGGTGACGACGTCAAGGCCATCCGTGAGGTCCTCGGCGAGGACGGCAAGGACATCCAGATCATCTCCAAGGTCGAGAACCAGCAAGGTGTCAACAACTTCGACGACATTCTCAGAGAGACCGACGGTGTCATGGTCGCCCGTGGTGACTTGGGTATCGAGATCCCCCCTGCCCAGGTCTTCATCGCCCAGAAGATGATGATCACCAAGTGCAACATTGCCGGCAAGCCCGTCATTTGCGCCACTCAGATGCTCGAGTCCATGACTTACAACCCCCGCCCCACCCGTGCTGAGGTTTCCGACGTCGGTAACGCCATCCTTGACGGTGCCGACTGTGTCATGCTTTCAGGCGAGACCGCCAAGGGCAACTACCCCAAGGAGGCCGTCACTATCATGCACGAGACCTGCCTCCTCGCCGAGGTCGCCATCCCCTACGTCAACGCCTTCGACGAGCTCCGCAGACTCGCTCCCATCCCCGTCCCCACCACCGAGTCCTGCGCCATGGCCGCCGTCTCTACCTCGCTCGAGCAGAACGCTGGTGCCATCCTTGTCCTCTCCACCAGCGGTAACACCGCCCGTCTCATCTCCAAGTACAGACCCGTCTGCCCCATCATCATGGTCTCGCGTAACTCGCGTGCCACCCGCTACTCTCACCTCTACCGTGGTGTCTGGCCCTTCCACTACCCCGAGGAGAAGCCCGACTTCAAGGAGGTCTCATGGCAAGAGGATGTTGACAAGCGCCTGAAGTGGGGTATCAAGCACGCCATCGAGCTTGGTATCCTCACCAAGGGTGACCCCGTCGTCACTGTCCAAGGCTGGAGAGGCGGCATGGGTCACACCAACACCCTCCGCATCGTCCCCGCCGAGCCCGAAGACCTTGGCCTTGACCCCGAGGCTTAGAGCGCTAACGGTCAGTGTTGTTGATTTCTTTTACCTTGTTCGACTTTTTTTTTTTTGGTTCGGGTTTTTTTTTTACGATTGTCAAATGGTGGAGGTTGTGTAGGGGACGAAAACTAGATATCCAGAGGAAATAAACTTCTCATCCAAACTTCAAAAAAAATCATTTCTTCGCATGTCCATTTTAACGGTCAATTGATCTTTGGCGGTGTTCCGTAGTTGTCAATTGAAGGTGTCTGTATTTTGCAGTTGTCAATCGAAGGTGTCTGTATTTTGCAGTTGTCAATCGAAGGTGTCTCTGTATTCTGCAGTGTGCAGTGTGTTAAGTGTCAAAACTTTGAGAGCAGGCAGCTTCGTGGTTTGCGCTGTCGAGCCCCCCCCTTGTCCAAACCGCTGCCGTCACCTCCCCGTGATGGAGATATGAGCGGACTTACATTGTAACAGGCCACTAAATACGCAAAGATAACAGTTCTACAGAAATCAGGAGGGACCTAACACATCCAGACATGATATGTGACCGTGAGAGCAAGGATTTTTTCTTCCCGAAGTCGACTGCTATATAGCAGACAGACAAGATACTAAGAACGGGGAAAAAAGTGATGCACAAGGGGCGGCAAAATATGCGGAAAGATTGCCTTGCCACAAAGGATGGAAATATAAGTGATATGTATACAGGATAACTACGAAAAAACGCTTGAGCAGATGTCAACACAAAAGATAATAGATTCTTTAGAGTACAGTACTACTGGACTGGTTTCGAACAATGGTTGTGGAAGGACAAGAGTTTGATTGTTGGAGTTATATGAGAAGGTCTTATTCTGAAAAAAGGACTATGGCTCTCTCTCATTGCAATTGTATGGTCGTTTTATTTTATTTTAGGGAGGGTACGATGTGCTAAGATATATGAGCAGGTTGTTGTTGTTCGACGTAAGCTGTATAGATGCGACCTGCGGGTTTGAAAACAGTATCGCGTCTTTGTAAAGTGTGATTATGGTTATATATTCCAAAGAGATGATTCTGATCAATGTAAAAACGTGATCGTGCACCTGTGTCGGTCAACCATCAGTGTCTGTTATGGTAAAGCTGTTCTGTAACTACACCAGTGATCGCTGCAAGACAAAGCCACGAAGAGGCACAATCTCGTTTACGAAAGAGATCTCATGGGCGGGTGAGGAAGTTGTCGCTGATAGATAGCTCCTGCATGTCCCAAGGGCAGCCGTCTATCGTGGTTGGTCAAGATATGAGGGTAGCATAATGTCGTTCTCTACGCCGCATAAACTCCCTCATCCCAGCGATGCCGTATCAGAGGCTGTAGGAAGAAGTGTTGTTTCCAGAGGCGAGCCAAGTTCCGGGCTGTCTGCTGAACATATCTTTCAATTTTCCAATCCAGGGCTCAAATGAAAAGAGGACTCTGCCTCCAAGTTGACCGAAGTTTGGCATAGAAGAGCAAAATAGTGGTTGCAGGCGTTTCCTCGAGGTCTCATCGCAAGATGCGCTCGAAATATCCGAAGCCTAAGGATTCAAAAGCTAGCAGCTCAGAGGCACAGGTAGTATGCAACAGCGGCGGAACGTGAGGACCGATCACTTTAGCATCTAGCCCCCCTTTCACCTCAAGCCGGCCACCCGAAGCGCCATACAGGTATCCAATAGATTGTCGAGGACCAGCGGTTGCTAGGATCATGTGGAACTCGATCGCATAACCAGCAAATGGTGCTCGGGTCAAATGATTCGCATGCATACGGGATATACTTCCAGATTGCTTTTGTTGGGCAAACAGTCCACGACGGCGTAGTTGGCCCGAAGTCGGAAGGTTGCAGTTGCATACTCCGTGCGTTGTTGTGATCCTTCGATTTTTCCGATGCTTTGCTTTGATTCCGACGGCTTGGCCTCGAACAGCTATGGGAGCAATAAGTTGACGACGAGGGCTGCATTTGATGACTAATGGCCAGGCTCAGAGGCTTTTGAAGGCCCATGTGTAGACCTATAGTGTTCCAGGACTTGTATTGTCGTGGTCTAGACCATCTGCAGATGGCATGCGCTCAATGTGCTCTGCAAAGTCTTGGATCAGCTGACTGACCATGAGTCAACATGTCGAAAGCCAAGTGAACGCGTGGTGCCATACTAGTCGTGAACCGTGTGGGATACGGCCTTACCATAAGCGAGATGTTTCCAATCGAGTTGTGCTGTCCAATGCATGGTTGGGGGGTTTGTCTGGCTACGCGATGATCTGCTGAATTTCAGCAGACTATAAGAGCTGGCCCGAGCAAACCTGGAAGAATCCAAACAAGGCTCTTCGTCGAACATAATGTTGGAAAAGGCATGAGGTTTGTCTGTCTACCCGAGTCGCGTGGCAGGTCGATGACGAGGACACGGCGCTCTGCTCTTTGAAGATCATGTTTTGCGAAGCTGGTCCAGGCAATTGGTTAGCGAGGAAGAGCTTATGGATCCTTCTCCTTGTCGGATGATTCCAAGTGTCCTTCGCCGAGTGAACTGTACAATTTCTCCGGGAAAGTGATGAACCACTACTCGCCTATTTTCTTACAGTCAATGAGACTGATGACGAACGTGCATTAACTTATCCTGGCCCAGCAGACCGATGTGCATGATTCTGCACATAAATGACTGCTCGAGCCCGATTTTCGTGTTGCTAGGGTACCAACAGACTGGATGGAAATCAAACGCTGCAGCGGTTCTCTGCAGTGCGCCGCGTAGTAGTAATTTTGGGTGCAACCTCGACCCCGTACTGTCATTTACTTTCAGAGAGTTGATAGCTTTAGCGTGGTTCATTGAAACTTGTCGATGGTGTTGATGTTGCTGCAGGTGTGGAGCGAGAGGTGAAGAACTGAAGTTGTTCAACCGGAAAGTGCGAAGTGGATTTGTCCCCACATGACTCCATTTCAAAAGCAATTTATCCTTGAGATCGATCCAACTCGTCACTCGGCAATCGGACCCGGATGTTTGACATTATATTACACCTAACCATGGATTCCCACAAAATTCACTACCCATCGTCCCAGTGGAACAGAAGTTGAAGTGAGAAAACAATTGGCGGATAAATCAGATTGATACCACCAGATATTAGATTATCTTGTCTATGAGAATAGACATTCCTCAGAATATGTATATGGATGAATCGAAAGAGCGAGAGTGTTGGTTTCATGCAGGGCCATTGCAAGCATCACCCGTGCGATCCCTGTCGAAGAGGAGATTGCCGGCTGGAAACAAGCCCTGTTGGTTTGAATGATCGCTCTTGTCCAGTCGTTTGAGCCAAGTTGAAGTCAATGGCGAGCAACATCCTCTCAAGTAGACCGTTCAATCCCAATGCCGAAAGTCCGCCACGCATCTCAACAAACTGCCGTAAGCCACTCATGTGTGTCGTGAATGCATCAGCATCTCTCCAAAAGGCCTCGTATTGTGCCATGGTAGCCATGGTTGCTATCATGGAATCCTTGGTCGAAAGGCATTCGTTCATAGCCTGAATAGCCATGTCCTTCAGCTGGAAAAGATCAACAACTTGCGCGTGTGCAGCCATAGAGGATCGAAAGAGCGACGCAGCGAAGAGCAGAACAGCATGAAGCAATGCTAGATCGGTCATGACAAAGGGCATCCACACAGATCTCAAGAGGGTCATCGTGGATGCATCGTCTGATTGCAGTACTTCTTTGGCAGTGAACACTAGGTCTGTATTGCGAGCATGTCAGTATATAATAAACAAGAAAGAGAAAGATTGAGGACTAACAGTTCTCTAGTATCTGGTTGAGATACGGGAGCCAATGGGCCGGATAGATCTGAGACACGTCGATCATCGGATGTTGGGCCGTTGATGAGGACGCGGAGATTCCAACATCAGAACTGCTAGCCGGCGACACAGAGTTCTGTTGATCGGATGTAGCAGGTCTTGATAGCGGAAACGACGCGGCATGCGCACGACCTTGTTGAATCTGTGTCGATGAAGTGCCCAAGAGTTGCGGGTCACTGTTCGATCTTCGGGCCGCTGCGAGCTGCTCCGCCTTTTGGTGCTGTTGCTTTGTAACATGACTTCGAATGGCTCTTCGCACTTTCTGGTCCTTGGTATCGCTGGGATCCGTGAGGTTGACAAACTGAAAAGACATTGCTGGCTCAGAAGATCCTGGCGAAACAGGCGACGATGTTCCCGGCATTCTGTCGTAGACTTGAGTCGAGATATTAAGCAGAATGGAAAGATTGTAAGAGGCGGGCGGAACTAGAACGACAGGCTAAACGAGTGAGGCCGGCCGAGATGTATATACCGAATAGCTGGTAGATTAGATGCTGGTGCAGTCTGCAAGATTAGGTACGGCAGATTACTCGGATTGGCCACCAGGATATATAGATGTTGGGTTACTGGATCCAAGGTGCATAGTCACAAGCAATGGCCACCGTCATCCCGACGGCTATTCATGGCACTGCAGCAATGCAGATTTGGCTGCAGGTGTTCGTTGGCAGAACGTCTGGGCGTGACTCTAAAAGGGGTAATTATGTGCCCGTCGCAGTGGAAGCAGCGTAGAGGTTGCGCTCACAAGGTCTCGAAGACATTTGAGCAGTGGCTAAGATCATTGGCAAAGACCAGAAAACCAATACGGAATTCCATGCTTTCGGATGCACGTACGTTGTTGCATGCAAAGCCGAGAGTCGAAGTAGATATTACATCCAGATGGAGCGGGGACAAGATCAAGCAGCCGCCTTGTCTGTCATGATCAACCACCTAGCTGAACGCCTCTCTTTGAACCCGCATGGGGCGCACTCATGATGGCGCCATCCAAGACCGCATTGGGCAGATAGAACCAGATTCGCACAGGCCACTCGGTTCATACCATGCTGTTTTGGATGTCCGCCACTTTCGCGAACAGGTTCCATGCAGGATGTAGTTGTCAAGTCCACACGGTTCAGGCCCAGAGACCGACAGAGATAGGTGGAAGCTTTGATGGGTTACCGGTACCTGGGTAGGTTGTGTTTGACAGATCTCACTGGAGAAAGCCACACCCGGTGGCCATCTATTCTTGCTCGACGGCGAGACACGGTCTCGGTCCAGAAGGGCAGCTGCATGAAGCCGTATCGATCAATGCGGGACCATGTGGGAGCAGTGCATCAGAAAGGAGCGAGCGGCCACTGGCATCTTGGTGTTTTAAATTGTCTTCGACATGTGCCGAAGAAAGCAATGAATGGCATGCAGCTCTTGCTAGAGATAAAGGCGTTGGAAAGTCGGACACGCCATGCACCAAGATGCTGCATGCACATGGCACAGGAAAGTCATAGCGAGCACATGGGACTTTTCATCCGACGCAACCCGAGCACTTGGTCAATCTCTGTCTGTGTCTACGTTGCAGCCAATGTTGGAATATAGCTTATCGATGGGATAAGAGTTGGCCATGACGAGACATGTTTGAGTAGGTTCCCAAGCGTCTGGTATTTGTTCACGTGTTCTTGATCAAGCAGCCATATGTCGAGAGGGCGTACTGTGCTGCTGTATAAAAAAGCCCCTGCGTTTGGAATCAGCTCTCTCAGCCGCACGCATACTCGGTGAAGCGGGGGTCGGACCACGACAGACCCGAACTGAGATCAAGGTTCACCGAGACTTTGTTTCTGGGTTGACGTTCCTGGTGACAGGGTAGGCAAGACGGAGAGGTGGTGAGTAATCCGAGACGGTCAAGGGCGCTGAAGAAGCCGAACCCGAGCGGGCGGGTTACAGGAGATCCCGTGGTGCTTGGGAACTGCAAGCATACCGGGCGGATGGTCGTGGGGCCTACGTCACAGGTCCAAATACATACGAGAAACGGTTGTCAGAAAAGAACAAGCTGCAGCTTCTGTTCCCTCCATCTGACAGAGACTATTGAAAGAACACAGCACACTCGGACCAAACGACCATGCATTAGCAGCGCCACACAAATCTGCCCACGCTCTCCCCGGAACCTCGTCAGCCTCACGCACAAGGGCACCACCCTCCGCACAACCATGGAGACGCCGCAGAGGTCGAGCAGGCACAGGAAGAGAGATTCAGATCTGCTCGCAGAAGTGCCCGACCATGCCGTCCAGTTCGACCTCGAGCGACCATCTACCAAGCGCTCTGACAGTCTACTTTCACAGGTATGCTGACTTGGCGCGTCGCACATCTCATCAGCACGCGACTTACATGGCTATCTAGATCGTCCTAGGTCCTCTAACAATGATCTCGTTCCTGTTCTCTCTTTGTGTCGTCGACAGTCGTCAACGTGCTTGGCGAATCTCGCAGCACCAGCACGACAGCGGGCCATGGTGGAAGAAGCTATCGCCCTGGACGTGGTGGAACGCAGAACCCTATCAATCTCCCCAAGATTCTACATGGCAACATGCTGTACCCGCTACCACCACCTTGGATGGCGCAGATAGGACCGTTCCCGCTTCGGCGGTGAATACCGACCATTGGCACACTCGTAAAAAGCACAGGAAGATGGCTCGACTCACCCTCTCCGACGCAATCGACATGAGGGAAGGAATGGCCATCATGCTTGTCACGGCAGCCTTGCTGGGTCTAGTCGTCATGCTATGGCTCGCGAGACGTATATTCTCATCCATCTATGAGGTCGTACACCCACTGTGTTTCCTCAACACGTGCACACCTTAATACCATGCCTTCGTGGCTAGTCTCTTGCATCCACCGCAGAGCAAGACCAGACCGGAAATTAATTCTGAAGCCAATTTTGTCTTGAATAAGGACATGGCATACGAGTAATGATGAAGTACAACCACTCAACATCTCACACTGGATTCTGGTCTGGGCTCTCATCATCAGTGGAGCCCCTCTCGCATTGGCTCCTCGAGTATTCGACCCTGCAATTTTCTCTTGGATCAAGAAGCTCGGGTTGGCCCAATATCGTCTTCCACCTTGACACACCAGGCAAACTTGACTACAAGAACGTCTTGAAGAAAGAGCAGCTAGTCACCAGCTCAGACTATCTTTCAGCAGATGGAGGTTGTCAGGTCATCATAGGATTTCCGGCCCCCAAACCACGAGATTAGGAGCTTCAAACTCCAGCACAAATCCCCGTGACCAAAGGTATCTCAGCGAGCAGTCCTGTGTAGTTTCATCGTGCTACTCTCAACCATGCGATCTGCCGCTGTCCAAAAATAAGCCATACAAGCTGAAACGATCCACGATCTCTCTATCAAGCTCAAATAGCAAGGTGTCGAACAAAGCACACATTGCATGACGAACAAGGAGGGAGTCAAGGTACCATAGTCGCCGACATTGCTACACATAAGCAAATAGCTCCATCAATACACGACATACAAAACAAATCATGACCAACCAATTTCGAAAAAATAATTCTCCATCCCTCCTAGGTGTTTTATAAGTGACGGGCAGCCAAAGTGGTGCGAGAGGTCCACGCGCTACAATTACCCTCTTGCACTGGTGGTTTGACCAGAGTCGTGAAGTCGAAGCGATTATTGTCATACGATGAACGATGATACTAGCCATGACAACAGTTAATGGTGGTATAAGCCCAGCCAGAGCATCAAAGAGAGGGATTGCCATGTCATGTAATCATCATCGATGGCGTGGGTCGACATTCCCCTTGAAAATTGCAGAGATCGATTTCGACCAAAAGTCCCTTACACTGATGATCATGTACAGGACATTAGGTAAGTATTTCGCAGTCCTCACGATCATGGTTGATAGGACTGACCAGATTCCAGAATAGTTTGGCAATATCAGATATTGCTCGGACTACGGCTGCTACTAGAGAGGCAACTCGGAAAACCCCTCACAAGATTCAGTCCCAAGTTCACAAGGCTTACATTTGTTCCTGAGACGGGTGGGCGTGATGAGGGCATTCCCTGGACTCTTTGCCTCAAGAGCCCAATGGTTCGATGATTTAATGGATTTGGCAGATTTGTCGATAATGATGGATTTAGTTGGCAGATTAGGAATGATAGCAACTATGTAAACTAGTTGGTTGCTTGAGTGCAACTTGTCCGTCAGGCGGTGGGACGTGAGTGGAACCATAAGTTGTGGTCGAATTCCTGAGACTTTCCCCCGGTGCACGTCTTCCTGTACGACACTTCCTCATCTAGCAATGCTCTCCCTCGGTATGAACATGATAGTAACACTTGCCTCGACTCTGCAGTAGGTTTCTGAAGCTGCGGTGCTCTGCTTGCTTGGACGAGAGAGCGATCGCAAGCTCAATAAGGCCTATGCGAGGCCAGCATGAGAGATTATCTTCAGTCACAGACGGACTGCAGACCTCCCAATCGACTGCCATTCTTCTCAAAGGAGATCCAGCCACTGTGCGCCTGTAGATGTATGGAATCTTGGTGTTAAGCAGAGATCCAAGTGTCTGAATCCTTCCGATCAGACAATCAATGGCCAGATTCTGAAGAGCGGGTACAAGGTGTACGTCGCCGAAGACCCAGAGCTCTGATAGAGTTGTGCTTGACAACTCGAGACCAGTTTTACCTGCTTCGCTGCAGAGCTCACGGGTGTAGAGGAATCCATTGAAGATATAGAAGATTTTGGCGTCACAGTCGGGAAGGGAAATCTTGCCCTCAGCTGCCTCCTTGAACGACCCGTTAAATGCAGCGCGGAAGTAGTCGGAGTAGAAGCAGAGCAAGTCCTTGTGGATGGCGAACGATCTTTTCTCAGGGCCGACCTCGACAGTTACGATGCTGCCGAAACACTCACTTGGTACTAGTGTCAGTAAAGCCCAAGAGCAGTCGAGTGAGCAATCAAGCCTCTTACTGAGTTGGTCTTTTGGATAGAACAGAAGCGGCCTTCGAGCGTGTGCGTGAGAACTTGTTGGGGTTGCGATTGACGCTGTTCGTATGTGAAGAAGTAGATAGACCAGCTGTAGAAGACATGATAGACAGTGTTCTGTTTGAGGTAGAAGTTGTTGATGATGTGCGAATGTTGTTGATTGAGGAAAAACATGAGAGAAGAGAGAGCCCTCAAAAGAGAACTACCGGAGGAAAGAAGTACTGGTCCAGATCGAGGGTCGTGAATGACGAAAGACCGAAGCGGAAGTAAGGTCAGGGAGCAAAGATGCCGAGCTGAGGTGAGTCGTGGCTGCCAAAGTGAATTTGGTTGGTGCCAAAATCTGCAATGCACGTATCAGTGAAATGAGTGACCGTCCTTTCCTCACACCTGCAAGTTCGGCACGTTCGAAAGATTCAACCCGAAAAGACTTACAATACTTACCAGGCTCATCTGTATGTCAAGGTCACATATTGAGTGAATCAGCAGGTGGATATGAGGACAACGAAGAGCTTTTGCAGCATGTGTGATGATAGTACAGTAACGAAAGCTCCATAGCCAGCTCCATCCTCAAGCAAAAATATGCGATACACACCTTCATGCAATGCCAACTAGTCCTCATCCATGTTGTCTTCATCCTCTTCTTCATCTTCAGTATCTGCCTCGCCAAGCAATTCTCTCTCATCGTCGTCCAACTCTGCACTCGGACCAATAGTGACATTGCCCTCGTCATGCATATCTTCATCATCAGCTTCGTTGTCTGCTCGTGCAGCAGAGAGTCTTGAATCGACTGGGGTTCCATCCTTGGTCTCTCCTGCCGCCTTGCTTGCGCCGCCTTTTGACTTTCTGCTCGCACCTCCACCTCCGCCGCGACTCTTCCTGCCTTGTCTGGGTTTGACTATTGTAGCAGCAATCTCATCCATGGCTTGCAGCTCTCGCTCGTCTTCCATGTCGTCGACGGGTTTGAGAGGCGGTGAAGGAAGTAACAGGTGGCTGTCCTCATCATCATTCTCTTCGCGGTCAAGTTGGACCATTCCAAGCGAGAATGCTCGAGAGAAGTACAGAGCTTCTTCGCCAACATCATCCCTCGAAACGTTGGCAATGCTGTTCAATGGACGCTGCTTCTCTTGCTCAAGTTCCTTGTCCGTCAGTGGCAAGGCGAAACCACCAAGGATGCGAACACCACCCGCAGCACGACGGAGGGCTGCAGCAGCTTTTTCTTCCTCTTTTGACCTTCCCTTGAATGCACCACCATCATCCTTGTCCTTGTCTTTGGAGTCATCTTTACCTTTCTCGGCGGGGCCTTCATCCTCGCTGTCCCAGCCTGAGGGCAGCATGCGGATCCTCTTCCAGGCGCGCAACAATATGCCTTCTTCTTGTCGTTCGCGTTTAGCTGCGATATGGCGCCTTCTAATACCAGTATCGAGGATTTGGTTGATTCGCACACGGCGGTAATCGCTGACTGCTTTTTGGTGTGATGTCAGCGGACGGTTCCGTGTCTGGAGTAGGTACGGAGATGTCGGGAGGTGGTCCCGTTGGGAGTGCAGATAGACGCTATCCGGCATGGCATCAGGGGCAGGAGGGGAGGTGTGAACAGGATGGGGTAGCAGAAAAGGGTGGTGTATGTTGGTGGTCCAGTTACCTCGTCCGGCGCCTTTCTTTGGCAATGTTGCGGCTTGTGGCGTGCCAACCGAGGGCGAAGCCAGGTGGCGTAGCTCAGGATCCTTCTCATCGACCTCGGCCGGGAATGATCTTGATGTCGGAGGCTTAGAGATGGTATTGACAGCTTGGAAAGAGCTTGTGGGCGGCGATGGGGAACGTGTGTAGTCACTACCGGCATACGTCCTGCGCATTGAATCTGCATCGACATCAGCTACCAATATGTATGGCATCCAAGCAAGAACATACCCTGAGGTGCTGGAGAGTCAAAGTCGCGGCTGGGGGTCTTGGTTCCAGCGTCCGAGTTCGCATCGTTACCGAGACCCGCCGCAAACAGACTGCGTTCTTTTTGTTCTCCCAAGTTAGCTTTTAGTCTCTCAGACATGGAAGCATAACATACCCTTTCTGGCTCGCTTAAGAGCCGTCATGGCAGGACTCGGCTCGCTGGCGACAATTGCGATTCTCTCCTTGCGCTTCTGTTCTCCATACTCCTTCTCTTCTTGGCTGTCAACGTTCTCCAAAGCAGCCTGTTCCTCGGTCAAGCTCTCGAGTGGAGGCACCTTGATGGGTCGACCGCCACCTTCAGGCTCACAACCAGCTCCGAAGGGATTCCTGAGGGCGGATTCATCAGAGAAGTCGCTCTCAAGGTACCACCACATGAGCCAGAGGAAGGCGGTAGCTCTGCTCTTACTACTCAAGCTGGAGCGCATGACGAGATCGAAAAAGTCGCGAGGATGGTTGAAGTGTAATTCTGATATCTTAGGAGCATACTGTGACAAGACAAAGATCAGATTGACTGGGTTCGTTCGTGGTATCGAGGCGTGACGGATGTCTTCGATGGTGCCTGGCTGAGGTGTGTCTTCAGTAGCGCCCTTGAGGATGGATTTGAGACGAGGCGCATCTTGTAGCTGCTTGTAGGCGTTCGGGTCTTGGTGAGCCTGCAGAGCAGGGATCGAGTGGTAGGTTCGTAGCTGGGCGCGCATCTCTGGGAAGAAGTTGAGAGTTGTATTCATGCGTCCAACGTTGACAAGGAGACAGACCATGGCCATGGTGATGGCCGAGTCGAGGTCTTCCTTGAGCTTCTCCTTGAGGATCTTGCTGCACTTGCTGCTCTTGGCCATGGCATCGACGTAGATCTCGGCAAACGTATGACCCTTCTCATTGTCCGAGTATCGCGTAAAGACGCGCTGTTCGTCCTTGAAGACAATGTCGAGGAAATCATACTGAATGTCCTTGCGCCACAGCGGTACACCGTCCTCCTTCTTCAAATGACGGATCTTGTTTCCTGAGTAGACTGATGATACGCTGCCGTTGGCATTGCGCCTGGTTGTTTGCGTCGTCGATGTGTATAGCGGAGTTTCGGCTTCATTTTCGTCGTCCTTGTCGCCTTTGAGGCCTAGTGATGACTCGTGATCGCCTGTCGCAGCTGCTGATGTGGCTCGCACTGCTGGTGCCGATGCTGGTGTCGCCGGTGGTGCTGGTCTTGGGCTCTGTTCGACGGGCTCGTCGGCGAGGATGTGTCGCAGACTACTGCGCGAATCCTGCTCCACCATGGCGCACTTCTATGAGATGCCGTTCGCGGGTGTATTGGTGATGTGATGGGAAAGAAGGTGACACTACTCGTCCTCTACTCCATCTCATACCAATTGCGGGTGGACCCGTCCGCTTTCCCTGTGACGTTCCGCTCTCCGGGGAAGCCATAACCACCAAATCTCTCCAAGCATGCCCATACCGCTGACCGAAACACTCGAAGACCCAACAGAACGCATTTGCAGCACAATCTTCCTAGATTCGATAGTTGGATTCAAACTGCCCATCATCACATTGCACAACACACAGAGGTAGGGAAGCTCAAAGAAAATGCCTTAATTTGCGCATCTAGATCGAAACTCGAAACATAAGAGGTAAGAGTAAGAAGTAACTTTTTTTTGGGATTGATCCTGCCGAACGACCAGCATATCCCTTGCAGGCAGCCATTTTGCCATGCCTGTTCCTTTCTGCCTCCAGATGAAAAAAGTCTATAAAGTTTGGGGTATCCATCCGAAAGCGAAAAAAGAGAAAGCTGCCCATGCCATATGCGACAGCCGTAACATCATCCATAGCCCAGCCTGGCCAAGCGTCCCATGAGAACGCCCATCCAGATGCCCAGAGCCTCGTGATGCAACATGAAATGCCAGGATCATTATTTGAAAAGGAAAAGAGTAAAACGTAGAAAAGCACAACTGGTATCGAAAAATGTCCGAATCCTCTGGAGCCTCATCTGCCCAGACCGGATACCACGCTCGTCGAGTGCATCGAGCGTTTCATATAAGAACGCTCAAGGCCGTGAAGAAAGTCGTAAACCGTGATGAGCGCCGTCTCCGTGCTGAGAATGAAGAAAAATCAACGCTGTCTATCATGCTGACTGGGGGTATGAGCAAGGACCGCGTCCATCGATCCGTGAGTGTTTCGACGTCCAGGGAAGGACCGCGGAACGAGAAAAAGCCGGGGAAATCAAAGATTGAAAGGAAAAGTTGTGACCAGAAGGTCGAGTGACCGAGAAATGCAGGTCGGTCGATCATTGGCGAGCTTTGGGAGTCTACCACCAAGAGTTGGCGCCAGGGCCCGAAGGACCGGAGGGGTTGCCGTAGCTACCGCCACCGCCCATACCACCGCCGTAGCCAGCACCACCGCCCATGCCGCCACCGTAGCCACCAGCACCGCCAGAAGCGCCGCCGAAGCCACCACCGCCGCTGCCACCCCACTGGGATCCAGCGTATGCGGGACGAGAACCGCCGCCGAAGCTACGGACATCGCGAGTAGCAGTAGCACCACGGCCACGACCACCGCCGCCGCGGCCACCACGGCCACCGCCAAAGCCAGTGCCCTCACGAGCGACAGTCTCGAGGAAAGCGGGGACCTCCTGGTTGGCTTCCTTGAGAAGCTCGAGAAGGTCACGAACGACACCTCTATTGCCGCGGTTGAAGAAAGCAGTGGCGACACCAGTGTTTCCGGCACGACCAGTACGACCGATACGGTGGACGTAGTCGTCAATGTCGGTGGGGAGATCGTAGTTGACGACGTGCTTGACGTTGGGGATATCGAGACCACGGGCTGCGACAGCGGTGGCGACGAGAATGGGGCAACGAGCAGAGCGGAACATCTCGAGAGCACGCTCACGCTCGCGCTGGGTACGATCACCGTGAATCGAGGTGGCAGGGAAGCCCTGGTTGATGAGGAAGTCGGAGAGCGAATCGGCCATACGCTTGGTCTCGACGAAGATCAGGGTAAGACCAGCGCCGTGGGTGTGGAGGATGTCGAGCAGAACGGAGCGCTTGTCAACGTCCTCGACGTACTCAATCTTCTGGGTGATGTTCTCGGAGGTGGAACCGACACGACCGACAGAGAGGAAGATATACTCCTTGAGGAAGTCACGGGCCAGCAACTGAATGTCACGGGGGAAGGTGGCCGAGAACATGAGAGTCTGGCGGCCAGTGGTAGGAGGCATGTCCTCTCCCTCAACGATACGGCGGATCTGGGGCTCGAAACCCATGTCCAGCATGCGGTCAGCCTCGTCGAGAACAAGGTACTTGATGTTCTGGAGCGAGATGCGACCACGTTCTATGAGGTCAACAAGACGACCGGGAGTAGCGACAAGGAGATCGCAGCCGCGTTCGATCTGACGGAGTTGCTGTCCAATATCGGCACCACCGTAAACGACGCAGGGGCGGACCCATGAACGGTAGGCGAACTTGCGGGCCTCATCGTAGATCTGGGAAACAAGCTCACGAGTGGGGGCGAGAATGAGCGAGGTAGGGTAGGCCTTGCGCTGGCGGGCCATGCCGGTTTGCATGGGAGCAGCGGTGGGACCGTTCTGGAATGCCTGCGAGAGGATGGGGAAGAGGAAACCACCAGTCTTTCCGGAACCAGTCTGGGCACAAGCCATCAAATCACGGCCACCCATGACGATGGGGATAGAGTACTTCTGGACGGGGGTAGGGACCTTGTAGCCAGAGAGCTCGATGTTGGTGATGAGGTGGTCATCGAGAGGAGGGTTGGCAAAGGTGGTAACAGGGTCGGGGACACCTTGACCGCTAGCCTCGACGGGGATGTCGTCGTACTTCTCGAAGTTGATACCGCTGTGCTGGACGTTGGGGTCGTTGGGGACACCGAACAGCTCGCGCTCGACACGAGGGTTGGCGGGTCCGGGAATGTGCTTGCCGTCTCTCCACTGACCGTCGCCGGAGCCACGGGCTTGTTGAGAGCCGCCGCCGCCTGAGGCGGGGTTTCCGTAGGCGTTTCTGTCGAAGCCGCTGCTGCCGCCTCTGGGAGTGAAGGTGGGAGCACCACCCCAGCCGCCGCCGGCACCACCACCGCCGCGACCAGCGCCGTAGCCAGGTCTGCAGAACTTGTTAGTGAACTGGGCGTTTGCAGCCAGATTACGAAAGGACTCACCTAGGGCCATCGAAGTGACCGTTCATGGGAGGAGCGCCATCGAGAGGCACAGGTCCAGGGCCGGGGGCAGGACCTCTAGTGCTGCCTCTGGCGTGAGGAGGGATGTAGGCGGAGCGAACGAAGCCACCGTTGCCGTTCTGTCTGGGAGCGTGCTGAGACTCGCCCAGCGAGAGGTTGTTCATGTTGAGTTGATCGGCCATAATTGCAGTGGTTTTTCAAAGGTTGAAAGTGTCCGGATTATGGTATGTCGAGTGTTGGGATAAGGCGTGTAAAGACAGAAAAAGTCCTGATTACGTATGAAAGGTCTGACTCAAAAAGAAGCAGAAGTCGTTGATCGGATGCGCAGATGAATAACTGCACAGACGAACAAAGCAAAGGAAAACACAAGTACTTTTGAGATGAAGTTGTTGTTTGTGAGGAGAGGAGAGTGGGTGCGGCGAGCAAAGGCCTTGGGATCTCGCAGATGGGTTTTTCTGATCGCCGCCAGCCAGCCTTGGCGCTCACCTATCTGACTTTTGACCCTGGCTCGTCACCGACGCCCGAAACGATTAGCGTCTACCCGCCTCCAATCATCTTCCATCCACTTCTTCTGTTGTCTGTCAAGGCAAGGGGGCGAAGTCATCTCAATCTTCCGTGTTTGTGCACTTGTCCATGTGCTGAAGTTTGTCACTTGCAATCCCGATTCTTCTAACGCAACAGCACTCTGTCACGTACCCATTGGAATACAGCACATCTTTCTGTACTGTATCTTGTCCATTGAGAGCGAGACTTTATTACCGTATTCCTTTGAACATGATAGGCACATTCGGCATGAAGTGGAAAGCGCTGGGAACCACATTAAGAGGCGCTGCATGAATTGCAAACACTTTCGTGCATTGTCATAGCTATAATTTCTCGTGTCGCGTGCCCGGAGACCTGCTGTACGAGGAACCTCATGCGCTTAGTATCACGTCACGTTCAGGGGCTAAGAAAATCTGAAGAGGAAATATAGATATTCATAGGTCGTCGTATATACACCAATAACAACCTGAAAAGAAACCGAAATGCTTTTCGCCTAGAACGCCCTTTCATGTATGCATCTATGCAGTGCATGCTATCCAAGAACCAAAATCAACAAATCAACATGCTAGAGCTATCATCACTCGGTGAAAGTGGCCTCGGCGCTGGTGAAGAAGTCCTCCCTGCGAATGCCACTGCGGTCGCACATACTGCGGAAGATACCTCCCTGGTCGTAAAGAGTGATGGGACGATCTAGCTCGGCAATCTGACCCTTGTCCATGACACAGATACGGTCGTAACCAATGATGGTCTTCAGACGATGGGCAATACACAAGAGAGTCTTGCCCTTGAAACCCTTGACAATGGTACGCTGAATCTTCTGATCGGTATCAAAGTCGACCGACGAAGTTGCCTCGTCACAAACAATGATGCGGCTACCACGTACGAGAGCACGTGCGAGAGCCATAAGTTGACGCTGGCCAAGAGAGAAGTTCAGGCCTTCTTCCTCAACAGGAGCGTCGAGGTGAATGCGCGAAGAAGAGTCAGCAATATCTTGCTGCTCGCCGACGAGATCAGCCTGGCGAAGTGCACCCCACAGCTCCATATCTGTGTGCTCGTTGAAAGGATCAAGGTTGCTGCGAATGGTACCCTTGAACAATGTGGGGTCCTGTGGAATGATCGAAAGACGGGATCTCAGATCCTTGAGACCAATCTTGGCAATATCGAGACCATCAACAGTAATGCTTCCGCCGCTAAGCTCCACAAGACGGAACAAGGTGGACATGATCGTCGACTTTCCTGCACCGGTACGGCCAACGACGCCAATGCGCTCACCTGCATTGACATGCATGTTGAGTCCCTTGAGGACCAGAGGAAGACCCTCACGGTAGCGCATCTGGACGTTGTCGAAGACAATCTCACCCTTCTCAGGCCATGAAGGACGGACCTCAACGGTGTGGAGAGGTGCTTCTTCTTCGAGGTTATTGCCGTAGTAGTAGATACGTTCGGTCGAGTTCATGTTGTTCTCAACTTCAGCAAGCTGGCGCACAGTGAACTGAATCATCTGCACGACCGAGAGAATGTACGACAGAACCAGACCACCACTACTTGGGTTGACGGAGAAACTGGCAGTTACAACCAAGATACCGGTAACGAAAACCAAAAGAGTACCAATGGCGTCAAGACGAACGGACAACCAACGCTGGTTCGAGAATGTAAGGTAGTAGGCGCCGTTCATATTGTCGATTGCATCGCGAACAGATCTCGAAAACTGGTCCTGCAGGCCATAAGCACGAATGGTAGCGACACCAGACACTGCTTCACTAAAGCGAGAGAAGACGCTACTACGAAGGACAGCCTCGTGGCGTTTGATCTCGCGAGCCGATGAGCGGTAGTAGCTTGCGGCGAACAAGAACATAATGAACAACGGACCCAAAGCGGCAGCAAAGTAGTAGTAATAGGCGATGATCAAAATGAACACGGCGATGATTTGGGCAAGTGTCATGAAGAACATACGGAAGGCATCGGTGAGAGCGTTGTCCATAGTGTCAACATCCTTGGAAAAACGGTTGGTGATTCTTCCTAGAGGAGTTGTGTCAAAGAAGGACATAGGGGCGCGAAGGACCCGGGTAACTGCGTTGTGTAGCAGAGTTGCACTGGCCCGGGTACCGCAGATGGTCAAGATACTGGAGAAGATGAACATGAGGACAGCTTGCGAAACACCAAGTCCGGCATAGACTCCAATATATGCGCCTCTGCTGTAGCCGAACTTGTGCGAGGTCCACCACGACAGCCATAGACTGGTCGCAATGTTGGCACCTTGTGACAGAATGAGAGTCAGGAGAATCAGTGGTGCAACTGCGAGTGAGCCAGAAGCCTTGACGTAAGCCTTGTAGATGCCGAAAGAGACACTCTTGACGGCACGCTCTTCAGCCTGCATGAGTGCAGCAGCTGGTTTCTTTCCACCAGTTGTCTTCTTTACGTCCTTCTTCTCCTCTTCGACCTCATCTTCGTCAACAGGTTCTTCTTGCTCTTCCTTCTTCTCTTCGGAGGCAGTAGTAGCCATGAGCTTCTGGAAGTCGGCGTCCGTTGCCATGAGATTGTCGAAAGTATCAATCTTATATGCGGTGCCGTCTTGGACCCAGATAATTCTGTCGCATCGATGAAGAACATGGAGTTGATGAGTTGCAAGCACACGAGCCTTGTTTCTCAGAAGTCCACAGATAGCGTTGTCCATGATGTGTCTTCCAACGTGAGCATCAACAGCTGAGAGCGGATCGTCCATGAGAACAATGTCGGCATTGAAGTAAATTGCTCTTGCAATGTTCAGACGTTGCTTCTGACCACCAGAGACAGTAATACCTCGCTCTCCGATTTCGGTAAGATCACCGTTGGGGAGCATGTCGAGATCAGGTCGCAGTGCACATGCATCCACAACCGCATCATACCACTCTTGATCGAAAGGCTTTCCGAAAGTAATGTTCTCTTTGACAGTTGCGTTCTGAATCCAGGCATATTGAGGACAGTATGATCGAGAAGCGCCAAAGGTGACTTCACCTGAAGTCCTGCGCATCTCTCCACCGAGAGCAGCCAAGATAGAAGTCTTTCCAGAGCCAACACTTCCGATGACAGCAACAAGCTCGTCGCGGCCAATAGCGATGTTGAGTCCCTTAATTTGGAATGGCTGCTCACTTTCGTCGGCCAAAGTGGTGCTGCTGTCAGAAGTGTTCAGACCATCGCCGCCCTTTTCAGCGTTCTTCAGCGCATCCTTAGTAGCCTTCTTTGCATCTTTCTTAGCTTGCTTGTCGGCCTTCTTATCCGCTTTTCGAGCTGCCTTGGCTTGCTTGGATCCAGCAGGACCAACTGGTGCCTTCTCCGCGTCCTGAGTAGGCGTTCTTTCCCAGGTGAAGTCGGCGTCCTTCATAACAATGGCACTCTTGCCCTCGTAATCCCAGGTGGCCTCGTCCAGTGCTTCTTCGGCAAGCAAAAAGTCTTCGATTCTGCGGATTGATGCGGAGGCATCGACGGTCTGTCCGATGACCAGAGGCAAAAGGTTGAGAGGCAGTCTGAGACCGTTGAACAGAGCGAGAGATGAAAAGATCTTTCCGGCTTGGAGCCCATGGTCTGTCAGACTGTACGTGATGAAGGCCAGCATAGAGGCAAACACGGGCATGGACATCGAAACAGCCATGATACCGTTACGGATGTTCAGCAAAAACTGGATTTTGCCAATTTCTCTGCGACGGATCTCCTTGAGGCGGTCGAGGAAACTGCTCTCCCACCCGAAATACTTGACGAATCTGACACCGGCAAGAATCTCCTGGGTAAGACCAACTCTTTGATCGGTGACTTTGTTGATGGCCTTTCTGCGGACGAACAAGCTCTTGATCGACCTTCCGAGTAGAGGCATAGCCAACATTAGCAGACCGAAGCCGGCCAACGCGCTGTATGTGATGTTTACAAGAAGCAAGACAAGCGTCAGGACGATTGATATTGGAGAGGCCCAGATCATGTGGAACATTCCTGATGCCTGGTCGATACGATAGGTGTCGGTCGACATCAGATTGACAATTCTGCCATTCGACCAGCCCTCTCCACTACCGGAAACACCCTTTTTGTCCTGGGCGTTGGCCTTTTCTTTCTTGAGCTTGGCCTCGAGCCACTTCTTCTCTTCTTTGCTGCCAGGCGTGATGCCGGGAGGAAGGCCGACAGGCTCGGTATTTGACTTACCACCAGCTCTGGCTCTTCCAGAAAGTCTCATGGCCTTTTCGAAGATGACGGCGATGGTGACTGCTCTTGCTTGACCACCAACAGTCATACCGCGATACAGGAAATGATTTGTGCAAACACTTTGAATAACCTGCAGGATAGTCACTGCAAAGACAAGGCCAATACCATGGCCAATATCCGGCTTAGGCGATCCAGTTCTTTGTGAGACCCATGTCTCGGTGGAAAAGTTGATCAGGTAACGCAGAACGAAAGGAGCCAGAACCTGGACAACGGCTGCGATGAGTTCGCAGAAACCCCCTAGTAGAAACTCGTTCCGAAAAGTGTCGTAAAGCGCCCATTTGAGAGGATTCTCAGTTCCATTGTCAACTCTCTTTTTGAATGCTGCCTTCAATCTTGCAGACAAAACATCGACACTGCGGTCGGGGTTGACTCTCCATAAATCGTTTAACTCAAGTGGTCGTTGATATCCAACCTAATTGTTATTGTCAGAACTACGAAAGACGCGACAAGATATATGGCAGACTCACGCTCATGATAGGTGCCATCCATTGGAAGGTGAGATGACTGAAGAAGTTGGCTTTGTATTCCCTCGACTCTCCTTGCTCTGTCGGTA
>Ga0068631_100184_pt1 | contig 23710 bp, 20 predicted proteins | sample InSIn5gowninarea_2_FD_77434 | JGI IMG/M metagenome (GOLD analysis project Ga0068631, IMG submission 77434) | Clean room microbial communities from NASA Spacecraft Assembly Facility at Jet Propulsion Laboratory, Pasadena, California, USA -... ...
CACAATTGGTGCAATACCCCTACAGATGCCATCCAGCCACTCCAATGGTGCAAGTAGCAATCTGCCCGGAGTCTACAGACACGTAAGTCAAGCTGCTACCTTTTTCCTCCACAAAACTAAGAAGCAACAGTACCTCCTCGTCCGCCCCTACCCTTCCTTGAAGATAATATTCGTCTCCCCATCCCTCCGCCTCCCGGGCATACTGAGGACCCACCTATTCAGCAAGATCGGTGGTCCTCCAACAACTATCTCCTCCCTCGAAGAAGCCTTCCAAGACGGTGCCTCCGTGACCGCCAAAGTTCTTTGGCTCCCGCGAAGCCCTGCCTCGACTCAACGCGGTTTCGGGGGTACTACTGAAGCCAAACCCCGCTGGATTCGTTGCACACCCCTGTTGGGATCAGACGACAGAGTTGGGGTATGGATGATCGTCCTTGTCGCAGTAGAAACTGAGGACGCTCCATACGGAGGTAATGGAAGGGGATTGGGATACGAAAACAGTATGCGAATGGTGGGGGATGAGATGGAGGAGTGGAGGAGATTGGCGATGGGGAATCATGGGGCTGCTAGTCGGATTGGTGGAGGGGGAGTGGCAGGAAGTAAAGCGTCGAGTAGAAGTTGCGCAGGCAGTAGGAATGTAAGTGAAAGTGGTGGGGACTTGGATGGTGGGTTTGGATTGAGGCGGAGGGGTGATAGGGAGAGGATTCTTGAGGTGAGGAAGAGGGAGAAGACGAGGGGGATTGGTCATGATGAGTTGTATGCGGAGTATTTGAGGGAGCAGGGCGAAAGACGTGGTTCTAGTGCTGCAGACAATGGGGAGGAAAAGATGAATAGAAGCGCACACAAGAATGGTCTCGTCATGACAAACGGGTTTGGAAGTCCAGCAAGGATCAGAACTGCGAGTGGAGGTGGCAGACTGAAGCAGAAGGCGAAAGGTGCAGAACACGAAGAATTATATGCGGAATATCTGCGAGAGCAGGGTGAGAAACGCGACTCTGGCGCTACGGAGCATGAGCAGCAGCAGATATTCGGCAACAACAATCGGGATGTGCATGACCAGGAAATAAGGATCACAAATGCATTGAAGAGTCCAACAAGAATTGGACTTGCGAATGGTGCTGAGAGGCCGTACGTGTCTTCTACTAACGGTGGCGGGACACCGAACGGAAGCGTCAGAAGGCTCTACATCAATGCCAAGGAGCACTTAGCAAGACCGCACAAGGTGACTATCGAGGATGAAGAGGTTTCGCCAAATAATGTTCACGGAGTTGTAATGGAGTAGATAGCTGTGAATAGCAAACAAGGAGGATGGTACCCTTTGAGTCTTTGACGTATATCTTGCTGGTCTTGCTACCTCAAAGCGTGCCTCTAAGCTTGTGTAACGTTTGCTGTGAAATTTAATCCATCTGTAAGCTCTCTGCCCCAATCCTTAGATTTTAGTAGAGCCTCATGCAATGACCAGCAATAAAGTCACATTAGAAGGGAGCGAGTGGAGGATGCCCGACCCTCGTTCCCGTCGGTTTACAGCTTACAGTCCCGCCTGATTCAACAGCAAAGATTTTGCAGAGATGGACCGGCCCCAGCAAACACGTCCCCTGACACCGGAAGATAAGCCAGGCAACGATGTATTGCATCGAAAAATCCCTTGCTGACCTTTGCTTACGTATGCACAGTCCGTCACGATATTGGTGAAAATAGGCAGCATTAATTTTAAGGGAAAAGTGTCCACCTGGTCAACCTCTTCCTTGTGTAGGAGCCAATGTTTGTCTTATAATGGTCCTTGTTGCATATCGCATGGCAAGGCTGCAGTCTTATGAAGCCTTCGGAAGATGCAGGGCTAGGTTGACGAGAAAACAAGGTAAGCAGCTGAATGACCTATCATAATCTCAGCATGGCATTGTGCTGCCTCCTTGCCTCCTACGCAATGCTATATAATTCACTTTTACCATTTCTAAACCCGACAGGAACATCTCACTTATCGACCTACATCTCCTCCGTCTTGGACTTCCTCTCCGCCGCCATCCTTACCCACTCCTCCGCCTTCCGCTGAACCAAGTCCCTCTCCTTCTCCCCACCATGCGCCTCCTCCCAAGCACTCCATCTTTTGAACCAACCCTTCGCGCCCTTCGGCTTCAACCCTTTAATCTTCGTGACCCTTTCAAATACACCCCTCACAATCTCCTTATCGTCCTGCTGGATTTCCAAATCCAGTAATTGATTCCAGATATCGAGTCTCTTGGAGAAGGTAGCAAGGATGCCTTCGAACATTGTGCGGCCCCGTTCGGGGGAGCCGGACGGGGAATGGAATTCCAAAGCCGCGAATTTGAGGGTTAGGGGGAGGTGGGCATGCGGAGGAAGCGATTGGGTAGCGCGGGAGAGGAGAGTCCGGGCTCGGTCAGGGGAGTGGAGGGTGGTGTGGAGGAAGTGGGCGTAGTTGTACCAGATTGTGGGAGATTGGGAGAACTTCTTGGTAGAAGTTTGGAATAGATCGTCTGCTTTCTGTGGTTTTTCTTTAGCATTTGCGTGATCTAACAGTCATTAAGATACTCACACCATGCTTGCCAGCGTAGATGTAGCTGCTGGCTAACCTCTCGTGAATCTCCTGCGCGTCATTGTATTGACATGCTCGCTTGAAGACTTCCTCGACCGTCTCATCGCTACCGTAAGAGATCTCTAGGTTGAGTAAAGCAATCCACATATTCAACTTCTCTGTATCTTCACGAATATTGATCGTTCTGATAGCTCGTTCCGCAATCTCTCGGGCTTTGTCAACCTCGCTGAGGTTGATCAGGAAAGCCATGTATGCTGTCCATAGCTGTGACGAGTCTGGCTGCCCCAGTAGTAGACGCTCAAAGTCACTGACGGACTGGGGCCCGTTTGCATCGAGTTCGCCCGTCCGGTCAATTTTGACTTCTGCCTTCCTTTTCCTCTTCTTCTTGGGCTTCTCGTCACCCTCCTCCTCATCTGAATTGGAGGATTCATCGCTAATCTTGTCGAAGATATCGGCATTCCAATCAAAGCTACCTGCTTTCAGTGCAGTGACCTGATCGGTTGTATCGGTAGCTAGCATTTCTTCATCTGACCTTGCAGCAGCCTGCTCTCTAGCAGTATCGATAATGCTTTCAACATCGTTCAGATTGACACCCCCATCGCTGTCATCTTCACTCTCGGCCATCTCATTATCGAGTCTAACGCCTTGCATGCCGTCGTCATCGTCATCCTCTGACGCGGCTGCTTCTTCAAAGTATGATGCTTTTAGTCCAAGACTCATACGCTTCTTCTCTTCATCCTTCTTCAAGATCTTGGCCTTTACAGCGTCACCCTCCTCATACAGCTGCTTGACATCCTGCACGTAGTTTTCAGCCAACTCCGTGCGATGACAGAGTCCACTAACATTAGCAGACCCGTCCAGGACGATAAAGACGCCGAAGTCTTCAACCTTGCGCACCTTTCCCGTCACGATCTGACCGACCATGAACTCATTGAATGTCAACGGCGGCTTGTAATCTTTGTCAAGAACAGAAGCCTTCAAGCTAAGCTGAAGAGTATTTCGCGAGGCATCAAGTTCAATGACCTTGCCCTTAACCAGTTGATCAACTTGATATTCGGCCTTCCAGTCCTTGATGAAAGAGTCTGATAATTGAGGAACCCGTATATAAGCCGTGGCATTGCCTCCCATGTTGATGAACAGACCCTTATCAGTCACATTTTTGACGAACCCACGAACGACATCTCCGACCTTTAGCTCAGAGATTGCCGATATCTCTGGATCTTGAACAGGGAGTGATGAGTTCAATACTCTCGAAGGTCGAGTAGAGAGTCTGATCTTCTTGTTCGCTTTATCAATATCGAGAATGCAAACACGAACAATCTCATGTTTGGTGTATCTTGTAGGGTTTGCCTCGGAGAAGTCGTCTGCAAGATCAACCAGATGAACAGCACCAGTGATGGATTCGCTAAGCTGGACAATGATTTGACGCTCACTGACTTTGGTAACTTTGCCTGGTAGTATCATATCCTTAGTCAGCTGATCTAAGGTCAGTGCTGTCTGCGAAGAGCGAGCTGATAGATCTAGTCTGTTATTAATGGCATCAACAGCTGTGACATGGACTCGAATGGCGGATCCAATGGGAAAATTAGACTCGAGGTCCTTGAGTAAGGAAACATCGTCCGATACATCGATAGCACGAATGCGGCCTCGTACATTTGGCGATAGATTGACCCATAGATAATCAGCACCAATGTTGTTAACAAAGGCCACCCAAGATGAACCAAGTTTGACTTTATCCATAGTCAAAGGGTCCTCTGCTATCTCGGTCTGATCACTGGGTTTAGCAGACAATTCGAAGACCAGATTCTTGCCTGCTCTATGAGTGATAGGTAAAAATCGATGACTTCGCGCATCGTGGATGCCCAGAATGCGTGCGCCGATAACTTGTTTAGCAGCGAAATTACGCAATGGCCACTTGCGATCCTTGATCTGGTCCCATGTGTCGAAAACCTGTGACACATCAATACGCCCTTGTATGTTGTCCGCAAGCTGTACATTAATCTGTGTGTCCCGGACGGAAAGTACCTTTGCCTTGGTCAATTTGCCGAGATGTAAATCATCAACAGAAGTTAGACTATCATCGATGGGATTCAAAGCCTTTTGAGAAACGTCTGTGGATGGGATTTTTTGATTCTGATTGCCACCTGGACGTGGTTTCATAGATAGCAGGAACCTTTGCTGGCTATGATCCACCGATATAATGCGAACCTTGATTGTCTGATGTTTTCTCATCCCAAAATCAGGCAGTGTTAGGGCTTCGTCGAGTATCTTGTCCTTTGGGAGCAGTCCTACAAGTCCACCTGCAAATTGCACGAAGACAGCAGTCGAAGTCACATTCTTTACGAAGCCATGAGTGACTTTGTCCTCCCTCACGTCCTCAAAACCCCTGAGCAGATCCTTGGCCCTCGCGTCTTTGAGAAGGCTGGGTTTGTTGCTTAGCATGACAAGCTTGTTATCCACAAGCTTCTCGATCACCAGTAGATCTGTAAGAGTTTGTCCGACTCGAAGCTTCTTTAAAGCAGACCGATTCTTAGTTTCTGATCCGTCAGTAAGGTGGCTTATCGGTAACGTAGCTCGAAGGTTTGATTCTTGCAACTCGACAATGATGGAGCCATTATTGATCTCTGTGATGGCGGCAGACACAGTCTCCCCAACCTTCAAACTTGACAATGCAGCCTGCTGGGTTGGACCAAAGACGGAAGGATCCTTGCATGAAACTAATAATTGCTCGTCACCAGCGTCCACACTTAAAACGTGGACGTTGACAACTTGACCAAGCCTGAAATGTTGCTTCGGATCTGGGATATATGCCTCGCTCATCTGGGAGACAGGCAGCCACCCGCGTACCTTTCCATAGAATTGAATTACAGCACCGTTGGGGAGGAGATTGACAATGGTGCCAGGGCTTTGCATCCCAACATGAATATCGCCATAATTGATAAACGGTTCGGCGTCTGAGTTAACCAGACTCTTCTTCAAAGTCAATCTTATCCGTCGCTTAGTGGCATCTGTTGACATGACTCGAGCTGTCACTTTCAGTCCCTCCTTGAATTTCTTTTCTGGATGTTGAAGCTGTACATCAGCCAAGTGTAGCGCTGACACGAGACCCGTAATGCCTTCAGCTAGGGTGACGAGTACACCCCCAACACCTGCAGCATTGACGATGAGCTTTTCCACAGTGGCCTTGACAATCTGGCCAACAGGTACGTCTTCGATCCTCAGAAAGGGCTGCTCCAATACCGACTGTTCCAAGGACACAAGGTATACACCGTCCATGCTGTTATACCCAACAATCCTTCCTCGGTGGGAGGATCCTAGCTTATAAGGTCCACTGGACTCAAACAACTCGTCGATCTTGCCATCTTTGACCATTGAGATATGCACAAATCCGGGTATACCTTTGACTCCAACATCTACGAACAGACCAATTCCGGGTTGAACTTTTAAGACTTTGACCTCCTCAACTATTGCCGATAATGGCAATACCTTCAGCGGATCTCGCTTCTCACCCTGACTCATGGTGTGCCGTTGGGTTAGTGATACGACATGATCCAACAGTGATACGCCAAGTTTCAATGGGTCGGCCGCTGGAAAGCTGCATATAATCCTACCCTTGATTTTTGATCCCATCTTATACTTCTTTTCAATATCTTTGCCACTGGCCCCTGAATGCATCAAATCTGCAGTGACATCAATCATGCCCATGACTTTTCCAACAATCCCTTTCGAAGCAGTCTCAGAAACCAAAATCTCCACTGCCGTGCCAGGAAGAAATGCATCAATGGTTGGAGCATCAGTCAAATAAGCAAGCTTCTTCTGGTTGGCGAACTTTTCGATATCTGCAGACAGCTTGACTATCTTTCCATTAGAGCTGCGGCCAGTGATCACACAGAAGAGAACGGCGCCCTCCTTCACGTCGGATAGCTTCACGTTGGAGCCAAGCTCGTTGGAGGATATGAAGCCTCGAACATCTGCCTTTTCCAAGCCAAGATTCATGATCAGGCCATGATCTTCAATACTGACCACTGATGCCATTAGTGTAGCGTTTGAAACAATGTTTTGTGTCGATAGGTTATTATTTGACTGCTGAGGTCGCAGCGATAGCTCGATTCGTCTTTTCGGTTTGTTGGTAGTATTTGTAGTCTCGTCGCTAGTCGAAACAACATAGGCTCGAACATATTGCCCTATCCGGAACATTTTCCTGAGGTCGACTTCATCCTCGTCCTCATGCTCAGCTTCGATCTTACCATCGGGTTCTACATCTTCTTGGCTATGCCTCGCATCTGCTGCCGCCACAGCCTCGAGTCGCTGAGTGAGTTCATCAGATATCGAAGTGATAGGCACATATCCGGTGAGATTGTTTGGTAATGCCACAGCAAGATCATGCTCATTGATCTGGGAGACCTGGCCCAAGATCAAGGAGCTCCGTACTATACGCTGCTGTCAATTAGCTTCTGCATGCAATAAGTCTCAGAACGTGCAAACCTTGTAGCTTAGACCCTCGATTTTGACCACGTCTGGCTCAGGTTCATTGGGCTTGATTGTCGTCTTGCCCTTGTTCTTGCTCTTAGATCCCTTCCTCACCGGTGCATCCTCTAACTCATCAGCTCTCTTCGACAGCTTGGACTCCTCCTGCTCAAATAGTACGTCTCTAGTTGCATCGATTTGTATCTGCTTATGTTCCAAAGGTGTTAGAACACTCGCACCGCCTCTTGGAAAAGCCGCTTCTTCGTCGCCGATCTTCGATAGCCTCGAAGCTGCGATTGGCTTCTGCGTAGACTTTTTCTCGCCGTTGTCCTGGTCTTTCCGCGGCCTCTTGGAGGGTGGAGCATCTGTGGTTTTGGCCTTCTTGTTTCGCACGAAGGATTCATTGGTAGGACCCGTCTTCCTCTTCATGTCGATTGGGGCCATAGCGAATCACCGAGAAGCCACTGGACCCCAAAAGAAGCTTCTTTGATCATGGATGTCAACGATTCAGTGTTGCCCGCAATGCGACTTGAATATTTTCCGATGTTGAGGCGGTCAGCAAAAGTTCTATGCTCACACCCTGGACCCGTGGAGCAATGTATTCGACACACGCCACTCTACGCGAGACGCGACTGCGCGACACGGTCAAGTTTCCCGGCCTCTTTTGCACTTCAAAATCTATATTTCGCAGTTGTTCATGAGAAGGTGGAATATTTTCATGGAGCTGGAACACATCGTCCATGATGGCTTCTTCTGAGGCTATGGATTCTAAGCTGCCAGCTTCATCTCAAGACCTACCAACGTCGAGTCCTGTCTCACCCCTAAGACCGCCCACTTACAGACAAAATGGCCAGAAGGAAAGGCGAAACCCTTCGATAACACCTCGAAGATTTACTAGATTCTTTACTCCAATATCTCATTCCTCGGCTGGGTTGTCGTTAGCAAGGCAGGCACTACATGATATTACTGCACGTAACATCAGAACTCATTCTAACCCATTACGACCGTTATGTCTCACTGAACAAGAGAATGAGGCCGCTACATTTCCGAAAGACTTGAAGCGAAGGAAACTTATTCACACGCCTGACTCTACGCCAGACCATTTGCGATCGAAAAGGAGCAGAAGAAGTAGTCTTTCTACTACTGATGGCAGGGTAGACGAAGATTTAGAGACGAACTATTTTCCGAGTTCACCATGTGGGAGAGCGCTTGACACTCGGATACACGAGGATATAGAAGAAGAGGATAAGCATGAGGATGTGGTTCCTAGAAGACCAGAGACTTTGACTAGAATCACTCGAATGAGTGAACGAGGTTTGAGTACTCGGCTATTGCAGCTGAGCTTTGGGTCATCTATGAAGGCTAGCAGGGCTTATCACTCGTTACCAGCTGCTGGTCAGTCAGTTCTTCTCATCATCGACTTAATAAGCTAACATTCATAGACTGGAGAAGTGAGACTGCTGGCTTCTATACGCGACCAGCTGATGTTCAGATGTGTATGAGTCTTGTCCGTCCAGGACGTAGTATACCATTTTGTACAACAGGTCTCAACAGTGAGCATCCTATGATGAGCTTTGTTATAGTACTAACCCTCTTAGCCAATTCTCTAGTAGCTATTGGGGATGAAGATGGTCATGTTCGTCTTGTAGAGACTGAGCAAGGTTCTGGTCATGATTTCAAAGAAACATTTCTCTCGTTCGGAGTCCATGGCAACGCAATCATCGATATGGTTTTCACAGATGATGATGGTCGCATCGCCACGTCTTCTGGAGACCAGACCTCTAGAGTTGTCGACATGACTACTCAGACTACCATATCAGTCTTGTCAAACCATACTGCATCTCTGAAACAGGTACGATTTCAGCCTGGCGCGAATAACAACAATATATTAGCAACTTCCAGCAGAGACGGCACTGTCCAGATTTGGGATCTCAGATGCAACAGTGGTGACCACCCAGAAGCCCAGTTCCAACAACGCATTAAGACAGCCAGCACTTGCTACAACACTGGCAGTATCAACGGTGCTCACCGACCTACGCACCATGCTCGTCAAGCGCAGAAGCTCGTCTCCAATGACACTCCTTCCAGGGACGAACAGCCTGGACGCGTAGGTGAAGTATCCGTTACAGCATTATCATTCCTCGCCCCAGGACAAGAGCACTTCCTCCTCACCGGGTCCGAAGCCGATGCATCGATCAAGCTCTGGGATATCCGCTCTCTTCAGAACCGACGCAAAGTATCTTGTCCAATCTCCTATACCCGCCAACCTCAAAGCCACAGCCAATTCCGGCATTTTGGCATCAATGCCATCACTCTCAGCACAGACGGGAACAAAATTTACTCCCTCTGCAAAGACAATTCCATCTACGCCTACTCCACTTCGCACCTCATCCTCGGCCATGCCCCTGAACTATCCTCTACGCAATCCTTACGCGCACTACCCCAACGACCCATCCAAGAAGGTCTGGGACCGATCTACGGCTTTCGTCACCCTCAACTCCACGTCAACTCCTTCTACGTCAAACTTGCGCTACGCCTTGCCCGCAATGGAAATTCCGAACTCCTAGCAGTGGGCAGCAGCGACAGCTGTGCGATTGTCTTCCCCACCGACGAACGTTACCTCCCTCCCACCTCCCCCGTCCCTGCCCTCAACCCGGAATCTAGCAATATACCGACCCTATCTTCTTCGCATACGCGTCACCGTCCAGGTTTCAAGAGGACAGGAAGTAATTTCTCGATGAGCAGACTCGAAGACCCGATCCCGATATCGCAACATGGAACACCGCTAATTAGGGGCCATGATAGAGAGGTAGGTGCGTTGACGTGGACGGCGAATGGGGATCTGGTGACGCTTGGGGATGACTTTTTGGTGAGATGTTGGAGGGAGGATGGGGAAGAGGCGAGAGATCTGAGGACTGGTGGAGAGGGAGAGGGGAGGAGGTGGGCGTGTGGGTGGGCTGATGTGGGAGAGGCGTGGGATGGAGATGAGGATGATGAGGGTTGATTGCTGAGTGAGGATGGACCGAAGCGTCAGGGAGATGCGATAGGTCGTGATGGAGGTTATGGATTGTGAGACGCTTTTTCACAGTACTGCATTGTATTGCATGGCATAGATTAGATACCCTCATCCTTTCTTTTATCAGCGGAATAGCGTATGAAGTTTGGAGTATGGGTATATGGATAGAGCATTGGCTAGGCCTAAGTACGGCAGTATCATACATGTCCTTACAGAATTGGCAATGTGATCAGTTGTGTTTGTTCGTTGAGAATATGTAATGAGATTATGTTACGGGCGGGTATAGGTAGCATTGCAATGCAAGCACCTATCCAAAGCTTCCCATATCATCGATGTGTAGATTACACATGGCATAGTACACCCGACTACACGAGTCCATCTCAAAGAATACCTAGCCTTGACCATGCAAGCCTTCTAAACCAACCATGAAACGCCGTTTTGAGCCATGCTAAGTCCTCTAAGGACTCATTTCCCAGCCGAAAAGAACTTCGCCCTTCTATTGTAACGCCTAAGACCGTCCTCCTTTACCTTCATATTCATTACGGTGCTTCCGGTCTCTGTGGTCCTCGGACCTCTTCCTCATCCTTATTCTCGTTGTTGATAAATAAGAACGAAGCAATGACGATCAACGCTCCTACCCAATACAACCAGGTCGAATACTGATTATTGAGTATCATTTGCACCACCAAAGACAGAGGAATTGACAGTGACAAGCCCACGGTGGCTATGGTCGGTGAAGTCAGGAGCATGGCATATGCCCAGCAAAAGTCGCTGACAAAAGAGATTACAGAGTTCACCTATCTCATGCATCAGTGGAAGTCCCTTGATTAAGAGAATGTGAGTACATACTATCACGATAGTCCAAATGGTCCGCGAAGGCGGAAGCTGAAATCGTTCGAATCCAGTCCAATGGAGAATGAAGAACCCAGGCCAAATCAGCACCACACTGAACAAACCCACAAATCCAAAAACAGTCAACATATCAACTCTGTCCTCATTGCCTACCCTCCATTTCACAAGGACCGCATAAATCCCATATACAATTGCACTTCCCAGCGCCATAGCATTGCCCATAGCGATCTGAGCAGATGATTTATGCGGGAAAGATCCGCGATTTGCATCGTTATTTTCTTTCGAGAGATCAACGAGCGCTATCAGCACTACGCCAGAGAAGGAACATAAGACACCAACTAGATTCTTGATCTTGAAGACTTCGACTCCCCACAAAGCAGCGAACACAAGCGTGAAGATACTAGTGGTGGAACTGAGAATCGTGGCACTGCCTACGCTGGTGTATTCTAAACAGGCGGCGACGAAGTAGTTGGCGATGAAGAAGACGATGGAGAAAGCAAGTGCTACATCCGCAAGTTCGTGAACCGACATGGCCTCTTCAGCTACGGGGAGCTTGGAGCATCCATCGTCGATTGCCATTGCGCCTTCTTGGGGGCTCATCAAGGCTGCTGTCTCTTCTCCATTCTGCTCCTTTGGAGGATATCCCTTCCGGAGGATTTCTATTCTGCTGCAACAGTAGTCGATTGACTCATGCTTGATATATGTAAACCCGTACTTTCGCACCGTTCGTATGACCAATGGCATCAGAGCCGCAGTGAAGAACGCTACATTAACGTAGGTGACGAGGAATGGTTTAGAGTATGAGTCGTCCGCAAAGATCCCCTGTGAGGAGGTCAGCTTATGGTGCCATGTTATCTTCAATTTGGATTTTGGTGGCATACACTAGTCATGAAGTTCGAAGTCGTCCAGAAAAACACAACAACAAGCAATAAGATGATCCCTAAAGTTCGACGGGCCAGAATGCCGAATGCAAACGGCCTTCTTACCTCCTCCTTCCCCAGAGATGCTGGGTATTGGTCCTCCTCGGCATCATGACCAGGCACGGGAAGGGACATTGCTCCTACTCTTGCCGCAGGCACAGGTGATTCTTGCGCTGACATTGTGTTGATCTAGTTGCCCTGCAAGTATCGTGAGAACCAACAAGTGATGCTATCGTATGGTCGTCCGGAGATAGGCATGTAGTGGATTCATTCGACCTGCCAGGCTCGAGTAACAAGACAAATGTAGCCGTTCGCATCGACTTTCGGTATTCCTGGAATGATCCAATGCTGCCTTTCGGCTGCTTACCCGTTGCTTCTTCGCATTTCGCGTGTCCTGATCCTCCACTACTTTCTGATAGGTCGTGATGGTGTTGTGATGACATTTGTAACTACTCGGGAAAATATGTGCCGCGAGCCGCTTGAACGTCCTTTTGATATCAAGGGGGTTTTGGTTAATCTTTGAAGAGGAGGATAGCCTTTTTTTATATAGCCAGTGCTTAAAGAACATCTTTATTGCACTAATACAGGATCTGAAGCTTATACCATATCTGCTCAACTCCTGTCAAGTATGAGTATGTGAGAGTTTCAGAGTCTTATCAGCAACTCAAAAAATCAGTGAGTATCATTTTTGTGTGCTCCCATATCGATGTCTTGCAAATCTCCATGTCTTCGTCAACATATTTCCAAAGCTTGGAGTTTCATGCCGGCAGGTAGATACCACGAGGCATCTGAGCAAAGTATGGATGGAGGGCAGGGGCGGCATCGATATGCATGCAGTGTCTCATTCTACTATGGATCCATGTTCTTCTATGCACAGGAGGCACCCTGGTTAGTGGAGCTCAAACATGAATACACTGTGTCATAGAAACGATCAGAGACACACGTTGAGGCCGACTCGATTTCTCCTCCATTGACGTACGGGTATTTGAAAATGCCATGATATCCTGCTACCGCCTGTATCCGAAACGATACGAGAGATCACGATCGATAGATGCGACTTCCTTTGGGACAAGAGCATCAAATCATCATTCGAGGATTTCAGCATTCGACAATCAAGGACTAATTCGTTCCATCTTCGTCGCCAACCACTCAAACGACGACGTTGAAAACTTCGACGGTGCGAAGTACATCGTGAATGAAAATAGATTCGCGAATAACAGGACTCCTCTCTTCCTCACTTAAGGTAATCATCTGCGCTGAGGAATCAAAGCAGAGAGTGTGATGAAGTTACATATGCTTCACCCCGAATCCACAGACCCTGCGCCATTTGGCTATGGTTGTTTCGAACTATCCAGCTCGAGAAATTCCTGTTCGGACTTTGCTTGATACCCCAGACCCGTCCTTTATGGCTAGTCTTTTCATTATCAACCTAGCTGAGAGAGGCTTTGCTGTTGAGCTCTGTATTATACTTCCAGTCTTACGATGCTCTTCCTTCTTCGTGAAGAAATGGACTCCACCCTCTGATCTTTACTCGAAACAATGCAATATAGCTAAAGCTATTCTGAGGAGAAATAATGGTTTATCTCCGAGATACTGATTCTAGGACTCGATGCCTCTGAGCCATACATTAACGTTTTCAATATTAAGACGTTCTCATCACCATCCTATTCCATGGCCAGTTCCACGTTTTCGCTTCGCCTCCAACCTTCCTGCTCCTCTTCAAACCCCTCGACACATTTCCTGCCTATCCAGCAGTATTGGCATCACCTTCCTCGTCTCCACCACTAGCATCTTCCACATCCTCGTCTTCTTCGCACAGACCTTCCTGTCCCACTTTTTCCCTCGTCCTCAATCATATCACCTACATTGCGTTCGACTGCAGCATTCGCATCCCACAACAGGACGCTCCTAAGTTGGGTTTGGAATCACCAAGCCGTCCTTAGGTGGTCACTAGTCCTTTATCACATATTACATTTCAACTTTCCTCCCGCGCTACACAATAGCAGGAGATACAAAGCTTCGGTCGCCTGGCAAATGGGTATTATACGTAGGCCCGAGAGTTTCAAACCCGTCAGCAAAGCAGAGGAAGACGGCGGCGAGCAAGGAAAACCGGAGCTTCGATCCGTCAACAGACAACTCACGCTTGGTTCTCATGGAGCCGCCTGAACAAGTTTATCAGTTATTACGTTAATAATGCCGTTGCCTTGATTGCCACATTCGTACGTATAGTTTCAGTGTCTTACTGTCTAAAACATCTAACTTAGCCAAATTTTTGTCTTTCAATCCTAAAACGCTTCACCGCTATGCTAAACGTAATAAAACATCCAACCAACCTCGCCCTCCAAACGATCGCCCCTACCCAACCCAATATTAATTACCTAAGCCCCGCCTTCGCAGGTCTCCCCCGTCCCCTCCCCTTCTTCTCCGCAACCGCACCTCCAATCCCAATACCCAACCCAACACTCCCACCAATCGTCATACTCCTCCCCTTCCCCTTTCCCCTCGTCGTTCGCTCCACCCTCTCTCCCCTCATCTTAGCCATAACCCGTTCCCTCTGCTCCTCGCTCTCCGGATCCACATAACTGACTTGCGTGGCAGGAGGTTGACTATCTTCATTAAACGTCCTCCTCTTATCTTCTTGCATGAAATCTTCTATCGAGGTAGCTACCGCGGAACTGCTTTTATTCGTTGGTAATCTAGGGATGGAGACGGGTTTTGGAGCGGAATTACCCCATTCGACGGGGTTGCCGTGCGTGGCTGTTGAGTCGACGGATGTGGCGCGGGACTCGGTGGAGAGGTTGCTGGGTATGCGGCCTTTGATGCGGTTCTCGCGTCGTTTGCGGAGTGGAGCGGTGGTGGATGTACCATCCGCGGCTTCACCTGCTGAGCTGGTCGCTTTTGTGTTCTTGTTGGCGGCTATGAGGTTGGTAAGCGCGTTGTTGAGATCTTCTTGTTCTTGGGGTGTAGGATTATGCTTGGAGGAGGTGGCGGGGTTGGAGTTTGTGGTCGATGTTGGTCTGGACGGGGAATTTGGATTGATTTCTTGTAGTGGTTGAGATCTCCTCGATGGGACGTCGTCCAGGGCAGCGAAGGCAGTGTCTTCGATAGCTGCTTCCTCCTTGACTGGTGGCCGTTCAGGCATCGAGGTATTGTCCATCTCAGCAGCTGGGGAAATTACTTCAGTGGGATTCGGAACTGGCTCGCAATCTGCCTTCGAGCTTGATCTGGTTAAGTCACTCCTCGAACGTGGAGCACTTGCAGCACGGTGTTCCAGAGCTCCGGTGCTTTCTGGGGCAGAAATCGTGCGCTTGAGACCTCGTAGGCGGTACGAATCAAACGATATCGCTGTTCCAGATGCGATGGAATCCCATAGCCACTCAGCACGTACGATCGGGATGTTCCAATCCTGTGCATGCTGTAATTTGTCCTTCCTCAAGCCTACAGCTGATTTGGTCACTAGAACTGTCACTTGTGGTGTGAAATCTTCGCTGTACGTAGCACCCAGCAGTTCCGTGACCTTTCCAACGTGAAGACGATCAATGCCTAGGAAAGCTGCAGAGCTTATCTTCATACCTTGGAAGCTTGCGAGAGGGAACTTTGGTATTGGTCGCCCAATGACGTGATCTGAGGGTTCCGAGAATCCTTTGTGGTGAAGACAGCGTTCAACCCACCATTCTGTAACTGTCTGCATAGATGCACTGTTGCCCGAGAGGTTTGGATGCTCAGATACCGGCAATTCGCTCGGTACCACCAACAAAGAGTGATGATCTCCAAGTAACAAGTGCATATCATGGATATCTTCGCTCAATTTGCCACCATTCGAGACTAGATGACCCTGTAAGACTGAATGTTTCTTGAGATTGAAGCCGTGAAGGAAAAACCGACAGCCTTGGAAGACGCCACCAATGGTAGAGGGCGACGGTAGCCTTATGGAGCGCGGGGAGCCACGCCTAATGTCTTCCTTCGAAGCAGGGGCGGTCGGCCGGTTATCAACCTCATCCCACTCCCCTGTCTTAGTGTTCTGCGCTGCTGGTGCTGCCCCAATGATTTCTCCCCACATTTGCTGGCTCTGATTGGTGATTCTCGCACTGGCTGTCCTCCTTATTTTCCTCCTACCATCATCTCCAGCAGCATTGCCCTCCCGAGATCTCTTCCCCAATAAGGTCCGTCCTAGCTTCTTCGTTTTGTCCCATGCACCTTTGCCTCGATCTTCTACTGGTATGACGGGATCGTATAATTCTTCATCCAGAATCATGCCTCTTTCCAAGCTGTCCCATAGCCATTCGGGAGCGACTACTCGGATGCCCCAACTCCTTGCAGCTTTGTACTTAGCTCCCTCTGTCCTAAAGGATATCAAATGCGTGATTTGCTTCGTAAGGTCTCCTTCATATCGAGCCCCATTGCTTGTGACCTTGTCTGCGATAGTTTGCCTTTCGGTTGCTACGAATAGATATCAGCAGCGATCTGATACCGGCGGTTCTAGCACATACGATCATCACAGCCCGTCATGCTTATCCTTAAGGTATCGAATGTGGGCAAAGCATATTCCTTTTCCAACGCTTCTACGTCGATTTCATGATCATGTATCCATAATTCCCTCACGGCGTCTATCCAATCCAGCCGCATTGGCCGTATATCTCCCCTCTCCTTGGCGACATATTTATATTTTGGCGTCTTGTAGTCTCCAACAATTAGATGCGTCACTTCGAGGGTTAGATCTGCTCGGTATTTTGCGCCCATTTGTTCGCAAAAAGCAGTCAATTCGGTCTACACAGGCCAACTCAGCAAACGGTGTCTTTCTGTAAACAGAGGGAATATTTCAATATGTAATTCACTTACACGCTTCTCCTCGGCAACAGATGTACAACATATCACTGCTCCTCGTAGTGGTTTGGAGGTGTCGTTCGGAACATCGTGGCGTACGTTGATCTCCAAGAGATCATTGGAGTCCATCTCTGGATGGCTGTCAGCTACACAATGGCTTGTTGCAGCTGCTGGTCTTCTTCTCCATAGTTTTCGCTGTGCATGTCGCGTAACGCGTCGAAGACATCATCGTGGGGAATGAGGATTTGACGCTATATCACATGATATGGTCCAGGCCTTCGTAGAACCTTTTCAAACTGTTGCTTACCTCACCGACGACTTCTGTCAAGGCGCTGTGAGTACTGATACTCGAGGTTTGTCACTCTATCATGTGTCCAAGTAGGGAATGGCCTCGTGCTAATCTGCCTCGATAGGCTTCACCATCCGACACTGCCTTGCCTACCTCGACAACCATTTGATGATACAGGAACTGCTCACGAGGCCTTGAAGCATAACTTATTCTTTCAGGTTTTCTTTTAGATGAATGTTTCGAATACTCTGCCTCGCCCGTTATACAGTCCCATGTCTATGCTATGAAGGCACATACTGGGGGTGAAGTTCTGGTTACGCTGACTTCGATTCTGCAGCTGGTCTGGACGAGATTTCACACATGCTAAGCACGTTCCAAGACGTCGTGAGAGTGGAAACGCGTCTCAGGTTATGCATACAGGTCTTCTTCATATTCATCCTGCGTCAATGCTTCTGTTCTTATTTCATGTACACGAACTTGTCAAAGAACTTATTCGTCGCTCCGAGGATCAGCCAACCGACGACGTAGAATGAATTTCGTTGCAAACCGTTACTTCCCCATGTTGGAGTTCAGTTTCTGCAAATCAGCACTTGAAGAATGATCCTCCAGTCTGAACTCTACTGCACTAATTCCCTCGACGCAACCTGCTCGAAAAAGGGAATGATTTCTCGAGGCAAGTAAGGCAGCTACTATGGAACACTTGATGTCATATGCAAACATTACTTCTGGTGACCTCTGATAGGCACTCTCAGATATTCGAGGTAGTAGGCGATGACAGCATAGCAAAATGTTCAACATTGGGTGGCAACGAAAGATGGAATCGATTACGCAGCAGCAACTACAAAACTTTGATGACAACACTCGAAGACGAAGAAGCAGTCCGTTGGTCCCCGCACCGAGAGAGTAAGCAGGAGCTAGAAACTGTAGCGTCCAGACTCTAGTGCCAATAATAATTACCGTGACATGGTGTTCTGGCCGGAAGTCACGGCAGCTTCGGAGTGACAAGGTTTCAAGGTTTATATCTAGAACTCCATAACACTTAAAGTCCGCCCGCCCCTATGAATGGAAAAGCACATATCGACGACGACTTGCCTGGTCTTCTTTGCTACAATTACCTAAATAAATTCTTTACCGCTCTTGTTCGAGCGCCAACAACTTTGTCGCTGACCCTTCACGAGACCTTAATTGGACGTTTTCTAGACCGTAGCCGCGGCTGTGTTGATCTCCGACGGATTTCGAGCTTTATTTAGACACTAATAACACTCTGACGTCTTGCACTTTGGACGACATTTACATGGTGCTCGCTGTCGCAGGAAGTACATTACATTAACTTACATGACCTTACGCTCGGTATTGAATATAATATTTGCATTCGCTCCTGTGCTGGCCACGTTCAATGCCTCGAACTTTCCTTGTTTTATTGTCTTGAAAGCGCCAGGATTGCTCTGGTAAGTTACCCAGTTCTTAGACGTCGGCAACCGACCGCTTCCCAGCTGCATAACCATCTCCTATCAGCAGTACAAGCAAGGCCCTTGCTACGTCTGACCGCATTGTCTATGGTTCCGCGACCAAGTGCCAGCGCATTTGATTTTTGTCTCCAGGTGTGAACCGTGAATCACGGCGTACAAGTGTATCCGATGCTTCAAGTTACTCCCACCCAACATTCATCCGCAGATTCCGAGAAGTGCGATCGAGGATGAACCATTTGTTGACAGTTGCAAAATGCCAGAACCACTCGAATATCATCTCACCACAACCGGTGCTATTTGCTACGATCCAAACCGTACGCCAGCAGACGGAACACTATCCTCGAGACTCCCTACACCGCTTTGCAGACCCAGGGAGCGACGCCCACATTCCATACGTATCACTCGATTACCAGCAGGCTATATTGCCTACGACGTGCAAAGCCCACCGCCAGCCTCGGCGCCCAAGAATCCACTCCGACTTACTATACATTTCAGCAAGCTGGCTTCTCGCGAGAACGCAAAACGGGTGCTCGGATCGGTCTGGACGCCTTTCTCCAGTGGATCCGGCACACCATCGCCCGTAGCGGACCGTGCGGACTCTCCTATAGGGGAGGCAAGTAGGTCTGTGGAATCTCCTCTAGCGATGGCAGCAGCCGATACATCCACTCTATACTCGAGGAGGAGCGCGGCAGGGTTAGGTTTGAACGGGGTCAGCATGACAAGGAGCGGATCCGTAGACAGTGTCAGCACGAGGAACACTAGCAGCACCGTGTCACTCTCGCAGGACAAGCTGGTTGCGCCTGTGATCATTGATGCCTCGAAACCGGTCTGCTCAGGAAATGGAGTATCATGCTCTATCATACTAGCAGAGCCCGTGATCTTTCTGAAGGGCCTGGATCATGATGGTTCCATACGAGATTCCTCCGCCAGCACTGGTGCTATATGCAGAGGGAGGCTGCAAATGAACGTGACGAAAAGTGCCAAGATCAAGGCCATCACGATTAAATTCATGGGCAAGGCACGGACGGAGTGGCCGGAAGGTAGCATTTCTAGTTCCGTTGTGAGAGAACCTGTACTGATGATATTAGGCATCCCGCCAGCAAAGAGTGACCATTACGAAGAAGAGTCCCTGAGAACCTCAGTGATACCATTCTTCAACGCGATGTACGCAGGCTCAGATACGAGTTTCGGGCCATTATGTCACTATGCTCTGCGGAACAAGTTAGCAAGCTCATCTGTCACGAGTTTAACAATCCCGTCACATCCTCCAGCTCCGATAGTCGATCGATCACCAACGAGTCAGAGCGGTTTCTCGTTGGCTGGTAATAGGTCCAACAGATCGAGCACCATATCTACTGCGACTAGAGAGGCTAAGAGGCTCTCGTTGCAGACAAATCAGTCTCGTAGTTTTCAAAAGGGTGATCCCTCGCCAATCAGCACCGGCCCGACTCCACAACAAAGAGGATACAAAATTTTCCATCCAGGCGTTTACGAGTATCACTTTGAATTTCCGATGGACAATAATATACCGGAAACAACCAAGTTACATCTAGCGTCTGTTATGTGGTTGCTTGAAGTGCAAGTAGAGAGAGCTGGCACATTCAAGCCCAATCTCCAAGGATTTAAGGAGATACCAGTCATTCGATCGCCGTCGGAAGACTCCTTGGAGTTGGTCGAGCCTATATCGATAAGTCGAAAATGGGAAGACCAATTACATTATGAAATCATCATTTCCGGGAAGTCCTTCCCAATAGGATCCAAGATACCGATAGCCTTCAAACTTACACCTCTGGCAAAAGTCCAAGTACACAAACTCAAAGTGTATATCAGCGAGAACATAGAATATTTCACGAACAACAAGAAGGTCACCCGAAAAGAGATGGCTAGAAAGATCTTACTGCTCGAGAAGAATGCTGGAAGGCCGTTGAAAGACTTCCCCGGATCAGAAGTGAAGGTCCTTTCAGGGGGTGAACCAGATGCTGTCACACGCGTCCGAGCCCGTGAAATAGCAAGACGACAACGGGAACGAGAAGCAGCCCAGACAGGCACAGAGCCAAAGCCCCTCCCCGACCCAGTCGACAATATGCTCGGCGACCTGGATCTAGGATTAGAAGGCTACTGGGGCCAGACCGAAATCGAGATGAATGTACAACTCCCAACCTGCGAAACGATGGCCAAAGACAGATCCAAAGAACTCAATCATGCCTGCACCTGGAAGAATGCAAACGTACACCACTGGATCAAGATCGTCATGCGGATCTCACGCGCCGACGCCGAAGATCCAGCAGGTAAGAAGCGACGCCACTTCGAAATCTCCATCGACTCTCCGCTCACGATCCTTAACTGCCGCGCTACACAAGCGAATCTCGCTCTCCCACAGTACTCCAATCTCAACGCCAATGTCCTAGACGAACGACAAGTATGCGGTTGTCCGAACGCTGCACCTCTACAGGACATGTCACCCACCTCATCCACTGACTCGATAGATGATGGAATGGGTCCTATAGCAGGACCCGAGACAGCAGCTCTAGCACACCCACCTCAAGCGCATCCGAACTCCAACACCATAATCCAAAGACCAATGCACATGCTCCGCAATCCGAGCTACAACCCTCCCGCATTCGATGCTGAGGAACCGCCTCCACCAATGCCTACACCTCCACCGTTGTATGATCATATCATTGGGACGCCGAGTGTGGATGGGTTGGCGGATTACTTTGCTCGGTATGTCAAAAATGAAGCTTGCCATGTGATGGTACAGAATGCTGACAACATCAAATAGATTAGGAGAAGCGTACGACGAAGACTACTCCACAGACGAGGAACCACTAAGCCGCCGTAGCGGAAGGGTCAATGTCGCCAATCCTCGGACTCCAGGTGGACGACTGAATAGGAGTATGGATGTTGATCGAAATTTCATGTTTGCGACGCATCCGGATGCTTTAAGGAGGCCCGGTGGCGAACCTGCTGCTACGAGGCAAGGGGTGGGATTAGGTGTTGAGATGGGGAGCGGAGTGTGAGAAGAGGTCTGTGTGTTGGATAGATAGGGATTCAAGCGATTCTGGATGTGATGATGTGACGTGAAGATATCTATGATTGAGAAGAACGGATCTATGAGCTATACGACCAAGAACATGGCTAGAATCTTGGTCAGGTCAGGTCAGGTCAGGTCAGGTCCGGTCGGGTCAGGTCACGTCCAGTCATCTCATGCACATCTCAACAGCATATCAAGCTTGATAAGCAGACGAGTTGCATCCTCGAGAAAGCGAAGGTATTTTGAACTTCGCCATGCTGGTTGGAGAATTCAAGCTTGGAAAAGGAAAATCTGCATGGATATAGATGAGGAATGGTAGAGGTTGGGATATCCAGTGGCAGATCGCTGAATATGGTCAGTTGGGTGTGTTGGATATATCAATAGATCATGAGTGATGTTTAGAGGAGAAACATTATGGGCTATAGGATAGAAAATCGCAAGATTGGACAAGGGAAAACTATGCATTATCATATTCATCTTGTTTTGATGTGAGACAATTGAGCGAATATGGATTTTCTTCCCTGTGTGTGCACCGTTCTTCCCAGCAACATATCTTGTGATTTATATAGTCCAACGAACTTATCGAAGATAGTGATGGAGGAAGAGTAGTAGGAATAAGTCGTAGAATGCTAGATCAGAATAGATGGATGTTGGAGAATGTAGGGCTGATCAATCATAGTGTAAACGGGCTGTGTTATGCATTTCTCTTTGTGTAGCGACGGGTCTGTACAGATGTTGGAGCTACACACATACACACATACACACACACGTAGAAACACAACTAGAGAAATCAAAAGGGATGAACATAGACACCCTAACACCTCCGATGATAAGTTTTCGCGTTCATGTACAATCAATCCTCTTCGTTCTCCATTTCATACCCCCGGCTTGCACCGTAACGTCGACCTCCAAACTGCGGACAAGCGCACCACAATGCATGATGCATGATATCATATGCGAATGCTAAAGTACGTCTATGAGCTATAACCTTAGACTTTTCTAGGGTAAGACTATAGCTCATAGACATCCTAGCACGCGCAACCACCATTATCGTTCTCGATATGGATATTGATAGGATCTTGGAAGTCGCCGCTGAATTCTTCGGACTCTTCTTGGGCGAGGGCGTTTCTGGCGATTACTGAAACAAAGCCAATGATTAGTATGTTGGGTTTTTAGGGAAAAGGGAGAAGAGAGATAGATTGAATACCTTCAAAAGCTTGCTCTACATTGATAGCCTCCTTCGCGCTCGTCTCGAAATATGGGATATCGCCTTTTGAGTGACAGAATGTCATTGCTCTTTTCGTTGAGATCTAAAATTCGATCAGCTCAAGTAGTTTCTTCATCTCCCCTAGCCAAATGATCTCATCGGCCTCTCTCCCCTTCCTAGCCATCCACCTATCAATCAAGTCCTGATTCTCCTTCTCCAGCCTCTTCGCCTTCTGCTCCGCCATGTTGAGCTGTAGATTTAGGGAGATCATTTCATCTTGAACATCCTGTAAATACATCAGCAGATGGTCTCCGAACCTTTTCTTCCCCGCCAATCCTTCTTGCGCCCAGATGACCCCCCATGCGCCGGAAGCCTGGGCCGGGGCCGGCGGAATTGAGAGATACATACACTAAACCCCCTCCCCTTCTCCCTCACCTCCTCATCCCGATCCCGCACCTTCCTCTCCATTAGCGAAAGCTGTCTCGTGAGGTCAGCAATCGTCTTCCTATCCTCCTTCGTCTTCTTCCTCAAAGTCTTCAGCTCCGTCTCTGCGTTCTTGATTCGGCTTTGTAGCTGTGTATTCGACCGCAACGCATCTGCCAGATCAGCTTTGAGTTGTGCTGCATTTCCAGATGATGGTGGTGCTGGTGGTAGTGCTGGTGAGTCTGTGTTCTGGGTGGGTGACTTGGTGGGGTTGCTGGTGAGGGGGTTCGGACGAGCAGAGGAGGAAGAGTGTAGAGCAAGTGCGGCGTTCAGGTGGGAGACCTGGTCGAGTAGAGCGGTATCTGGAATTGTTAGCGAGAAATGGAAAGGGGAAAGGAGGAGCGTGAAAAGTACAAGCATCCAGATACTCTCCATCCAGTCTCGGGAGACTGGCTGTTTCCCTCTTATCGCGGTCTTGAAGGGCGCGGAGGTAGTCATCCCGCCAGGAAGGCATGACTTGTCATGATGTATGAGCTTTGGATAGTGTGATATACATTTCGAAGATCTTCAAATAGAGACTTCAAGTCTTCAAGCCTTGACCAAAGTCTCACGGAAGCTTGAAGGTGCAATCGGCAATCAGCAATCGGCAATAGGCAATCGG
>Ga0068631_100200_pt1 | contig 22865 bp, 14 predicted proteins | sample InSIn5gowninarea_2_FD_77434 | JGI IMG/M metagenome (GOLD analysis project Ga0068631, IMG submission 77434) | Clean room microbial communities from NASA Spacecraft Assembly Facility at Jet Propulsion Laboratory, Pasadena, California, USA -... ...
GATTCAGGCTTTGCGAGGCACGCGAAACTTTGGTAAGCCTTGTGTCAGCGTCACTGTCAGGCTGATCAGTCCTGGTGAATACATCAGACGAGTGATCTGCTTGCTGCACATCGAAATCGGAGGAGACCTGTGGCTGTTGTATACTTGCTTCGGAAGCTTTCGTGACATGCGACGCAGTGTCGTCCTCTTGTGTTACTTGGTCATCCTCTTCATCCTCTGATAGAAGGTTAATAACTTTGACGGAGGTCTTTTCTGCATTCAGTTGAGCTTCCTTTTGTTGTGAAGAAGTCGGTCGCGAGCTTCGAAGGAGACGATTGTGAGTATGGTTGAATGATTGCACAAAATCCGCGCAACTTTCGTTATTCAGGAAACGAAGTTGAATTTGTCGGATAGCCTTCTTCTGACCATTGTGTAGCAAATATCCCTTGTCCTGCTTTGCAATGATCTCGATCGTGGACGAATCTTCTTTGCTTGCAGTACCCCCTAAGGCAACCATTTCTGTTACAGGGACTTCATATGTGATAAAAGCCTTTCCAGTCCGATCAGGTGTGAAGATTGTCAATTCATCGTCTATGGTGAGTAAAGTATTCGAATCTGCGAAACATAGTCTTTGGGCGGCAATCTCGAGCTCCGCAACATGATATATTCGACTATCCCTGCCCAAAGGCTCAGATAAATGGCCGGAGAAGAGAAAATAGCGGTCTTACGTTTCTGTGAAAGCTCGATGCAAGTTCATCCTGCTCATCATACTTAGCGTCGTTTTTACAACATTCGCGTCAATCTGTAGGGATCGTGGGTAATCCATAGCATATTCATCTGCTCCATCCCAAATATCGTGCATATCAATTTGTTGGTTCATAAGATGTCTGATGATGTCTGCCACAATCAATCTGAGAGCGTAATCATTCGAGTAGCGCAACAATGACCCGAAAGAGCCGCTGTGATTAATTAGCCACAGTCATAAAAGTGTTCGCACACGCACGTGCTTCGATCTCTGAGGAGATTCCGCCATGCGTTTGGGTGATCCTCACAGAGGACATAGATCAGTTTTCCAGCCTGCATAATCCTTAGCTTCAGTCATGGATTCATCACACAATGGCTTACAAGTCTTCTGACTTTGAGGTGCTTGCTTTCGTCAAACAACAGCCCCTTAGCTCTAGCAAGAACCTGCAAGAATATATACTTCTGCCGCTTCCTTACTTCTCTCATGAGATCTGGTCCTTCTGAATATAGCTGTAGCTTCTCGATGGCTTTGTTTTCGTCTTTGAAAATGCCGAGTATCTCCTGTTACTAGTTTTAGCTTGAATGTAAGCATGGTAGTGTTCTTGCGAACCATGATAAATGACACCGTTCTGGTAAGCTTTGGACATGGCGGAAATTGCAAAACTGTGGAAACAACCAGGTATATCGATGGCCCATCCAGGCGGAAAAACAGGCCCTTCCTGTGCTCGCCACCGAACAGTTTCACAAAGTCATTTAATAAGTCCGTAGTAGTAGGCGCAATGGTGGACTCGAATGGTTTGATGATCTCTTCGGGGAGGCTGATTAGATTTGTTAATATCGGCACCCTACTTGCTCGCCGTGGTTATACCTGAAGTTGTTCTTGGTGCCAAGATTCTTCTCGAGGAATCGAGTGAGGTTACTGAAAGCTTCATCAAAGTCATGAAGAATGGTCGTCATAGTTAGCAGTATGAAAGGAAGACGGTTGTCACAGACCCAGTCGCAGAATGAAAAGGTGTGAATCTGTGTAGTTCATTGCAGGTGGCCGAAGAAGTCCATCGCTATTTCAGCCAAATGGCAGGAGCGATTTCCTGTTGCTCAACGCGCCCCAAGCACCTTGCTTCCCTCTGGCGCACTCCTGGAATTTACACTGAGATTCTTGCCTAGCATTTGTCATTTCTTGAAGTCCTGTCTGACGAGTACTACATTTTCGAACGGCGACCGCGTGAAACAACATGCCGACCGAAACAGTCATCTCATTCAGATATACCTTGCTCGTGTTGGCAATGAATGTGTTGCAGCCCAACAGCAAACATGACCAAGAAGACAGGTCATGGTGTCGCTGAACGCTTTGTACGAAAGCGTACAGTATTGTGTCCGCGTTCGGGTCGCAAAAGACACCATGCAGTCATCGTTGTCCTCGGTCTCGGGAATTCAATCAGCGCGTCATGGTCGCGTTGCTGGATTTGTCAGAGAGTATTGATATGCTGCTGGCACGTCCGGCAGCGGCTTTGTAATCCCCATTCAACACACAAGTTCTCCCTGTCTTTGCTGAAGTCCTGTCGAACTCGCCTTCCACTGGGACATTCGAATATAATACATACACGATGTCGCCTGAGAAGCATTACGGAAGCTCAAGCTCTGAGCACGCAATTTCAGCACTAACTCAAGCCGTCGATCTGATGAAGCCAAAGCTATCAATCCGGAAGCATAGGCTTGTGCAGCAATCCCTACGAACCCCAAAGACATCCCTTGAAAGGCGGCAAGCGACTGGCAACGACGTACCTTTTGATGATTTACACAACATCAAGACCGTTGGTCAAGACGACGATACAGTCTTGTACCTCGGATACGGTTCCAATCTAGCAGCTGAAACGTTCTTGGGTCGCCGGGGAATACGTCCGCTATCACAAGTGAACATTGTCGCGCCAGCGATCTCGTTGACCTTCGATCTACCCGGTGTGGCTTACTCAGAACCATGCTTCGGCAATAGCAGATATCGTTCCACAAATGACGACCCTGGCCACACGAGTCCCCCATACCACAAGAACGCTTGGAAGAAAGGCTTAGTTGGAGTGGTATATGAGGTTACAAAGGCAGATTACGCGCATATAATAGCTACAGAAGGAGGTGGAAGCGGATATCACGATGTACTCGTGGATTGCTATGAGCTCGATAGCGATCCATCGGTTGAGGTTCCTGTCGAACCATCAGGCACGCCGTTCAAAGCACATACCCTTTATGCGCATCGTGCTGAAGCCCTGCGACCCGATCCCGACTATGCGCAGCCATCTGCGAGATATCTGAAGTTGATCACAGATGGAGCAGAGGAACACCGACTTCCAGAAGAATACCGGCATTTCTTGAAGAACATTCGGACGTATCACGCAACCACGGTACAGCAACAGTTGGGTTCATTTATCTTCCTATCATTGTGGGGTCCACTCTTCATGTTGTTCTTCGGTGGTGGTAAAATATTCCTGAAGCCTGACGGTACTTATCCTGAATGGTTCGCAGTGTTCGCAAACTCGGTATTTACAGCGTGCTGGGCAAGTTATGATGGATTCTTCAAGTCCTTGTTTGGGGACGGCGAGCGTACTATAGGTGATGATCTGGATAAAGAGGAAAGCAGCGAGGTTAAGTCAGAGAAGATGCCTCTATTGGGTCATGCCAGTGGCTCTCGAGTTTGTGACCAAGTTTGATAGGTTGTTAGACCATGAAGTACCAGTTTCAGAAGGCATCGAGGGCTCAAACCGTTCACGCATGATGGTAATCCGCGATAGTACAACGTTGGGTCAGTAGGTACATGTAGTTTTGTTTCCACCCACAATATGATTGCTCTAATACCACATGACTCCATGTGCACGGGATGTGTCCAAGCCACAAGCGACGTTATTGGATATTTTCACCGAAGGGTGTAGCCGGAACATGTGCCCAAAACTGACGTCTTTGCAACTTTTGGCGCAGCCGTGTTCTTTCGTTCGCACACCCACATAAATTGTTCCTGTTGCCTCCGATTCAGTGGCTTGCACCCCTCGATCCGTTCCAGATTTCATCTTCTATCGCCTACCACGACTTCATAGCCCGGCGCAGTCGATACTGAGAATCAACAGACACCAGTCTCATTCAGTAACATCAACAATGGTGCCACCACCAAAGAAGTGGGGTGAGTCAACAATGTCCCGCTGCATTTTGTGGTCGCTACATACGTTTGCGACACGCTTGGAAGACATATACTAAAAACCCTGTCAGATGACTCAGAGTCCGAGGAGGAAGAGACATCTTCGGATGAGTCTGAACCTCAACAAAAGACAGCCGTTCCCATAAGGAAGAAGTTCGACGACGAAGAGGACTCTGACGATGTATGTGTTCTAAGAATACCACTCCGGCCATGCTAATTGACCTAGGTCGCCGACAATTGGGATGAAGCAGAAGATTCTGAAGAAGAGCGAAAAAAGGCCGCAACTGCTGCCGCTGCGAAAGCCAAAGCAGACGCTGAGGCAGCCAAGAACAAGAAATCAAAAGCACAGCGGATAGAGGAACACCGAGAAGCGAACCGAAAAAAGAAAGTGGCAGATATGGATGAGGAGGAAGACGACGAATCTTCGGAAGATGAAGCCGCCAAGCGTGAACGATTACGCCAGACAGAGCAGGACTCCGACCTGAAGCACGCTGAGGACCTTTTCGCTGCAGGCATGGGCCCAGCCAAGAGAGGCGCCAAAGCGATCGTGGTTGAGAACAAAGAAAAGCCAGGTGAAACAATCGATTTGTCGAGCATAGCGTTGTTTAGACCAGCAACGAAGACGCAATTCGAGGGGCTATCCGAAGTACTGGTCCCGCTGCTGAGAGCCTCTTCCGGTAAGCCGCATTATGCGATATGGGTTCAAAACTTTTGCAAGCAGATCACACAGGATCTTCCAAGCGCTGAGATCAAGAAGGCCGCAAGCGCTCTGACTGCTCTAAGCAACGAGCGACTGAAGGCCGAAAAAGAAGCGGACAAGTCAGGAAAAAAGACTAAGGCAGCGAAGACGAAGACGACCTTAGCCGGTGCCGGACGAGACATGGGTAGAGGCCTGGCTGACACAACGGTTTACGAGGATGGTTTGGAGGAAGAGGACTTTATGTGAGGCGGTTTAGGCCACTAAGTGTTACCTGTGCCATGCTTCGGTTATGTTCTTGATGGAGTGGACGAATTTACGATGATGAGCATTCTTGAGACTTGCCCTAGACCTCGGTCAGATGGTCATGCCAGGCATATTGTTGCGTTTTTGTGATTCCTAGTGTGTAGCAAGCTTGCTTTTGCTCCCATGAAATCACATTGAGTGCAGCATTTCTTGTATATACGTCCTTCGATCTCGTGATCATCCTTCTTAGTCCTCAAGTTTTGAACAATATGGTATCATGTCACTCATTTGGTGGATGTCAACTACGGAGCAATTGCCTTTGACAGTCGCCGGATAAATTTGACACATTTAGATTATCTTGAGCATAGAGTATATCACAATATCGAAATTCTCAACACCATTGCATGACAATGACAACCCATGTCTCAATACTGCCTAGGTAGTGCTCATGCATGGGCAAACAGTTTTTGTTCTCCAGGATAGGTAAGGATGTCGTTCAAGAAAGACAAACACATTCGATACTGGCGCATGTGCGCAAACATACTGCCCGATGCATATACGTCCAGCGATGCAAGCCGAATGTTCCTGGGCTTCTTCATCGTGGCGGCTCTAGATTTGCTAGACGTCCTCAATGTTCACCACAACACGAAAGATAAGAAGCCGGTCGTCTCAGCCGAAGAACAGACAGGCTGGATAGACTGGATCTATGGCCGTCAAGTTCCAGATGGCGAAGGGTTTCGCGGTTTTACAGGCACAGATTTGGGCAGTCGAAGAAATGACGGAAACCGTTGTTGGGATCCTGGGAATCTGCCTAACACCTTCTTTGCTCTCAGCAGTCTTCTGGTGCTTGGAGACGACCTCGCACGGGTGCAGAGAGACAAATGCTTGCAATGGCTGCCACGCCTACAGCGGCCAGATGGCAGTTTCGGCGAGATAATTGGGCCTGATGGACAGATTGAGGGAGGGAGAGATCTACGATATTGCTGCTGCGCTGCTGGTATTGCATATATCTTTCACGATCCGCTGGCAGCAAGCTACAAGCCTGCATTTGATGAGGACCGGCTGATTGACTACATACTGAGCTGCCAGAACTACAATGGAGGCTATGGGGAGAGCCCACTTAGGGAACCACATTCAGGGCTGAATTATTGTGCAATTGCTACCTTGGAGCTTATCTCCAGACTCAATGGCCCTTCCAGTGATCGGGCCAACCAAGCCTTGAAAGACTCTGGACGATGCATAAGATGGTCGCTTGATCGGCAAACCAGTGTCTTGTGTGATGAAGAGCAGGTTGAAAACGAAGAAGACGAGGACGAGGACGACGGAAGCCACGTTGACGGGGATTTATCCAGTCTTACAAAGTCCTCTACATCTTGTTCGGCTGACGATGAGATTGTTGGATTCAATGGGCGAGACAACAAGATAGCAGACACCTGTTATTGCTTCTGGAACTCTGGCACACTTGCGGTGAAGTTTGACTGCGACACGTAAGAAATGCTCTGCTAATGTTTGCAGATCTTGGACTCCTTGCACATGGCCAACATCCCAGCTGTCAGACGGTATCTCCTCGACAAAGTTCAACATATGATTGGAGGCTTTGCAAAAGACCTCGATAGTCCACCAGGTTAGTTTTGAGATACTCCAGATCGATCTACGCTCACAAAAGCCCGCCACAGACGTGATGCACTCTTACCTTGGCCTTGCAGCATTAGCCTTATTTGGCGAACCCGATGTCAAGCAGATCGACCCAGCACTGTGCATTAGTAAAAGTGCTGCGGCCAACCTTCAGTATGTCGCGTGGCGACAACGACCATCTGCATCGTAATCAGAGCTGGTTATTTTGAAAATGCGTCTGCCACAGCCGCAATAATCGCTGGCTGGAGGTATAGTTGACCTGTTGCCTCGATACTGTTATAGATTGTTTCATGCAGCTGTACAAGTAGGTGGTTGAGATGCCGCAACAACTTTAGGTTATTGCCGAGCTGCATGTTTTGAGGCAGAGTCGACGTGCACCCATGCGACGAATGGTTAGGATAAGGTAAGCTTGTTCGAGGATTGCCCTAAGAAGCAACTCCATTCACATTAGCACTGTTGACGGCATCCCCTTGTGCATGTTGTGCAGCACTAAGCCCACTTCTCGACAACCTAAAATTAGCAGTCAAGGTCGTCCCAGCTCATCTAAATCAGCAATTCGTGGGTTATTGCAGCTGACACTGCTTGATCGCTGGCTGAAACTTTCCAGGGGAGCATAATGCGCGTCGAGGTGACGGTACCCAAGGCATGTCCTCAAATGTATTTGCTGAAGCATTGATAAATGTTGTTGTGCCCACTGCGTGCAGTGTACGAGCTGCCACAGTATTGCTCACGGAACAGGTAGAGACACCTCTCGCACAATGGGCAAGAAAACGGTCTTCACCAACATCACTCCGTTTCCACCGCAGGTGACCAGGGAGGTGGCCATTGCTATGCTTCACAACCATGACGAAATGGTCGAACTCAACCCGCTGGTCATCGAGCACCATCCTATCAAAGCCCCCCGAGACGCGCCAAAGGACGAGTATCTAGACTGTGCATGGCAAGAGCTCACAGACAGAATTTCCTACTTACCAGGAGGAGTCGTCAAGGGAAAAGTCACCTACAAAGCATGCTTCCACAATCTACCGTACGGTCTACAAACACACATCTATGCGCCGATGGGCCTTGACATCAGGGAGAAGTGGAGTGTATGCGGTACGCTGCCTGGAGAGCCAGATGAACCAAGAGAACTGGGCTTGGATGTGCCGCGAAGGGGGCTGTATTTGCGAGAAGATGGGGAGATTAAGTGCAACATACTGATGAGCAGTTTTGTGAGGAAGAATCTGGACAATGCACACAAGATTCTGGTACAGCGAATACTGAGCAAGACCGAACGAATACAAGCGCTGATTAGTGCGAGTACGACTTCCAGTCCGGTTTCGGTCGTCTCGCAGCAACGACAGCAAGAGCGGTCAATGCTGGCATTCGGACCAAGACCGTCCATGAGCAGCTCTTCGTCCTCGATGGCGTCGCCTCAAAGCACAGTGTTCTCCGTGGCGCCGCCCGGAACTAGCAGTGTGTATGAACCGAGTTTCCACGAGCGGGATCCTGAGCTGGCATCAGTACATCCAGCTCTACGAGAGCAATACCAGCAAAGCCAGAACCGAGATCTGTCAAGAAGCGATACGGTTTTACCTGCGTACCAAACACTCAAGCACCAGAAAGGACAATTCTATCACGATGACCTGGCAAAGAGACCTGCGGGCAAACAATTTGCAGTAGAACTCGAGGGTTCGCCTGGACCAAGCCCTGCCGCAAAACCACTCGGTGGACAACCCTCAATGTCAGAACGCGATCGCTGCTTCGTAAGCGAACTCGAGGGAACAGAGTCAGTGCTGCGGTCACCACTACCAATCCGCTCGAGTACGGCACCTGATGAGCGATTGATATATGATGCTTCCTCGATGCAGGAAGATGTGCTACGCTTGTCTTACCTTCGAAGTGCCAGTGAAGCTGAGGTAGACACTGCAGCTTTCGGCAAGACGAGGTCAAACCAGAACAAGGATCGATTTAGTACTGTGAGCGGGATCAGCGCTATGCCTACTCCTAAAGCTACGCATTTTGCCTTCAACGAAGCGGACAACAGGTTCAGTGTAATGAGTGCTATGACAGAGGCGTCTACGCCGAAGTTGTCAGGAACGGTCTTCAGTGAACAGCAGACGAGGCGGTAGCACAGGATGTGACCGTTAATTTCTTTCATTTACCTGGGTTGGCGTCCAACTTGCAAGCATATTACGATACCACTTACGAAGTCATGACATTTTATATCACGGATGAGCATCTTGATAACCAACGCTTCCCTCAACCTACTGCAGTTCACTATGCTATGATAGTCGCTTGCGCGCACAAAGTGAGCAATGCCTACCCCCTTTTACCTCGATTCTGGCGTATACATATTTCGCTAGCATATTTTGGGTATAGTGAAGGTTTGTTCTTGCGGTATTACGGCGTCGCGGTGCTCCGTAACTTTACGCAATTTAGCGGCATGCTCCATCCATCGTTGAACTTCTGTGGTTTGAACTCCATTCCATGTGCATGCACCCCCTCTGCCCTAGTTGTTTCTTTGCTTCCGAATCTGCTTCATTCATCTGATGCTGCACGACCTTAGCCGACTCCTAATCTTTGTATCATAGACTTTATAGACTTCTCTTCGCGCATAGTACCTAATTCATTGACCAATGCGGTTTCGAAGTATACACAGACCCGACCCTCGCACATATGTCGAAACAGCTCTCCACACCACATCGCAATATACAGCCTGCACTTTGTCCTACGACTAGGCTGCGCAACTACAGAAGTACCCAGCCATCGATACCACTCCCGACATAATCCCAAGGCATGCAATCCGTCAAGACAAAAGCAGAGCTTCAGCAGCAACGGATGAAAGTTGGTTACCAGGGCATATCCCAGATTGAGACAGCATACTGATGCCTCGTCCTTACAGCTTGCTAACTCATACAACGAGCTCCTTGAGTACGTCTTCCACTGTGGTGTCACCATAAATGCCCTGACTAACTCTCTTGCAGGGAATTCTCTTCTCCCATCCTCCGTCACGTCGGCAACTATACCCTTGGCCACATAATTGGCACTGGCTCCTTCGGCAAAGTCTACTTGGCCCGTCACACCCTCACGAATGGTACAAAAGTCGTCCTCAAGGCTTCCTCTCGCGACGATCCTAACCTCGCTCGAGAGATTCACCACCACCGCCAATTCGTCCATCCACACATCGCGCGCCTTTATGAAGTCATCGTCACCGAACGTCAAGTCTGGCTAGCGCTTGAATTCTGTCAGGGCGACGAGCTCTATCACTACCTTGTGACGCATGGACCGACTGGGTTGGAAGTTGGAAAGGTACAGAAGATCTTTGCGCAGCTGGTTGGCGCAGTAACCTACATTCATGGCAAGAATTGCGTGCATAGAGACTTGAAGCTGGAGAATGTGTTGTTGAGCAAAGATGGGGATGTGAAGTTGGTGGACTTTGGCTTCACGAGGGAATATGAGGGCAAAGCGAATTACCTGCAGACCTTCTGTGGAACAATATGCTATTCTGCGCCGGAGATGTTGAGGGGAGAGAAATATGCAGGGGAGAAAATTGATGTTTGGTCTCTGGGTATCATCCTCTACGCATTGTTGACTGGTCAGTTGCCTTTCGATGAGGATGATGATCAGGTAACCAAGCAGAGAATCTTGAAGGAGGAGCCGAGTTATCCTGACACATTTCCGGCGCAAGCCAAGACACTGGTGAACAAGCTCCTGAGTAAACGGCCACTACACCGACCGACGTTGGCAGACATATTGGCAGATCCGTGGTTGGTGGAGCATGCGCCGGCGCAGCAGGCGATACTGAAGTTGAGTCAGCCTGCGCCCTTTACAACGCCTTTGGAGAGGAACACGCTGGAGAGGATGCGAGCGACTGGAGTAGACATTGACAAGGTCATTGAGAACGTGCTGTCACAACGATGCGATGCTTTAGCAGGATGGTGGGCGCTACTTGTTGAGAAGGAGGCTAGAAAAGAGGCAAGGAGAGAAAGAAAAAGGAGAGAGAAGGAGGCAGAGCTGAAGGTTTTGCGACGCCTTAGTGGGGCTAGTAGCAGACTTGAAAGACTTGCCTCGACTTTGGAAGATGTTGTTGAAGAAGGGCCACGCACCGCGAACCCAAGAACGAGAAGCACGAGTCGTGGAAGGACGAATCGAAGGAGTACGCCTCAAATAATGGTTAGCGATTTACCCCAACTACCTGAAGGGACAGCAGTCGACTCACCCGGTGCTGTCACACCTCCTCCGCCGATAGAGAAGGATCTCCCAAGACCGAAAAGTGGCTCGAGACCTCCAATACCGCCTAAAGAGCGCCGGAGACGAAGCAGCAATTTGCAGCTTGTCACGACGAATTCGGAGCTACTTGCAGGGACAATCAATGGTGTCAATAAGCGTAAATCTGGTCGGCCAGGAGGACAGAAGTCGGACAGGAAATTTCTGGGTCAACTTGCAGCGCTGAAACACTGGTTTGTGGAGGCGACCAAAAGAACAGCTTCACCCGCATCATCGAAGAAGACGAATGATGATGCCGAACCCCTTTCCAACCCAGCGTCAATCGACGGTACACTAACAGCGAACGGGGACCTTCCGCAGGGCGTCCGACATAGTAGAGAAATATCTGGCACAAGTGCAGAGACCAAAAACTCGTATGGTGCAACCCTGACACCGATAGCATCGAACGTGTCATCAACTTCGAATAGTCGTACGAATGGCCCGGGACGACTCGACATGCAACGGACGCGACACCGACAGTCACTCTCTCCATCTCCCATCACACCTCGCTCGAGTTTCAAGCGGCCTTCAATAGGCTTACGAGGTCGAAAGTCGACTTCTAGTTCTGTAAGCTCGGTTCGTAGTATACCTCACTATACACACTCAAGAGCTTCCTCAATGTCCAGCGGTAGCCATGATGCATCAACGATGCAAAGTCCAGCTTCAAGATCAGTCGGCCGGTCACCGCACGCGTCACTCAAAGTCCTTCCAGTTACACCAAGCACAGCAACATTCCATGCTGGCGTCCGTAGTCTACAAGCCGGTAACGGTGAAAGTCTAGACGAATTTTCCGGAACGGGATCCAGCGTAATGTTCGCTCGCCGCAAAAAATCGCCATTCAAAGGCCCAATGCTAAATCCCTCAGCCCTAGCACGCAACGACCACCTAACCCCCAACGGCCTCGGATCACCCGCACTATTCACAAACAGAAACCGCGAACCAAGCGCCGGACAACTAAACATGGGTCTCCTAGACGTAGCCTCCCGAAGAGCAGCAAAACGTGCTCCCCAGCAGCGAAAAAGCATGGTCATCACAGAAGAAGAAGAGGAAGAAGAACCGGACGAAACAGCCATCATCGAAGACGAAGAAGAAGAGAGCGAGATCGAAGAAGTCGACGCATTCCCACCAGTCCACTTACGCCGCGGCGAGAGCGTTCATTCGATCATTTTCCTCAACGACCCTGACCTCAACATTGACGTCGAAACGCCTGATAAAAGCGAAAATACAACACCTGACTTAGTAGTCGAGCCAGATCAGAATATTATCGGACGACTAAACCAGTACGGGTCAAAAAATCTCCTGCCTAATGAAAGGGCGCACGCAAGCAATGGTCATATTATCAAGAGTCCGGGTGATAGTCTTGGTCCTAGTCCTCGACATACGAGTACGGTATATGATATCGTTACGATGCGGGACGAGGATGTGGATGCCGATGTGGATCGGACGCCTAGGAAGGGTGATGTTGATATTGGTGTTGGTGTCGAGCAGGGAAAGACGAATAATTTGTCAGTGAGGAATGGGCTGTGAACGACAGTAACAATACCGATGCTCTGGCTGTGGAGGATAGGGTGTCTACCTACGAAAAGAAAAGAACCTTTATGTAATTTTTCTTGTTTTTATATGATATGTATATAGATATTCATTTACGACTTTCATGACCTGACATGAGATGGTATGATATGCAAGACTGGATGGGAATAATTTAAGCTGGTTTGTTATATGTATCTAGGTAGGCAGATGACAAATGGGTTATATGAACTTTCTAATTTAGTATGTATTGTGTACATAGGATTTCGCTTCTCAAGTAAGTGGACAAAAGAATAAATTCTAGTATGTGAAAATGCTACAGTATACTCGAAAAATGCTCGCTTGCTCGCTTCTAGACCAGAAGAATGCAGGTATCCTATGTCAAAGACCAAAGGAAAACCATCCTGGTTCAACTAACGCTTTTCTGGACATCCATACGGTCCAATGCACTCAAAACACCATAACGCACGGAGCCTTACACGCTTCCCTTCCCTTCCCTACCTAATTTGGAAATCAGAATTCATAATGGCGTCGCATACCAATCCTAGGTATGGTAGTTATCACGACGCTGTCTGCGGGACATCCTCCCCTCCATCCTCCCTAATCAGCCTTTCCCGTCTCCCTCCCTCCACACCACCACCATCCCCGCGTCTCTCAGGCCTCGATCTCAACCAACAACTCGGCGCCTCAAGAACATACCTACTCATCGCCTCGCGGAATCTTCGTTTATATTCCTTCGGACTAGTAACTGTAGGCCTATTCCCTGCTCCTCTAACACCCTGTCCGCCAAGACCACTACTAGCACTGACCAGCGCACTCACAAATCCACGGTCTTTGATCCATGACTCCAATTTCTTGTCCCACGTATATGTCCGTATACAGTCTATAATACCGACGACGAGTTCTTTCCTATTCTCATCAATGGCGATCATAAGGCTGTAGTCCATCACGTTCTGGCGTGCGAGGAATAAAGTATCGTTGTGCACGGATGAGCGGAGGACCTTTTTGCTGTGTTCGCGCGCGAAAAGGGGTGATTCGTAGATGAATTCGACCATGTTTTCGTCGAGGAGGACTTCGTTGCGTTCACCTGTGGCGTTGATTTTGCGGTTGCGCATTGAGCCCTTGAGGTCGAATATGCGGGTTGGAATGCGGTCGTAGAAGAGGTTTTCCATGACGAGGAGGAACCAGTTGTGTTCGACGCCTGTTGCGGGGTTTTTGATGATGACTTGGTAGAAGCCTAGCATCTTTGCGATGACGCTGGGTAGGTCGTGGAAGAAGGCTTCGGACATGATTTGGAAATAGTTGGGTGCGAATTTCAAGAAGCTTTGGGTTTCGACAGGTGAGAGCGATTTCAACACGAATCGGTCATCGAGTGTTTTGAGGAAGAGGGATTTCGATTTACCACCTTTGGAGTCGTATTTTATGCACCGACTAAGTGACTCGATGAATCGGTCTGCGACACCACATTTGCGGCGCATAGCATCGAATTGTTCGGCGAAGAAGACTTTGCAAAGCATCTTGGCTGGGCCTTCGGCGAATTGGTATTTTAGGTGCGTGCCTGTTTTACGCAATAGTGAATGTGAAATCACGTCTTCGTCATTGTCGTCGACAGCATTGCTGCTTGCTTTAGAGTTGGCAGATTTAGAAAGAGGATCATGACGGTCCTGAATGTTGCGGAGCATACGATTGTAATCCTTAGAATCGAGGGCAAATGCAATGATGGAGCTGAGTTCATCTTCACGAACGATAATGTCACAATCGGCAAAGACGTGGTCAGAAGCCATCAGAGGATATTCGAGGGTGGCCCAGCCACTCGAAGATCGCTCGGCCCAAAAATTGGTGAGCATTTTCATCAAAGATGTCCTCTCGTGTTTCGGCAGGTCTTTGTATTCAGCATCTTCCTTCGACAAGCGGAGCAAATCTTCCGGACTGTCGGGAAGCTGGATATTGTCGACCGCTTCTTCCTCTTCCTCCTCCTCTTCCTCCTCTGCGTCTGTGCGATCCTCTGCTTCCGATACCACATGGCTAGAATGATGAGCTTCATCTGCATCCTTTTCTGTGGTCTCGATCGTAGGGTCCACTGTGGCTTTTAGAGAGCCTTCGTTAACGGTGTTAGACTTGGTCGTTTCTGCGAGACTTTGAGCCATTGATTCACCCGTATCCGCAGCAGTGTTTTCCACCTCGTGCAATGTTTCTTCTGATTCGTCAACTTCGTCAACAGCATCATCAACACTCTTGTACACTTCGACAATTGGCTTGGGTGCTGCAAGGGGATATATTTGTGAACGTCTATTTCTTGCAGCTCTCTCTCGCCTCTCCTTAATTCTGGCTTGCTCAAACTCGCGACTAAGTTGTTCAAAATGCTTCGCGAGATTTGACACTCTAGATTCCTTCCTAGCCGCGATTGCTCGAGGAATTAGCGATTGGCTCTTGGCATGTTTCTGTGTTTTCAAGCCTGTTATCCCGAACCTATCTGGTAGCTTCTTCTCGATCAGCTCATGGTGCACCTCGGTGCTTCTACGTTCAATGCCCGATCCAAACCCATTCATTGCGTTGATGGCAGACATTGTGCTTGGCTTGGGTAAAGCAAATTCTTTCCTGAGCGAAAAGCTTCCTGTTGGTTGAGATTGTGTCCTTGCTAGCATCGGCGAGTTAGGCCTGCTGATAGTGTTTCGCCCTGAGGAGGCTTCCAATGGTATCGGCAGTTCCGTTCGCGAAGGCGTTTGGGTCGGTTCGCTGATCTCGATGGCTGGAGTCTGCTGCTCCGCGTTAGGAACAGGAGGCAACCGTTCAACGTCAATGACATTCTTATCAGGAGAATCTGGCACGATCACGATTTCGGGAGACACGGTTCGAGGGCTTGTCTCAGCTACAGTCACAGCAGCAGTGTTACTTGCTTCTGTAGCTGTATCACTCAATGCTAAGTCCAAATGCTCAAGCTCAGCAGACGCTCGTCTGATCTCATCAGGCTGCAAAGTGATAGGCATTGGTGTAATTGGAGTTGGAAAATCTAGCTTTTCGTTATCCAGTTGGGGACTCGTGCCATGCTCCTCGACCACTGATTGTAAGACGTTTTCCGCCTTTTCTCGGGACAACTTTCGTGTTAAACTCGTACCATCCTCCGGCGAAAGGTGATCCTCGTCTACCTGTTCGGCGCCAGAAGGTGGTGTACCTTCTTCTTCTCCGGAGGTCAGAGAAGTAACGGAAACATCACGATCCAGGAATATCTTTTTCAGCTGTAATGTTGCGAGTCGACGAATATCTTTTTCCGAAGGAAAGAAGTTCTTCTCGAATTCAGCAAATTGATCGTCCCAATCGGCAACTTTCTCCTGAAGTGCACGCATTGCCACGTTCAATGGGATGACCTCCCAATACTGAGAATTTGTATATCCTTCCTGTAGTTGCTTGATCAGTGTTGCGTGATCTTCATTTGCCTGCTTCGTCAATTTATCGACCTCATTCCGGCAGGCATCTATGGAATCCGGGAGAAGTGCATCAACATTGATGCTTTTTAGACGTAGCTTTACCGACACCATAAACTTGGTAATGCGTTGTTCGAGTCTAGTGTAAATCTCATTTCGGAAGCGCAAGTCATTGTCGACTTTCCAGGTCACTCGCATTCTGGGTACGATGACTTCAAGCAGGTCGATATGGTCATAGTGAACTCGTAAAGCAAAGCCTTTGTAGCCGAAGTACCGCAAATGATCTCGGTGAAGATCATGAGGGCAGCCTCCAGCTCTAGCATGTAGATCTGCACTCCAAAATGATAGTTCCAAGTACTTACCAAAGGAGTATTTCCATGTACTTGGAGACATTGGGGTGACAGTCGTCTCAGTACCGCAGATCTTGCATGTACTCCACATCAAGATCACGTCTTGTAAACCTCGCAGTTTAGGGAAATGAGGCTCGACAAAGACAGTGATTTGAGCCTCTCCATGGACGTATTGTCGGTGATGTTCGAACATTCTTTTGCCACAAGCCCCTGTTGAACAAGGATCGTTAGCACGATAGCAAAGGTCCTCGACATATTGACCTATGGTGCAATCTGCTTCAAAACCTTGTTCATACTCGTGTTCATTGTAGAAGCTGAAAGCCAACATATCAGGTCCAGAACATGGTACATTTGTGTGTGTAGACACAACACTAAATAGCACGACAATATTTTGATGAGCATAAGGATCGAAGAGGTTCCGATTGCCTGACAGATGTGCTTCCCACTGCTTTTTCTGCTGATCGTAATAGAACAACGCTTTTTCGTATTCTGCATCGTGAACTGCATGGACAATTTCTCGGACCTTCTTGCTGGTTCCCTTGAGTGAAGAATGCACCATCTCCGGCGTAATGAGTGTGAATTTCTGAGCTTTGGCTTTTTCTTCTAAATTGACACTATCACTAAGATCTTGATCTCGTAGTCGCTTGAAGTAAGCTACTCGTCTCTCAAATTCTCGCGCTCGCATCAGTAAATAGGGTTGAGCAAATTTCACAAAAGGTGAGGCAGACAGGATTCTCGTCTCGTGCTTGTCAGCCAGCTCTTGGTAAAACATCGGCACTGGAATATCCTCCGGAATTTCACTGGAATCGTTCGTGCTTAATCTTCTCACTTCTGGTGTTATTTCAAAACTGCCTCCAGTTTCTAGCTTTTCGCTATCAACGGCCTCAACTTGCGAAAGGTGTGAATGATCCTCAACAGTCTTTGGTGGCTGTGGCAGAACAAGCTCGCTCGGCTTATCAGGCCTGGAAGCTGAACTGGCTATTGAGCTTCGCGCAAGATTATCGTTTGAAGGTATCAATGCCCACTCGTCCCTCATGAGACATGTTTCAAGCTTCAGATTATATACCACGTAGATCATGAAGTCAGTCAGTCGTTTGATTCTGTCGAGTATCTCTCGAGTCGCACCACGTAGGGCTATCGTACACCCTAGTTCAGGTGGACAGCCAGAGATGTAAACATAGGTTTTGCGACGGCCATCGGCGAGATACGTTTTGACCTCAAACAGCTCGCATGTTCCGAGCTGCTCAGCTGGTAGCGTGAGCCGATCAATAGAATGATGGACAGCTGTATGAGTACATCGAGAAACCGCTTCAAGGACCGCGCGCTTGACATTGTAAACGACTGCTATTCTGGCTTGGTCAAGAAGCTCTAGAGCAAGACCGGAAATATGCTTTTCGGCCAAAAGCACATCTGGTCGAAGTGCGGCAATTCTCGATACAATGTTTCCCAGGTACTCTCTCTCCTGCCGAATCACGGGATCCAGACTCATGAAATGAGACTCGGAGCGAGCATATTCTAGAGGGAAAGTGATGATAAGAATCCTTGGATGCGCAATTGAACGTTGCATACTCTTGAGAGCGATGTTCTTCGTGAAGATTAGGCCTGATGTATACGATGTATCCGCAGGTTTGCCACCAGGGATCTTCTTCAGCTTGACATAGCTACGGATGTCGATATCATCGCCGCCTTGAACATCCGGATCAACATCGTCTGTCGCGCGAAGTAAGATGGGGATTAGAGCATCTTCCCATCGCGAGACTCTTGGAACCTTGGCGTCCTTCAATAGCTGCCTCAGCATCTTGTGCACATGCTGAATACTAGCCTTGTTGAGCTCTAGCGACGGAGCACCGATTCCATGCATTGATGCACTTCTAATCATTCTGCTTCCGCTTTGTGGAGGAAAAGCTGGCGAAGACGGAGAATCCGTGTCAAGTCCTGGAGGAAGCACGATATGTAATCGTTCTTTTGTGTTCCGGGGAGTTAATTTGTGATGAACACTACTTGACACACTTGCGGTTCTCTTTCGTGAACCTCTGACCCCGTCAATGGCACGAGAACTGATTACACTTGCAGCATCGTCAGCGTCACGGTTGAAGTTTAGAAATCCTGCGATGCTTCTGTCTCCCATCCGTGATCTACCTTTCCGCATAGCAGCTAAAAGACCTCCAATTGTGGTTCTGTCGTTGTCCGGACCACTCCTTGAGAGCTTTTCTACGGAGTGAGATGTCCGCAACACGCTTTCATCTTCACTCGAAGGATCGTCGGACAAATATTGCGCCAGCTCAGGATCGATAACACTGTCCCGATGGAAAGCCGACGTCTTCATATCTCTATATTCTTCTTGAGTACGCCGCTGAAAAGGGACTCTATCCTCATGATAAGGCTTGAAGCTTCGAATGTGCTGATGTTTAGAATGGTGTCTTTTGTGACCGTGTCCGAACGAGTGACTGTTTCTCAGTGATCGTGAAGAGCTTGGTCGATATAGGTTGTGATCATGAGTGTCGAACTCCAAGATTGCGGACGCACGATTACTTTTGTCATATGCGCGGCGTACAGGTAGACTCATCACTGGCGTCCTTGCCATATGTTCCAGACTTTGTGATACTATCGACATGTTGTCATCATCGTGCCTGGCTGCGCTCATATCAGGAGTCCGGGGTCTAGCAGACAGATCTGCGGTGGTAGGGTCGTCTGAATAGTCAGAGGAATCATCTTCGTGAGATATGATGATCACTTCACACTGTCTACAAACTCTCACTGCGCCTGGAACATCGAAAAAGAGCCCTGACATAAGTGTTGTGCATTTGTTGTCGAAAATTTGACCGCAGGTTCGGCAGTGGTGTTTTCTGCGGAAAGTAGTGAATGGTTCTCCGCAACTATAACACTCGCGAGCGTTCTCGTCTCTCATCCAGTACTCTTTCTCCAAGAGACGACTTTTCAGCCGGCTCGATGCTCGCGAACGCTGTAAACGTTGGTTATTGCCTGTTTGGCCATCCGGAGCGGAATGCCGGGTGTCTTTTGGGAAGGTTACAACACCTGAAGTGCGGCCTGAACTTGTGGACGAGGCACGGGATGCTTGGAAACCAGGCAATTTGGACTGATTGATTCTGTTAAAAGATATTGGGATAGATTCACGTGCACGAGCTGGCGGAGACATGTTTCTTTGTGCATGTCTGACTGCTACTTCAGCTCTTTCAGACGAAGCAAGCAACTCCAAAGGGTTGATGGAAGACCGATACTCATTAGGAGAACCTATGTTGGTAGTAGTTCTGTTGAGAGAGTTGTCATTGGTAGCGCTCGATGGGGTTGGAAATGTTCTCCCCTGTGCTTTGTCATTGAGAGCATACATCGAAGACTCTGAAATACCTCTCGAATGAGAAGGAACGATGTTTGTTGTGTCGAGCTTCGCTAGAGTTGGTTGAGGAGAATGCATGCGGCGATCATGGTGTGGCAAAATTGAATCCTGCTCGACCTGAGAGAAAGCATTACGCAAGCTATATTCCTCAATGGGGCTTGGTAGTGAACGATCGAGCTGAACATTCTCGTCGACACCTTGCGAAGAGCCATCTCGAGAGTGCGTCTTTGCGTTTCCGGTAGCGTGGATGTTCAACTCTGTCAATGCTGGACCGACAAGATGGGCAGGGCCATTCGGAGATCGAAGAGCTGAAGATGACAGGTTGAGCTTCATGGCGGCGGCTGGATTTGCGGATAGTTTCGAGGTAGAGGAATCCATTCTCATAGTAGCATCAGATGCATTAACTCGTGGGGAGTGAACCCTAGATGTCCGACCAGACGATGCCGTGGTGGATACGCTCTCCGGTAAGACAGTATCAGCGCTGACTACTTTTGGTATTGTTTCCGGTTCCTTCCCACCGACCATGCTTGCCTTGAACTTGTTGTACAGGCCCGAAAGACCGCCTTGTATTTCATTTGTGAGGCCTTTGTTCTCCGGCAAAGAGTTGCTCGTAGGGGGCGTGGTGAGATCGCTGAAGACCGTGAGGTCTTGTGATTGAGAAGCGGCATGATGCCCAGCTCTCAGCGTCTGACTCAAAGCCGTTTGATTTGACTCGACGGCCAGAGAGGCTCTGGATTCTCCTCGAGGCCTTCGCGAGTGTGCTGGGGACGGCCCTGGCAGGCCAGATGCGGGGGCTGAGTTATCTGAGGGCATATCGAGATTCGTAGACTAGTGCTGGCCCAGATGAGGGACTTTCAATCCAGTCCGGTCTATCGTCCATATTTCTTCACCATGCCTTGCCCGTGAATTATTAATCATTCGTGCCCTGCTTTTGTTCGTGGTGCACAGTGATATATTGGATCCCGCCCCAGTGGTTTTTCTGAGTTACTGTCTGGCAATTCGAATTGCGAACCATGTGTTGATTGACTGCTTACGGGGCGGCTAATGGTCATGCAGGCACAGGCATAGTCAATGAAGGACGGTGGTGCATTCGCGGAGTGCAGGCCATGTGGTCGCTGCACGACAACGTCATTTTTTGATGCGGCTCGTTGAGTCGCGTCGTCTGCCCTCTTCGCAGAAACACGTCCATTATACGCGTTCATGCTTCTGAACAACCACTCAATATCGGCAACGTGCACATCTATTACTCGATCGATGTCTGGAGGACGATACTCTTCTCTCATTTTCAGTTCGGATACTAGTGCCGGTATAAGACGATCAAGCATTTCACCCCACGAGCTACCTTTCCTCCGTTTCAGAAGTCACAAGATCTTGCTACCCCTGCTTGCCGATACAAGAAGAATATGAACGACCTAGCACTAACAGTCAGAAAAGACGTCCTTGCACAAGACTCAAGCGAAAAGGGTGCGGGCACCTTAGGAGCAACGCACTTCACAATAGGGGACTAAGGGATGGCTGATGTTAGTCCTGCTTCTATACGATCACAGCTACTACACGATGACAATGAAAATGAGTCTGCCACTGGGTTCGTCTCGCAACTACCACTTGCCACTCAGCTGCCATTCGGCAGCACGCCATACACATCGGAACAGAAGACCTTGAATTCAGAACTGCCCAACCCTCGATATGTTCTTGATAATCTGCGAAATCCACCGTCCACCCTTGTGGAAGCCGTGAATCAACCAGAGGAACATGTTGTTGCACCAGAAGTTTTTAGCGAACCCAAAGGCGTAGCTCAAGAACCCGTGGAAGCACAGGACCTCGAGGTTAACCATACCTCTACTCGCGATGCGGAGTGTGAGAACAGAACTCCGTCGGGTATAGAACCTGTGCCAAGCTCAAATGAATCGTTGGATTGCCAGCCCTTGCATTTGCCTATGGAGAGCACCGTTCCTGATGAACACCAACGGACTGCGAGTGACGCACGCTATACCGCTCATGTTTTACAGAGCAACCAGCCCTTTCCATTAGTAGACTGGATTCGTACAATTCGTGCAGAGACCACCAAAAAACGATCCACTCTGCCTCTGAGGTGGGTTAGGTCAGTCCCGAAAGCACAGAAAGCGATCCTTGATGCTGATGATGCGTGGATGCCACCGCTTGCTGGGAAAGACCAGAGGCCGGGCACAATACCAATCGATATTCTGAACATATTGACTATCCGAGCGGATCATGTGGTTAACGCAGACAAGGAACAGGATTGTCCTCGCCAAGAACAGCAATCCCGCCGAAAGTCCCCTAATCATACAGAGAAGAAAGCGATGCCACCACCATTGCTTTTGTCTCCTCCTAGCGTTGTTGGTAAGAACGAGGAAGTGGAGTCTGACAGCGAAACTATGGAGACAATTGAGTGGTCGTCCAGCCCTCCCGAAGCCCCCCGTCCTCGTTTACCACCTGATACTAGTCCTGTGCCGCAACCAGATCCACAGATGTCTTGTCAATCACCACATCTGCAAACTCATATGCTGGATGTGACTGAAGAGCATTCTCTTCCAACTCCTGGGCAGTCGGACCAAATATTGCAACATCCACCCAGAACCATCCACGAGCCCCGGGTTGCCCAGCAGCAAGTGGAAGACGCCAGCCCGGGGCCAGACGATGATACACGACCAAGTTCACCACTGCTTGACTCTGCGGGTATTATAGAGAGCCGGGGAGAAAGTGATGATGCAGATGACGAACAAATTCATACGACCACGACCATACCACATTTGACAACTAAGGTTCAAGTGAAAGAGACGCCATATCCGCTAAAAGATGAGTCAAGCTTGCGGAAGCAACAGATGATGTCAAACGATAACCCAGTGTCGTCGTTTGTGCTAGCAACCTTTCCTGAGGGTAATCGACCCCAAACTCAGTCGAAGAGATTTGAGCTACCTAAGGTCGACCTACCAACTGCTCCGAAAGTGTATAGTTTGCTGAGTTCACCACGCATGACACGAGCCCGACAACCTTCTCAGCAACAGCCTCGTCCAAGCCAATCCTTGACAAAGGACGTATCACCACAGATTGGTGTACACTCGCGTTCTCAGCCTGTACCCATCATGCAACCGCCACCGAGCTTGGTGCCTTTCCAAGATCAGAAAAGTCCTGAGCATGTATCTCGCAGTAAAGACGCTACCTCACGGAAAAGAGTTCGGACCGAGGATGCAGTGTTACGAGATCATTCTGATCGCCAGACAGACTCCGATTACCGAGAATTGGATGATCGACGCAAAATGGCACGCCGAGAATTCTATCGATCACGATCCAAGCCTCAAGCCGAGAAGAGTCCTGATCCGGCTTCAAAGTCTGTCAATGAGGTGGTCCGTAAGGATGCAAAAACTAGTAGCATATCTTCTTCGCCACCCCTGAATACACGACGCAGTCTACACTACGACTCAGATGACCACATGATATCGGAAACCAATGTATCCATCCACGA
>Ga0068631_100206_pt1 | contig 22502 bp, 19 predicted proteins | sample InSIn5gowninarea_2_FD_77434 | JGI IMG/M metagenome (GOLD analysis project Ga0068631, IMG submission 77434) | Clean room microbial communities from NASA Spacecraft Assembly Facility at Jet Propulsion Laboratory, Pasadena, California, USA -... ...
GATGAGGCCCACGAGGACTACCGAGCTTTAGTCTTTGTGGATCGGCAGGAGTCCGCGGATGGTCTTCTCGGGGAGCTAATGAAGAAGGGTTATCCCTGCGGGTCAATTCATGGCGGAAAGGACCAGATTGATCGAGACACAACGATCGATGATTTCAAGAAAGGCGCTATACCAATAATGATTGCAACTAGTGTTGCGGCTCGAGGTCTGGATGTCCAGCAGCTCAAGCTTGTCGTCAATTACGATGCACCGAATCATCTGGAAGACTACGTACATCGTGCTGGTCGAACAGGAAGAGCAGGCAATACTGGCACAGCAGTGACTTTCCTCACTGAGGAGCAAGAAAGATATGCCGTGGACATTGCCAAAGCATTGAAACAGAGTGGTCAGAAAATACCAGAAGCTGTTCAAAAACTGGTAGACAACTTCATGGAAAAAGTCAAAGCTGGCAAAGAAAAAGGTTATGTTGGCGGCTTTGGTGGTAAAGGTCTCGAGCGTCTTGACCAACAACGTGACGCTGAAAAAGCTCGGGAACGCAAAACCTACAAACCAGGTGATGAAAAGGAAGAGGAGGAAGAAAAGGACGACGTCACAGAGGCCAAAGTTGGCGACGACATCTTTGCAAAAGCAGCCTCAAGTGTTGGAGCTCGAGACGCACCAGCTCCATCCGTACCTCAACAACTGGTTGGTGTGCCTAAGGGTATCGATCTTGACGGCGCGATCATTGTGCACAGGACGGAGAGACCTGCCGCTTCGGCTGGCAATCAATCCCAAATGGACAAAGTCGCAGCTGCTGTTGCCGGAATCAACGCCAAGCTCAGCAAAGCAGGTGTCATGCGCTCTGGTGTGCCGATTGACAATAAAGGACCTGACGCTGGTGCGTTCCATGCTACACTTGAGATCAACGACTTCCCACAGCGAGCACGATGGGCTGTCACGAATCGAACAAATGTGGCGAAGATTCTGGAGAGTACTGGCACGTCTATTACCACCAAAGGCAATTTCTATGGTACTGGCAAAGAACCAGGACCTAACGATTTGCCGAAGTTGTACATCCTGGTTGAAGGTGATACTGAACTGGTGGTACAGCAAGCTATGAGAGAACTCATGAGGCTTCTAAAGGAGGGAACCATGAGTGCAGCTGAGGTTGGTGACAACCGAGCTGGAGGTCGATATTCTGTAGTTTAGAACTAGTCTCCTGAGAGACGCTTCAATTGATTTTCAATTGTAGTATCCAACTAATCGTTCAGACTTGGTTCCTGATGTAAGATCCCAATTTGGGATAGAGATCGCTGCCCTCCGCGCCATCAATGGCCGGTCTAGTTGGCACCAGTATTCTCCACGGTGCCCTCCTCGGCATTCTCTTCGATTTCCTCTGTAGTGCCCTCCACGGTGCCCTCCGCAACCGTCAAACCCTCCACCCCCTCCACAATCTCAGCCTCCGCCTCCGCCGTCTCCCTCCTCTCCCTCGCAGCAATCCAACGCGCTATCATTCCCGCCGTCCCCTCCAGATCGATCCCCTGATAACTCCTCCCCTCCTCATCCCACAAATACGGAATCCGAAAGCCCATTGAGACACCCACGTCCGCCATCAACAGACACAACGAAACTTGCGCGTGCGCTTCGTATTGGTTGCGGATGCTGATGAGGTATGAGAGGACGTCGTGGTGTAGGGCTGTGTCGAAGGGTGGGAGGGGGAGGTCGAAGTCGAGGTCTTCGGTGTCGTTGCTGATGGTGGTGGTGGCCGTGGTGGTGGTGGGGATGGGGGCGTATTGGGTTTTGAAGCGCTTATAGAGGGGTTGGTTGTGGAGCAGGGCGAGGGAGACGTGGTGTTGGGTTTTGTGGGTGATGGCTATGGTTGTGGTGGTGTTGTTGGGGAGGTGGAGGTGCCAGGTTGGGTGGTGACGGTTGTTGCGGCCTTTGTAGGGGTTTGAGGTTGAGGTTGAGGGGGTTTGTTGGGACGACATCGTGTTTGTGGTAGACTAGAGGGGTTGGTTAGTTTGGTGGGTGGTGGTTTAGAGTGGATGGATGCGGGAAATCTGGTGTAGAGAGGGTGTGTGAAGGGTTTTGTGCATTGTTCAGCAGGTCTGAGTGCTGAGACTCTTGCGCAGCTTTTGAAGAGTGGTTCTTGCTTCAGGAGTGGCTGTTAAAGTACGTACCTTGCGTTCAATGAGTGACAGCTGTTGCGATATTCGCGTCAATTGCAGTCGGATCTTGTGTGTAGATAGATGTCGTGTGTGGGTGTGTCTGAGTTGATGAGTATGTCCACGACAACGGATCTGAAACCAGAATGCTGAGCCGTTGCGTCTTTCGTCTTGGGACCATATTAACGGTGCTAGCGACGCGATGGTCGTCTTGGCATTAGCTTTTGTGATCAGGTCGGTGCTACCAGTGGTGATGTCGTCAGTGTCTAAGGTTTTGCATTGTCGACGCAGCACGATCCACTTGCTCAACACTCTAAGCTTCACAACAACAAGGACTGAGGCTGTCCAACAACTTTGTACTTGCGGCCACCAGACTGCTCTGCTGCATGAACGCAGCAGAAGCAGAATGTCAATGCCTTCCCCTTCTATTGAGCACATCAAGTTGGCTGTGCTGCCCCGTGCAGGAAATTGTCAGCTGCGAACAATGGGGGACAACCTTCGAAGTCCCCAACCATATCTTGGTTTCTAGGAAAGCTCTTCATCTTGGGCATCCCTCTCGATCTCTCATACTTGCCTGACAACTGCTGAAGTTCGAAAGGGTAGAGGACCAGGCACAGGCTGTGAAGGACTTACTATGAACATGACTAGCTGACTAAAAACGGTGCTTCATGCAACTGTTTATGTCGCCTGTAACTCCTGATCTGGTCTCTGAGTCGCAATGAGCTGGTGCGTCTTGCACACAGGCAGTCCACAAACTTCATCATGCCAATGCAAACAGTTTTGTTTTGGTGCAACTGCTCAGGGGTAAGGGTGATCTTCGGTACTGGATGCAACAACAAGTCACACATGGGCCAATTGCCTTCATTGCCGCAGACTGTTTGGCGGAAATGAGTCCAAAATTGCTTTTGGACAGAGCACCTGGTTAAGGTGTGCGCGACTGGGAAGTAGCCCTCAATCTCTTTCATGTGAAGATTGTCCCACCTATGACCTACCTTGGATGGACATGAGCCAGAAACAACAGAGTCAGACAACGACAACAGGATTTATGTCTCAAGGCCCAGCAGCACATTGCCTCCAGTGGCAGCTAGCATACAGTACTGGACTGCGCTCAAATGCACCGACATTACAACAACTTGGCCATGGTCCGGACTTTTGACATCAAATTGGCTCGACGAGTTGCGTCAGTCTTGGGTACTAGGTGACCTGTACTCTGTCCATATGCTAGACGACAAAGCAGCACTGTTGACGGACGACCAAAATATGTTAGACAAAGGCAAATGAAGCTCGATGTCGACGCAGAATATGGACGACGCCGCTACAACTTCGGAACATCCTTTCGGGATCGGCTTAATGATCCTCCGCTCAGGGGAAAGTACCGACTTTAGAAAACTTGAAGGCCAGGAGCTATCTCTTCTCTTTATCTCCATACAACAAGCAGAACATGTCTATCTCAGAACTCTAGTGCTGAACCTGATGGGTTGAGACACTCTGTCTGCAGCTGATGTAAATACAACCAGGTGACTCAGTATTTTGAACATGTGCAGTGGATCACATGGCACCTCAAATTACCCCACTCGTCGGACTTGATCACAACGTGAACGTTCGGCTATCTTGATAACCGATACTTACAAAAGGTGCTTGGACTGAAGTAGCATCCGAGGCTGTGTGACATGTATTACACTGTACTACCTATTCCTCAGTTTATGCGGAGGAGTGATGGTTCGAATGAATTACTGCCGGATTTTGGACGTTTTGTATATTGAACAGATATAACTCGAAGTAGAAGATGGCCGACTTCAACGGGAGAACCATAGCCGTAACAGGCGCAGCACAAGGCATTGGCAGAGCTACAGCAACAATCTTACATAGCCGTGGTGCCTCATTGGCACTTGCTGACGTTAAGGCCGGGCCACTCAAAGATTTCGTCGAAAGTCTGAAGTGTAGTGAGAGTCAGAAGATTACCCAACATGTTGTCGATGTTCGGGACACAAAACAAGTCGACAACTGGTTCGAAGGCATCATCAAAGATTTTGGTAAGCTTGATGGAGCATGCAATATCGCTGGTGTGGTCACGCCCGATATTGGAGGAATCACCAAAACAACAGATGAAATTTGGGATTTTGTGATGGGTGTCAACGCTACAGGAGTGTAGGTATTGCCTTTGACCACCACTCAGAGCCCTAGTCTGCTTTACTATGCCCAACGAAATGGCCAGTCCTAACCCACCTATGGAGAAAATTCTTGCTTACATGCTAACCGCTTCTTTCACTTTCATATAGTTTCAAATGTCTCCGCGCCGAGCTCACACATATGAAAGAAGGTTCCGCAATAGTCAGCATTGCTTCCATAGCAGGTCTGGCTGGTACCAGTGGTGGCATCCCCGCATACACAGCCTCCAAGCATGCCGTTGTTGGCCTCACCAAATCAGTTGCTGTTGAGGCCGGATACAAGGGTATTAGGGTCAATGCTGTCGCTCCGTAAGTCCCGACCCTACTCGACTCTTCAGCATCTAGTCACGGCCATACACACCGTGTGGTCTCTCTTTTCCCACGCGCATCAATCATCCCTACTCTTTCGCTTAGGAGCTGGGATACCCTTCCAATCTTGGCACAACGAACTCATGCTTCTCCATGCTTACGTATCACTTCATGACCCACAGAGGCCTCATAGAAACTCCAATGCTCGCGCAGCTCAAAGATAATCCACCGCCAGAGGGAACATCATCACACAAGCGGAGAACAGAGCTCGAACGCGTACCGTTGGGCCGCCTTGCACAACCAGAAGAAGTGGGCAAATTAATAGCGTACCTGTTGAGTGAGGATGCAAGTTATGTCAATGGTGAAGTTGTTAGGATCGATGCTGGGTTGCTTTCGTAGCTCCTTCAATCTATCTATCATGGGCTGTGTCCCTGGGGACGGAAGCAAGTCTGCTGGCTGAGTTATTCTAAGAGACAACTCGAAGATTCAGGTCCAGATATTTAACGAGCTCTCTTTGCGTGTGGGTCGGGCTTATGTCTTTTCGCTTCAGACTTCGTAGCAGATGATACTGTAAACAGTGCTTTCCGCACAGGCTGTAGGCAGGTGCTCTTTCCTTCACCCCAAGCAAGAACTACATCTATATAACTATGCTCTACATTTTCATTTTCCACTCGTCACACAGTGTTCGCGTGACAATCAACACTCATAACATGTTCCGTATATTATGATATGTATACACAACCGCCGACATATCATGTTTCTTACACATCGGTCAATTCTACTACATAACTGAACACGGCCACAAATCATGGTTCTGGAGTTCATTGACCAGCGAAACTCGTGTACATACGTCATACAAGTCTGTCGTCTTCATCCAGCTTGGGGTGATCGAGCTGTCAGGTCCAGTTGTTCCTTTTTGTTTGTTTCTCCTAAGTTGAAGGTAATCCTTCATTCCCGGTGCCCACTCCCGCATTGACGATCAAAATCGCTTTCTTTAAGCAGATAGTTCAAACGAGCCAGCCATCCAACTTCTTCAATCCCTCCTCCCAACCCGCACAGCCAATATCACTAACGACCTCCATCATGCTTTCGACCTCATTTTTCCTAATCCACAGTCTCCGACTTTTAGTATCCGGGTTCTCACTAAAACCCACCTCTTCATCCTCCGCATCATTAAAATATATATGCGGAAACATCCCTTCTCCATCTCTCGATCCACCAACCTTAGCGTCTGGAGATTCCCATTTCACCACCTCTCGTTCTTCCAATGGCTGTAGCGGTACTCTGAGGAGATAGATAACACTGCGCTGTTCGCCGGATGTTGCGAAAAAACGCGTTAACGTACCTATGATTTGAGATGCCGTGGACATGTGGATGAAATTTGAGGATATGTCGAGAGTTGATGGTGGGAGGACGGGGGTTGAATTGCCTAAGACGTTGCCATGCGCTGAGACTGATGGTTTGGGATGTGATGGGACAATTTTGTATAAGTACTTCGTTGTGTTTGAGGGTTGTTGAGCCATGGTGCTAGTAAGTCGGGTATCTGTAAGATTGGACTGTAGCTTGGATTTCCCAGACTATGAGCTGTCGTGTTTTCGTTGAAAGCTGCTAGCAAGATTCCTTGTCGAAAGATGTGAGCTAAGTGTCTGGAGAATAAGCTACGATTTGTGTTGCCTATATGGTAGAATGACACTTAATGAATTCTCGTCGAGTATCAATCCTCTAGGCTTGCGTGATGCTAGATCGCCAGACTAGAGTTTTGTATTAGTCTGGAGAAGGACTTCTGAGATCAGGCAGAAAGTCAAAACAATTGTGTTCGATGTAGGTACAAAGTATTTTCGAATGGATGGTGATATGTTGAAACGTTTTCGTGGTTAACAGAGTCAAAGTTGAATCAAAACTTAGTTACTGCTTAGTCATTTGAAGCCATACTCAAATCCGAAACGACCACTTCTTCTGGTGAAATTTTGAAAGACCACATCAACCTGTGTACATATGTATTCGCATATCGATGATTGTGCCCACTTTTCTCAGATCCTCGTGCTATCTTTGCCAAATTGCCAATTGCGCTCAGCATATCGCAGTGGACGCGTTGATGGTTTAAACTTTTCACAAACACGCCGTGTTCGCCCGTCTGGTGTTACCATTTTCTGTTGATCTCGACCAATAGGTTGAAAACCATAGATCAAGGAGTCTTCGTTCAAGCACGACGGTCAATGGATATGTACTTCCGCAGGTCCATCGCATAGTCGATGCACTTTTGATAGAGTCACGCTCGAAAAGTCTCTTTCAATGGAGGTCTCTCTATGATTGGCTCGCTTGAACCACCTGCGGGGACAAGTACCTTACAGGCCGAGATGTAATAGATGCCTCGGAGTCTACAATCCACAGAAAGTCTCGAGACTTGTGATACACCCAGGAATGTATCTACCTCGAAGTCGTGAGGTGTATTTCATTCAATGTTTTGATCACTTGAGCTGAAACCAAGGATACAAACTTACCATACAGCATCAACTAAACACACCCAGCATTAAGCAAACACCATCATCCAGCACACTAATCTACATAACAAACCATGTCATCCACACCACCACCATCCTCCTCACCGGACCCTCCAACCCTCTCAACAATCCTAATCTCCCACCTCTCCCCCACAACGATCCTACTAACCTACAACCTCCCAAAAATAAGCAACGCCTTCACCCTCCAATCCTACCACGACCTCCGCACCGCTCTCCTCTGGACCCTCTCCCTCCCCAAAATAACAACAATCCTCCTAACCGGGGCCGGCAGGCACTACTGCGCCGGAAAAGTCCTCATCCCCCCTTCCGCCGGCGGTCCCACAATTGCCCAAGAAATTGCCGCCGGCACCGCCCTCGCCGAAGTCCTCAATGAATCATTCCCGAAAATCTTGATCGCGGCTGTAAACGGCGCAGCCATAGGATGGGGATGCACGCAACTTACGAACTTTGATCTTGTGTACGCTAGTACGAATGCGTTTTTCCAAACGCCGTTTATGAAGCTCGGTTTTGTGCCGGAGGGCGGGTCGAGTTATACGTTCCCGCGGCTGATGGGACGGCAACATGCGGCGAGGTTGCTGGTGGGGAGTGAACGCGTTTCGGCGAAGGAAATGTATGTTAGTGGACTTGTTACGGAGGTTATTGAGGATGGAGGGGATAGGGATGTTTTTTTGGAGAAGGTTTGTAAGATTGCGGTTATGATTGGGGGGTATAGTGAGGAGAGTTTGAGGGTTGTGAAGGAGTTGATGAGGCCTGGGGAGGGGGAGGTGCTCGAGAGAAGGAAGGCGGGGGAGAAAGAGAGGGTTGCGTTGCAGAGGGTTTTGAGTGGGGAGGGAGCGAGCAGGGCTATGGAGCAGTTCGCTGGGAGGGTGAAGGGTGGTGGTAATGGTAGTAGTAGTAAATTGTAGTTGCATGTCTTAGGGTATTGTCATCTTTCGATCTAATACACAATCACACTATGCTATCAGCCTAACGGGTTAAGACTGTGTTTGACTCTTTGCAGGACTCAGGCCTTTGCATAGCCTATCTTACTGCTGTCAATATGACAACTCTCCATCACCATCAAGACACAATCTCAAGTCCCCTCCAGCATCCCCTCTAAGCCCTTCCAATCCCATCCCCCCACCCTTATTTATCAACAATCTCCCCATCCAAAACGACAACAGGAAATCCATCGTCCCCAGCCACAACCCTTGGAATATGTGTCTTGCAAGCCCATTTCGATTTCCATAGATCAGCTCCTGCGTTGGGGTTTGTTCCTTTGCCCACTTTTGGGTTGCCTTGGGTGATTATTGACTTGCTTTCGTTCATATTGGTGGTGTCTGGGGTGGTGGTGGTGGTGGAGGGGGTCAGAACGGGGGAAGTGTTTTTGGTGGTTTTGGTGGTGTGGGCAGGACTCCACTTTGAGTTCTGGAGGTCATTTGCGACAGTGGTTGTTGGGTTTGTTTGTTCAGTGGTGGTTGTTGGGTTGTTCTTGGTGTCGTGGGGTAGTATGGTGGTTGCATTGTTCGTGTCAGGGGACGATGTGGTGGAGGAGGTATTTTGTTTCGTGGGGAAGTCCATTTTGTGTGAGAGGGTGTTTATGAGTTCGGTCGTTGTGTCTTTGTCTTTTGTATCGGTTGGTGAGAAGGGTTGTGGTTCCCGATCGGTTTGTCTTGAGTTCAACGTTTGTAGATCGATTTGACTGTCTGGTCATGGATCGGTCGAATTTGACAACGGTGGACTCCTGAATGATGGTCAGAAAGTGGATAGGGCGACAGCCTTTTATATCAAAGATAAGGTGCAAGGAGTCGTAGTGACAGCATGGGAAATGCAAACGGGGACATGACTGAGGCATTGTCGTTGGTGGTATACGCAGAGGAACGTCAAAGAAGATTGCCTGTCTGTGGCGTTGATGGGTGGTTGATATTGAGGTATATTGATGGTTCATCTGGTTTCTGTCTGAGCCTGGCTTTCACACCTGGTTTACATCCTAAATCCTCGACTAGTTCATCATCTGTCAGATGTGGCATGTTTCTTCTTACAAATTTCATATCTGTGGCAGACTTAACTTGGTTCCTCCTCAATATCTCTTTGCTCACTCATTGCATAGACAAAGATGCCCCCAAGCCACTCAACTTGATTATGGAATACACAAGAGCAGGATTGGGGAGAGACAACAATGGGTCAACACATGCAAAGAAACTCCAAAGATCACACCAATCACCGGACTTGTGCTGAAGCAATATGCAAACGAACTGGATGATGTACCTAACACTCGTTTAGATAACTCTGCTCAAGATATATCCAAGGGTGACATCCTAGCATGGGACAAGAACTTTCAACAACACCTTAGCTCAGTATCAATTGAATCAGATATGCTGGCTGAGCTCGTAGAATTCGAAAGGTAAAGGGTAACTGTAGAATGTGATCCCACAGTCGGCAACTCCAAAGTCCGGAGCCGGTCGCCGAATCCCACGCAACAAACAAAGTGAAGGTATCCACCAACCTTTCTTTCACTATATATAATCACCCACAAATTTCACTGCAAAAAAGTACACCACTAGCAAAGTCGTTGCATCAGCAACTAAAAGCTGGTTCCTGTGGCTCAGCTGGATCGATCTTCCAAAACAAGAAAAATTAACGAGGGAGAAAGATAATGTATACAACAGGGTACTTCGCAAGGTACAGGAAGATTAGATCCAGCTTCCACTAGCAACATTTGACTTGAAGAAGGTTGTATTTCCCAATCCGAGTTGAGTTTTTGCTGTTTTGGTCGCTGGTTCGAGTCCGGAGAGGGAGAGGGTTGTTATGTTTTTTGAGCGTGTGTTGTAGACCTTCACTTGGGGATGTCAAGACTGTGATTGTGACTTGTCTGCGCTGACCTGCACTAGCTCGCCAAGTTCCTTATTTTCTTCGTTTAGTTATTGCTGATTCGATTCGTGGTAATATACCTACGTTGAACCAACACTTCCTTTAACTTGATTTTGATTAAGTAGTTGTGAGGGAGCCATAATGTATGTGGTACTTGCAGTGACGCTGCTAATAAAGACGTAATTCTAGATACAGGTTAATCGTCTAAGAAAATCATTGTTAACTAGATATAAAAGGCAGGTAACCATACTGTTGGACGTATGTTAGTGTATATATAAGACAAGTTCGTGGTTGGACAAAGCCAGAGGTGGCAGCAAATGTGTTCGAGGTGATGCAATGATAGCATTGAAACAGCTTTCGGATATCTACCTATAAGGAGGATCGAAGAGTCAGCAAAGCTCAAATACAGAACTCGTTGAGAGAACATCATAAATTTTCATGGATCTAGATGGCACAATAATATATTGTAAAGCACTGCTGGGCAGCAGTCTCTGTCAACAGAGCAGATATCTATCAATGACCAGCAATCATGCTAATGAGTAGCTGATGAGATGGCACTAGTGTTCTATAAGTTTCCACATATCTGAGCTATCCACTCCGTCGGTTTCGAACAAGCTTGCCTTGAATCAGGTGGCTCTGAGTTGAAGGACGCGAGACTTTGCGTATTCAATAGGTGCGGACTTTTGTTGGACGCAGACTCCGATGAGGAGGGAGAGGGAGAAGGTGTTCTCGAACGAGCGAGGTAAGAGAACTCTTCCTCGTCCGAAATGGAAGAAAGTGACTTAGGACTGCTTGGCGACATGCAAGAATCGGATTCAGATCCGTTCGTGTTAGTGACTGAGGATACTGAGGATCGATCAGAATGTTGAAGGTTGTGAGAGCTGGTGGCCGCTGGAACAGGTTGGACAACAACCTCGATGCGTGAAGACGGGAGCTTCCGCTTTGGGGAGGTCAAGCTAAACTTTCGTGAACGCTTCGGCAGACCGCTCGGTCCATGTATACTAATAGCAGAAGTTGTATGTGTTTGTCGATTGTGGCCCAGCCTTGCAGGTTCATGCAAGCTTGGAAACCTGTGAGGGTCCCGCCATGCAACATATTGTTGTGACCAGGGTGATTCAACAATAATATTGGTTGGTAAGGCAGGTTCAGATGAGCATTCGTGGTCTTCGCCGCTAGTGAATGGATTGCTGGTTGGTAGCTCCTGCAGACTGATTGTATTGTAGTAACTGCACATCCGGCACATTGTGAGGTTGAATAATCGTTCGACTACAAGTGTTGGTGTGTCAAACGGTGAATAAAGCTCAGACCGCAGTGGATGGGAGGCATAGTATGTATATGCATGACGAATTGCTGACTGGAAACAGTATCAGCCGGAGTAACGGGTAATTCACGAAGAGACTTCAGCGTAAGCATAAGCTGCATTAGCAAGTTCGTGATGCAGTAAGGTGGTAACAAGCTCTTTTTCAATCGCAGAGTGTTCCATTTTTAAGTCACAGCAGAGTGCAGACTTGCAAGGGTAGAAGTGGTAGTGGCAGTGCAACCAGTTACTACTACGGCATGTCCTGCCGCCGAGATAAGCACTCCAACTTGCTTGGCAAAATTCGCTTATTTTTAGCTCACCCCGTCAATACCAATGACGACCACACATTTCTTCCCCCATCCTCGGTAAAACAATCGAATATGCACACGATGATCTTGTCCCAGTCAGCGATGAAACAGTCTCAGTCGTTCTCATGGACCTCTCCAAGACATCTTTACATTTCCATGTCTTCCTCAACCACGAAGAAAGCGGTCAAAAGAGTTCGAGAAAACCCTGGCCAGATCATTGGAGGTATCCAGATGCGATGAATCAACGCACCCATGTCAAACTCCGACCACGGCATACATGTGCCAAGAGACGAGCACCTACCATGATACTTGCATGAGCTCAGCTGCGGTGGTTGGGAGAAAGAGTGCTTTTGAACTTTTACAGCTGGCCTATCCTTGCACAAATCACAACTACTGTACAGTAATCAAGTGGCCAAATACAGTACGTGTGGCATTCAGCTGTGGCTGAGTCAATGTGGCGGAGAACAATGTGGCCAGTGCAATATCGTTCGACGAGTCTCCCTTGACGTCTGGGAAACACTTCTACAGTAGTCCTGGCATCGATCCTCCTGGGTTGTTCTGATGCAACTGTAAGTTCTCAAAGGGGCAAGCATCAGTCCCAAAGCAGGACCTCTCGAGCTCATTTGTCAATGGCGTATCTGTATTCGGCATACCAATTTTCTCTCTTTAACCAATCGGACCTCAGATCTGCCTTCCGGCGCGCAACACAATCGGCGACTCTGCTCAATCTGTATCTTGATATGTTCGTACTTTCAAGACGACCAGCCTGTATGGACCAGATCATCATAACCCTGTTCGAAGGTCACACACAATGTTTTCCTCGAGAAAGCGGATGCGATGGCGTTACCGAAACCCTATCCCAAAGTCTTGTACTAACTACCGTGACTCACATAGGCCAATACCGTCACTGTCCGTCGCTTGTAAATCCGCACGACGATGGTTAGTCTCTCGTTTAGATCGTTGAGATCGATCTTCATCTTCTCCAAGCTTGAGACATTGCATGGTACTATTGCTGCCTCAAGTCTAACTCTATGGTCTGAGAAATGCTTGCAACGACTAATCAAGCCTTCGTGGCAACAGCCTCGAATCCGACAAACCCGTCACCTATGTATCTTGTTGACCATTCAGCTTTCCAATGTCCTTACCTGCTTCTGAAGGAGCTGATCATCACATTAGCCACGATTAACGCCTTCTGAGTAAGTTCGCTATGAGCGTTCTTTTATGTAAGCCCGTCCTCCTGGATGATTGTGCATGCAAGGCGTCTCGAAAGCCTTTACCATATCATTGGCTCAGAATATTCACGCTTTCGACAACGATTGCTGCTGTCTCTACCTGTATCAGATCATCCCCGATTGTTTCCTCGATGTGGTTTCAAACACTGACGCTTATATGATGTCTGAACATCTGTCGCGCGGCAGAGAGAAGTCTTCTAGCCAACAACATCTTTCGTCTATGTTCATCAAAGATTTGTGTGGTGCGCTCTTTTGTCTTGGTATCCGTTCCGTCATGCCACGGAAGCGCCGGCCCACTCCTCCCGCACCTGGCAGTATTCCAGTTCGAAACATAGCACCTAAGCCTGACTCAGAGGGACCGAACTCCATTCGACTCAAAACTGAACGTTCAATTGACCAAGTATCACTGCGGACTTCCTCAAGCTCACAACAATCAACGAATGAGTCAGACATCGAGGTAGCAGGCTCTTGTGGAGTCCCACAGTGCACGACTGCAAGATGTAGGCTTGCAACTCATTGGGACTACAGAAAGCAGAGGAGAGCTCTCCTCCTACAACAAGTTCATCAGTCTTGGTCGTCACCTACACTCAATGAAGCTACATCCGAGCTCACACTGCAAACAAGTCCAGAATCTAGTCAAGACCTTCCACTTATTGACACACCCGCTGGGGAACTTCAGCGCCTCTTTACCAACTTCTTTGTGTTGAACGGATCCTTCGACCGGCTTATTCTGATTGCACGACCCTCAAAGCAGCACGATCATTCTGTCAAACAAACAGCATATCAGCTCGCTCTAGGTAATGCATTATACTGCCTTACGATCATTGCTTTTGCTCACGTGGAGGTCGCCAATCTGAAAGACCCACAAGCCATGCAGCTAACAGACACAATTTACACCAGATTGCTGACGATGGCTCGTGAGAAAGTCTCAGGACTTGATAGCGACAAAGAAGCAGATATCGATATCCTTCTCTGTGCCATCGTTACTCTCTGCATATACGATCTCAAATTGGACCGCCACAACGCCCTACGCTCTCACCATATCGGCATGACTGCTCTAGTTGCCAAAGCCGGCGGGATTCACAATCTTGGCCGCTCCCTATCCTATGTTCTTCGCATGGACCGCTTCCTTGCCGTTCGCTCCAACCAAGTTCCACAATTTGGCTCCCCTGAGCTTGCCACTTCCGAAATTCCAGGTCCACAACAAGCAAACACGGTCACCAACCTGGGTGCTTCCTTCCGCAATGACTCGTCTTCATCACTAAGCAAATCTGTTCACACACTTTGCAACTCAGCAGCCAGTCTTCTAGCCCTCATGGATGACCTCAACATAACCTTCGATCTAACAAGAAATTCTGACACTACAAATCCAAAACTAGAATACTTCTACTACCTTCGCGAGAACATCGAAGCCCGCCATGCCATGCTGAATTATAAGCTCTACACCACCTTCGAATCAACGCCACCGAATCCTAACGAACCAGCAACAATCAACATTCGCAAAGATCTCTGCAGCATCACCGCAATGCGTATAATAACATACTACATAGCAACAGACAACTTCCTGCCCTTAGTCACCGAGACCTTATCCACCCGTCTCTGGAACCTCCTCACCAAGTCCCGGTCCTCAAATACACCTCCTCACAGGCCCGACCCAACCATCAACCTCGCAGACTGGACAAATGACATGCCCCTCCTCCTCTGGCTTCTATTCGCTTGTGCCCTTCCCGACTCCCGAAACGGACCACTCACATTCGTTGATCATCTAGACCTTCAACTCAGCACTGTTTCTCATCACCCAATCCACGACGTCTCTTTGACCCAAACGCGCAGTCAACTACCCATCTCACCCACCCCCACAGCACCAACTCTACAAACACCCCCAGCCCAAATCCACCCCAATTCGTACCAGTCCGCTTCACCCCCACAAAACAACAGAAACTACTACAACAACTACATAACATCCCCATCCAGCCCCTGCCGTCAAACCTCAATCCCGACCTTAATCCTCCACGTCTCAGAACATCTCATCGGCGAACGACCCCTCTCAGGCACACACGACTGGGATGCGGAAGTCCTTCGAATATTGGAGGGGTTTGTGTGGAGTCGTAGGAGGTTAGAGGCTGAGTTTGGACGTGTTGTGGATAGGGTGCATGGTTTGGTTTTGGAGAGGGCGGGGGAGGAATGGTAGTCATCCGTTTTTTTTTTTGACCTTTTCTGTGTTGACTAGATTGCGAATGGGAAGGGAGCGAGAGGAAGGGCGGGATTAGAGTGTTGGTGGTGGGTGTGGGCATGTACATATGTGGATGGATTCATGAAGGCGAGAAGGAAAGAGGTTTGGAGTACGGGCCGTGGGTGGAGTGTGGTATTGCGTGTTATATCGTGGCTTTCAATAGAATTGGATATATATATATATCAGGATTACATGGCTTAGCTGTGTCTAGGTTTGCGAAGATTGGAACAACAGTACAAAATACATAGGTAATGATGTACCAGCTAAATAAAGTGTCTATCAAACATGCATAGGAAGTAACAACACAATGCTGAAAAGCATTGAGCATGACAGACGTCGTTCTCTCTGTGAGTCGTGTAGATACGTAAAACGACGTTCACTCCTTTTTTTCGTCTTCGTTGTCATGAACGCTACATATAGGCATAGCGCCATTTGACAAGAACAGGTACGTATGTAATCGGCCTCCTTAGGTAAGCATTGCATGTACAGCAGATTACCTTATATCCAACTTCAGCCCCAAGGATTAGGAATTTGTGTACTTACGCAGACATTTAATCTTCGCAGGGGAATTAGCTTATACACACTGTATGTAACGAGAGACTCGTCTCGTCATGGAGGCGCTGCATCGGTGTTTAGGGATACTCGGTGTTTCTTTTGTCTAATTTGTAGGAAGTGGAATCGGATGCTGTGATCTCCGGCCATAGCAGCGTGGATACCGTGGTATTGCGGTACGTCTTGGTGAAGAGGTATGGCAATCGATCTATGGTAGCTTTTCTTGTGGGATGTGCTGTGTTAGGATGTGGAGCGTGAGTATGCTGTGTCATGCTGTGAGGGCATATGGTGCTCAATGCACGTTGTGATGCTAATGGCTCACTATGCTGGACGTTGTGTCAAGAGACTGTTCCGCCATGCTCCGCCTCCATCCTGAATATAGTACTGAGCTTGAGGTTTTGTGGCCCGGTGTATCGTCGTCGGTACTCGGACAATGGGGCTTGAATGGTGGGGTCGTGATAGATGTTATCTGGTAGTGTTATATGCGTCGTGGTTTTGTGAACGAAATTCGTGTCCCCCCCCGGTGTTTTCTGGTCTGCCAGTGCTAGACTGGACAAAAAATAGTGCGTGATCAGCGCTTTTCGTGTAACTTGGCCTCGTATGGCTGTGTTCGCGCAGTTTTAGGTATAGCAGGTATCAAACCCTGTTTCCCTTGGTGGATTATTATCATATCACCAATCATGCTTGAGTAGAACTGCATCTGCGCACGGCCGTATCCCACGGTGCTAATAATATCAAAGGTCCATATGTACTCGACATCGTCCCACAATTTGGTTCCTCGTTGTAATCTAGTAGGATCGATTAAACTCAGGCGGCTTTGATAGATCCTAATGATGAGTTTGAGGTGTGGAAACAAGTATTGGATTCCATCTTTCTGGCTCCCGACCACCGTGCAGCAACCATAGCGATTCCAGTCTTCTTCATTCATGTTCTGACACTTATTGGAAGATAGCCATGAGTTGTCAAATAACCCCATATCGGACTTAGTCCTGGGCCAGGACTTCAGAGCATTAGCAGCATTGCACGAATTGTGGGGTTGCACAAGCTTATGTTTGCTCGAGTATGTTCCGAATACGCAGCTAGGAGCAAACTCAGCTGTGAAGCCAAACTTTAACCAGGAGATTCGTCCTTTCCAAGTCTTACTTGGGGCATAGATGATACCTGCTGTTCCATGACAGCTTGGTGGGAATTGAAAGACAACTTCTTTGGTTGGGTCCAGGTACGTACGAACGTTTCTGGATATGTACGTTGCTCGTCGTAAAGCGTGTTTGCTGTGATTAGGTAGATCGAATTTTCGTAGCCAGATCGCATGTGGTTTGTTAACTTTGCAGTGGACGATCTCCTGTCGTACATTGATTGTTAGTGGGATATCCAGTGTATTAAGACTCTGGATTTCGCGCTGTGTGACTGTGTATACCGAGCGCTTGCCACCTGTAACACGGACAAACTGTTGGTTTCTTTCGAGACGTTGCACGAGTATGGCATTGAAGCTTTGCTTCTGGCGCTTCTCCCCGCATGCCAGAATGGCAAGGGACGTATTCATGGAGTAAGGTATGGTCAACAGTTCTATGTTGACACCGGCATTCGTCACCACAAAACCTGATTTTAAATCACGATCATGATAGCGACGAACAGTTTTACCACAACGAGCAAAACACAGCGCTGAGGTGGCTAGAAGCCCTCCACTGTACTCCTGAAAGTGCGAGCCGATGTCCCATGCGAAAATCGATTGGTCGTCAGAGTCGGCTATGATTGTCTTTTGTAATCTCAAAAATGCCTTTTGCTGGCCTTCGCCATATAGCAATGGCATTTCGACATCAAACAAGCCAAGAAGACTGTATGCTGTGTCTTCAGGTCGTTCAGCTTCGCGACCGACCGCCCAGGACATACGCTGTGCGACAGAAAATCGTCTCACACCTTGTGAACCGTCCAGAATCGCCAGATCCACTGCAGTGATAGCGGAAAGATCAGTCACAAGATCCTTCTTCGTACCAAGGAAGTCCCAATTCCCGTCATAAAACTTAACAATATGCGGAGCTATCAATTCCTGCAAGGTCCATGCTCGTGTAAACCAGGAACTGCCAGCAAACTGGTGATTGCGCTGTCCGACATCGTAGAGGAACGCGATACACAGCTGAGCCCTTCGATACCATTTGAACATAGACTTGATTGCGTCGGCTAGCTCAACCAAGCTGTTCTTGTTGATGCAGCAAGTATCAACCCACGTATACTTTAAGCCCATCCGGGCTGTGAGTCTGCATGTCTGCACGATCTTACAGTATCCAAGTTTATGCTTTCGGTCAGCCGACTTCATGTCATTGTAGGTTACCTCATCCTTCTGCCACCTGTGTGATAAGATGGTGTACTCAGGGATATCATCGTATTTGAACTCTTCCAATTCGATGGTATTGACGTTGATAAGCCACATGCTGCCTTACTTCTGAAGCGTTCTAACGAACTAAGATGCCCTGCATTGGCGTCAGACTTCCAGTGCCCGAGAATCTGTGGTTTGAGTTCAAAGCAGTTGGTTTTCGGATATCAAATCAATATTCACATCAAGAACATGATGTCTTGGTTAATAGTAGCACAAACGTGCTATTTCTCTCAAGTCAGCAGAACAGTCCGCGAGGAGATGCTTAACAGCCTTCAAGCAAGGCGTAATCCAGACAGCATGGATCACGAAACGGGGCCCAATCACGAACCTACCCCGTAGCGCTTCTGCATGCATCACCCGCAATCCTCAAGGCTGTGCATGTAGAAGTATTTGGACAGTCAAGTCGAGAAGCTTGGCAACATGTGCGGCTGAGAATCAGATGGATGGGTTTCTGCACGGCGTAGTGATTGCCTTTGCATACTGGTCCATGAATCTGACGTTCGGCTCGGTTGTGCTCGTTCAGTATCGGAGCTTCCGAAGAGAGCATCCGCCAAGTTGATCTACAGTAGCACCATAAGAGCAGACGAATGCTACTGTTTCCGAGGCTGGTTTCATGCGGGCGGTGCAAGGATGGTCAAGAAAATCAATCCCAACTACATACTCGCAAGAAGTACCTCGTAACGATACTCGCCTTCCTGAGTAATCACAGCTTCAGCAGTTACTTAAGTAGCACGCTAACACTGACGAAGACTAGTGGCAGTTCTCTTGTGGATCATGATCAACCTCGATATCACAAGTTACGGCAAGCAATTTCAGACCTGGATTACCTATGGTATGGAAGGTTTATTGTGGTGAAATAGAAAGGCCAAAGTGGGCATAGTAGTCCGTTGAATTAAGTACCCTAGACATAATTATCCCTCTTGGTCGTGCTCAACCAAACACAGCGGGCTTCCACCAAGAACTACCACTATCATGCTTCTCATCTTTCGAATCGACTGGGCTCTCATCACCAAGTGCTCCCCTTGATATCAAAGACGAGAGAAAACCAGGCACACTGTCATGCTTTTCCTCAGTCTTGATTGGCGGCAGTTGGGGCAGTGTATCACTCTCGTTTTCTTCATTGGGGTGAGTCGGCGGCAGCGGCGGCAACGTACTCGTCTCTGGGAGTGTAATATCATCCGCCCTAGCTGGGACTGGGGGTAGTCGATCTGTATGGGCACCATCGAAGTAGGATTCGCCTTCTTGGGCTCTGTGGTTTGCGTCCTCTGTAGTTCCATCCCCGACTGGCGGCAAAGGTACTCTTGTTGCCTCCTTCATGATCGCCGTCGAGACATCATCAGTCACTGTTCCTTCAGCAGTGCCTGCAGCTGCTGCCTTCGTCGCTTTAGCAGCCTCTCTCTCTGCCTTCTTTCTCGCCTTCTCTTCTTCCAATTTTATCTGCGTCTCCCAATTCTCTTGTCTTGCTCTCCTCTCTTTTAGCTCCCTCACGCGTTCGACTTCGTCCATACCACCAACCTTCTTCAATTTCCCTTCTTCGACAAACTCAGCTACCTCTTTCTGGAATTCATTGCCCTGACGGTCTTCAAGCTCACGTCTTCTTGCTGCTTCAGCACGCTCTATAGCTTCTAATCGATCTTCGTGATTTGGTCTTAGCGCACGCACCTCGTCCAGAACGCCTTCCTTAGCTTGGCCGGGGTCGACGGTCGGATCGATCTCGACTGCCTTATTCAGCTGTCTGAAAGAGCCTGTGCTGCCTTGCAAGTTCTGCTGCTTCATCGCCTCCTCCACAAGATTGAATACGTTCTGCACATCCTCCAAATCTCCATGCAGATCTGCCATGAGCTCTTCCTGCTGGCTCAGTTCCTCCCTCTCGACACAGACCTGATTCAACTCATTCTCCCACACCTTGGTCCACGCTGGTTTTTCGCGCTTCATGAACTCTTTCATTTGTGCAAGCGCCTTAGCAGTACCACTAATTTCCTTGCTCAGGCGGTCAAGGTCAGCAGGTCTTGGTCGCACACCACGGGAGACAACATCTTTCCTAAGGTCTTCAACGGTGTCTGACAGATTATCGACGCGGTTAACGAGTACTTCCGAGTCAGTTTGGAGTTTCTTCTTGCCTTCGTTGACATGAACACGGCCGGAAGCACCTTCATAAGATGGTTCTGCGACAGTGGCGGCAGCTTCTTTGACATGGGCAGCTTTGGCTTTGATGTTTGCCATTGAAGCGGCAAAATCAGAGGACATGGTTAAGTAGCTCTGTTTCAAGACAGCGATATCACGACGCAAATTTTGGACTTCTGCGACTGAAGCTTCTGAAGCAGGACCGGCCGATGTTGCTACGTCAGCTTTATCGAAGTCGAACGTCGGAACACGGCTAGCACGTGGTGTCGGCACTGCTGAGAGTCGAGCCATTTCTTTCGATGCTTCAAATTGACGATCGGAGAAGCGTTGCATCATTGTGCCTTGTCCATCGAGCATGACCTTTACATTCTCTAAAGTCGATTTCAGGCCGCCAATACCTTCGTCAAAATGCTTCTTGACTTCATCGAGGACCTCAAAATTAAGTACTAACACCGAGCGATCCTTCACGTCAGCCAGGTCTTCTAGCTCATGGCGGACGCCCGAAACCGGATCTTGGATGTATATTTCTGGTAGGTCAACGCCATTATTGTGCGTATTCCAAGCGAATTTCTCTATAAATGCGAGTTGGAGTCGTGCCAGAGTGAGTTCTTCATACCCATTACTAAGTACAAACTTTTTGATGCGAGTCTTATATTGTAAGAAGAGGGTCAACTCCTTAGCTGAAGGCGGAGACGAGTCAACATTGGCAACCGTGGCTGGCGGGCGAGGGATACTTTCTTGAACGGTTGTAGCTGAGTGCGCATCGAAGCGCCTAGCTGTGTTCTGGACTGCTGGTTGCTGTTTCATCGGACTTTCGAGTCTAGTTGTCGGCATTTGCTGTGCAGGCTGGTAACTTAGAGCCTCTCTCGAAGGACTGTATGGTCCATTCACAGTGGCTCCCAATTGTTGTTCCAGATTGGTGACCGCAGCTAATCTTGGCGCGTGATATTCGTCGGGTGTCTTCGCGATAGGACTGTCTTCGGGGCCAGCCGATTGCGGAGGCTCAAACTTTGGCAGACTCACTTCGAGCTTCGGAGGCTCTTCTCGCTCTTCAGCTATCCGCTCTGGCCTTGGGTGCCCTAATCTGCTTGGAGACGTGTCATTGGTTTGATGTCCAGTTTGTTGTATGCCGCGTTGACTCAACGTTCTTGAGGTCACGGCCCGCATCGACTCTCGCGTTTCTCTCCCTCTATTTGGAATTGGTGAGTTCTGCGCAGGTGCAATGACGGGCACACCATTAGGCGAGGCACCCAAATGCTTCTGTATCTGTATAGAAGAGAACCGCCTTGAAGCTCGTCGCTCCAGATCACCTCCTCTCTGCAACGCTGTTAGAGCGTCTTGTTGCGGTGACGGAAGTGGAGGCTGCAGGTATGGCGTGGCCGCGTTGGTTAGCATATCCTGGTGAGGGGGTGAGAGAATGGGCAGATTCTGTGCAGTCGTGCTCGAGATAGTAGATGAAGAATCATAAGAGGGTATTTGTTTCTGTGGCTCTCTTCTGATGCTCCTCCTCAAGCTGCTTCTTTCCATGCTTGGTAGAGGTCCACCGGACTCTAGATTGGTACCACTCAGGTCAAAGCCGTCTGGGCTGCCTCGTCGACCATCACTGACTGGAAATAGGTTCGCTGCTGCCTCAGCGCTTACTGGACTTGCAGTGCTTGTTTGTCTGTCGGGCTGTTGTGTCCCTAACCTGCTTGGTTGACCCGTAACATCTTTCACCGGCTTGCTCCTCAGCTTGCTCTGCTTTCTCTTGAGACCTTGCAGTAGATTGATAATGATATCTCGTATTCTAGGCAGATAGTTGTCGAGGGCTTGAGGAGATGCTGGCTGGCTGAGAGTGTCTTCCAGGATCGATCTCAGCAGGTCAGGCACAGGACCAAGGTCTGTCGTCTCGACGCCGATGGAGCTGAAAGCACGACATGCTAGATTGAATTCGTACCCTAACCGTACATAAACATCTGACACCTCCTCCTCTTGAGCATTTCCTCTTGACCATTGTGTCAATGTCTCCAGCAGTTGCTTTGTCGCGACCAGAAGATGTGTAACACTCTTCTCGATTTGGGAGATCTGCTTGTCTGGATTCGAGCTTTTGGAGCCATGAGGACGGACGGCATTACCAGATGCACTCCGCGATTGTGATCCAACCTGAGCCTGTATTGTATCAGGTGTAAAGGATTGTCGCGACGGTGTTTCGGTGATGCTGCCTTCCCGGCGTTGCGATGCTCGTACAGGTTCCATGATATACAGTTCAAGATGTAAAACACGTGCAAAGCAAAGCACAAACACCAGCTTCAAAAACTCCTTGCAAAAGCACAAGTCAGCACGTCTATTTCACGACAATTGACATAATGGAATTTGTGATGGGGTTGAGATGTCGCAGCCTCCAAGC
>Ga0068631_100208_pt1 | contig 22463 bp, 18 predicted proteins | sample InSIn5gowninarea_2_FD_77434 | JGI IMG/M metagenome (GOLD analysis project Ga0068631, IMG submission 77434) | Clean room microbial communities from NASA Spacecraft Assembly Facility at Jet Propulsion Laboratory, Pasadena, California, USA -... ...
CGAAAAGCTTTTCGCCGTGGTTTGACTCCACCAAGGTGTTCATTGTGTCAGTGGACACCTGTCTCGCCTTCGAATTCAGATTTGTCCAAGCACCAAGACTGAAAGGATGGTTCTCCCAGCCTCTCCATGTCATAGGCTGATAGAGGTAGTAGAATTGTCCTGGTGCAGGCTTGATCTTGGGTGAGGGTGCTAGCACGTCGAGACGAATGAGATTGCTGTCTTCGTCATAGGTAATTGTTGATGGTGTAGATAGCGTGTTGTGTCTGGCGTGGACATTGCAGTATACAAGGCGGACTAGACGAAGGAATCGGTCGAAAGACCAAATGGCAACGACAGGCCAAAGATATGGGTTATAGTAGCTGACAGTGCCAGACTTGGATGTGTGACTGTAAGGTGTTAAGAAGGTTCTGTGGCAATTGTTGACCATGAACATTCACTTACTTGAAGATGGCATAGACAATCAAGATTGAAAAGGCGATATGACTTATGAGGAAGAACTCGTAGTATCTGTTTCTGATCGACTTCGAAGCAAGAAGAACCATGAGCGGCATAGCGATCAACATCTAATAATGTCGGGTCAGCAAGACTAGAGTGGTGAGAGAAAGGTACTACTTACCACAAGACCGTATTGAGCCCAAGTGTACTTCATGAAGAAATCAAACCCAGCTCCAATGCGGACACTGAAGCAGATGCTGTGCGTGATGCCAAGCAATGTCGCGACACGAGCAGCATGTCGATGGAAGATGCTGAAGGTCTGGTAGCTCCAACCCGTAGCCCAGATGAAAGGGTTGTTCCGGCCAGCAAAGAGAAAGATGAATGGGAATGTGGCAATGCACATGATACCGGCACGAAGTCCAACACCTCTCCATGCCTGGTTGATGGCACTATTATAACATTAGCCGTGGTCACAGATCAGTATCGACGAACTACTCACTCCTCATCGCCAGCAATGCTCGATGGTACAGCAGTGAGGATAAGAGCCAACGCGTAGAAGATGAAGATGACAACTGCTTCGATCCTGCGTGGCATAGTGACATAGTTCAATACACCACGGTGCTTGACATCAACAGCAGGAGCCAGTATGAACTTGGTGCGAAGCCATCGCGTAACAGTATGACCTACAGGATCTGGCCTGCCTGAGAGTGCTGCGTGAGCACTTTGACGGCCAATCAGATTGCTGTAGATGTTATGGACTATGCCTATCGTCAAGACTGCAGCCCAGAAGGCATACACCGCATAGGCGTAGGTGTGCTTGGGGATCTTGGTAGGAGCGGCGGGATGTTCTTGACGTTTAGCGAGAGTGTCGACAAGGCCAAGGGCTTGAAGAGAGATGGCAGAGAAAGACATGATGATGATGGAAACAAGTACAGTCTTCTTGTTAGAAAAGAGAGAGAATGATCACAGACACGCTGGAACAACACAGACAACAATCGCAAAGCAGCAGATCCAGGCCTCTCTATATAGACAGCGACCTCGAGACCTGGAGCGGGCGGCACGAGATGGAGAAGGCATGGCTCAAACAAACCTCTGAGCAATTCGTAAAGTCCACCCTCCACCACGGCGAAATTGACCGCCGGTGAAGCATGAGCATGGACAAGGCAGCCACGCGGCGCAAAGCTAAGACGTCAGACAGCAGCATTCCCGCAAGCATACCTTCTGTGGGATGTGCAGCTGCAGCTACCCAGTAGCTCCGTCCGCAAGAGGAAAAGTAAGTGTTGGCGCAGGTAAACACGATGCAAATGCTGGTCAGGGGTCATGCCTCGGCAAGCCTTGGTACAACGGCAGACACGAACTCACCAAAGCCTAAAGGTCAAAGGCGGTGTTTCAGATTGTGTATATGGTGGAGGGGGACGATGAGGAGGATAGCGTGGTGGAGTGAAGGTATGTGGTGGGTATGGAGGAGGATGGAGGAGAGGTTGTGCTTCGTAAGGAGAAGATAAGGTTTTGGATATCCGGTATGTCTAAGTGGCTATACGCGCACGCAGAAAAACCTAAAAAGATTTCTTGACTCACGTGACTAGCCTCTGAATTGTTGTCCAGTCGACCTTTTTGCGACACTTATTGTATGTGAACAGAGGGTGTCAAATGGGTGTTTGTCTCTCAGAATGATTGTTCCATTTGTGATAGAGGTTTGGCCACATAAAATATAGCCAGTCACGCTGAAGTCCTTACATTTTATGGCACATGTCACGTGAGTGAAGTTGTCTCCAAGTCGGTGCTTGGCACACCGTTCTCGCCGGTGTAAAGGCTAAGCTAAGCTCACCTGCACATCAAGCCACAACAGATCGACAACTCTTTTTGACGGTGATTGTTGAAGGCTCTCCTCTCTCCTCTCCGCATTCCTTTCAATGCCCAGCCAGGCTATCTTGTTTGCGAAGCTATCATTGAGTCGGTGGCTGTCGACTTTGGCGTCGTGCTAGTGAGAGGGCTTGCTGTTCGTTCACGAGGGGCTAGGCCTGGACTATCCGGGGTTGGCGAACGGTCCACGATCTGTTGTAGTCTTGTAGCTTCGCATATGACAGCAGATTGTTATATGCCTTCAAGCTTCTCGTACAGCTGCAATCTAGTAATCAGTCTGTACGGCGGACGTTTGACAGGGTGGGTAGGTTATTATTCAGTATCAAAGTCTATCACACGAGGGCAAGGGGAAAGTCCGTCTGGTACCTGACAGCTCTCGCGTGCAATGTCCATCCATCTACTCTCAGCGCCATGATCAGCATGATCAGCAACCTTGTTGAATCAGGTTGTTCTCAAGGTTTCTCGGAATGGCCCATTGACTTTGACGCTATATAACGCGATACAACCAGGAAGAGCTTATTAGGAGATTACAATCTGCCGTGCCGATGGTTCCTTGTCCGCGGCACATGGCAGCGTCGTCGATGAGTGAAACACCTTTGTCGAACTGGTATACCCTTTTGTTCTCTTATCGTCTCTGTCCGATGCTACGACGATCTGATCACGATCGTCAAGGTACGACTCACGTCCTTACGGCACGCGCGCGGATCAGATGCCTGATCGCACCATGCTTCCAAATGCTCGACATGTCCCTTTGTACCCTTCTGCATATCCTCGGCTGGACCTCCCCCATTTCCTATCTTTCTGCAAAGACGGCGTCTACAGGATACACAGCCAAGTCTGTCTAACTCAGAGGCTCAAATTCCACCTGCATTTACCATCAGTTTCAGCCTTCAACATTCTTCACCAAGCTTACGTCGGTGTTTCACACAGCTACACGCCGCGTTTCTCCTATCTGTTGTGTACAAACAGGACTCTCTGAAACAAGACTAACTCAACTCTAATGTAACCTGGCCCAGCTGACGGGCCGCCGTCCACCTCCGAATGCTCTTGCCACAAAACCAAAATCGTATCAGAAGTAGGTTACTGGTCATTCCGACGCCACAAAAGATACCTGCGATGACAAAGGCATATCCATATCCATCGGTGAGAATCCAGTTCAGATGGTATGGAAACAAGCCGAATGACATTGCCTACTTCCCGGGGTTGATCGTGATGAGCCCGTAAGACATCCGCTTTGTTATCATGGCCAGAAAAAGTACTGTCTGTACCGCGCGTCCCGTTGTTCTTCTCTGTCGAGTCAGCAACGACCCGATCGAAGCTGACAGTGGAGGGCACCGGGATGAGAAGTCGATAATGTTGTTTAAGGACCAGATTTCGTCTCTATATGTGTTGGTATTGGTTTGTTATGTGACAAGACTCGCTCCAATATCAAGGCGCTGCTGCTATCAGCTCCGGAAGGTAATAGTTGAGTTGAAAGCTGAAGCTTGAAGACCACTATACACATCAAAACTGTTGATGACCCGTAAGACAGCCGGCATGAAGAAGGAAGTCAATGGCAGGGACAATGTCCTGAAAAAGTGCACCTCTCTATCGGTCTTTGCCCACGCCTCGAGTGTTTCCACGTAAGACTTTCGCGTGGGACTCTACGTAAGCTCAAGCACTTGCGTTCGATATTGACCATTGTCGTCTATGCCGGTCTCCAGAGATGATGTTATTGCTGCCAGTGGAACCCATGTCTATATCGACTCTGTCACAAAGGAGAAAAACAAAACGGAAAGAATATCAGTAAAAGCTGCTTCTATATTCTACGTGGAAGACGCTTCCAGCCGAGACTTGCGTTAAGGCATGTAGTCGGCGTATATAGTCCAGTTGCATCCAAGGAGAGACGGACTGTGTAGCATTAGTCTTTGTGCGCACAAGAGAGCTGATTATCATCAGGTGGAGTATGTCGACCACTTGCCTCTACGTCCATCGTCATGTGTAAAGTCATTGGGATACGTGGATTCAGAGCGAGGGCATCATTCCGGGAGTATCATTGATTGACGGCGCTTGAGAAATCTTCTAGTGGTTGCTTATAGTGAAATACATGTCGGCCAGACCAACTCAGTCCCCCTGTTGTCCCGGCCTTTGCACTTGCATCTTCCTTTGTAACGCCTCAAAGGCATCCCACTGTCCACGAGATACAGCGCTTCTCCACTTCTCTCGATATAGCTCTTACAACGTACGAAAGATCACCCCCAGCCAACGATGCGCACTTCACCTCCTATAGCTTTGTGCACAGAAACTGCGTGAGCTGACAACGATGATCTCTATGAGCCACGTTGGTTGGAACCAGAGCGATTCAAAGGTGGCTCCCTTGTTTGTGCGGGGTGTGATGCAGGACACGAAGCTCAATGACTTAAGTTGTAGAGGTGGTAGAAAGTCTCACCCACCATCGTGCACGACGTCTGAGCGGGAACTCGCCGCGTCTAAGATCACCTGCGTCGTTCTTGCCCGCACTATGCTTAAATCGAGCTTAGTTGCCAGGAGGTGCAGAAGTGGAGGGCACTCTCTGCAAGGAGAGGTAGGGTGTCATAGACTATCGCCGAGTCCCGACCTCCGGAGCCGGAGTCGCCGAAACCATAAAACATCACGTTCAGAAACGAGTCTGTCAAATAGCGTGGCCAAATTCAGACAGGTATCTTGCTCCAGTGGAATCGCAATAGCCATCCAGTCCAGCAATGATGTGGATGTGACTATTGGTCATAGCGCTTTGCGATGGTCAGGCATCAACCTCATAGACAACTTGCCAAGTTCACCCACATCTTGCGTTCGCTATGTCTAAGCACATCACGCCTTGGTGCACAGCCTACATATGGCTTGGCTGTTAGCGGCGGGGTTGACTCGATGGCTTTGGCCTTCCTATGTTCAAAGTTGAAAGAGAAAGCGCAGCAAGTGCGGCAAGATAGCTCGGATCATGTTCCCAGATTTAGGGCTTTTATTGTTGATCATCGTGCAAGAAAAGGCAGTAGAGAAGAAGCCAAGGCTGTTGGCAGACATCTGAGAACTCTGGGTAATGCATTCGGTACGTGATGAAAGAGATTAATAGCTAATGTGTCACGATGGTAGGTATACCAGCGACCATAGTCAAACTCGATTGGCAATTAGAGGGTGAGCAAACTCCTGCAGATCTGCCAAACTTTGAGTCACTAGCTCGTCGATTGCGCTACCGCGCTCTCGGAAAGGCTTGTCGCAGTTTCAGGATCAATACGCTGATGCTGGCGCACCACAAAGATGATCAAGCTGAGACTATTCTCCTTCGTTTAAATGCGGGGTATACTGGCACAGGACTAGCAGGTATACAAAGTAGGGCCCGCATACCAGAATGTGCAGGAATGTATGGCGTTCATGGTAGTGGCGGCCCGCCAGCTAGCAGTCATGATGAGCATGGTGAGGATATGAGCGTGGCTACTGGTGGCATTGAGATTGTGCGACCACTACTCCAATTTAGTAAGGTCGAACTGTATAAACTGTGTCACGAGAATGGTGTATCTTGGATAGAAGATGCCACGAATCAGGTTGTCAGCCTAACTCCTCGCAATGCGATTAGGAATATGTTGAAGAACAAACGCTTACCACGGGCTCTAAACAAGCCAGCTTTGATAAGGCTGGCAGATATCAAGGGAGAGCAAATGACAGTAACGAAGCATGCAGCAGTAGACGCACTTACACGACTCAACCCGACCATCAACTACGAAGCAGGACCAGTAAACTTCGAGGTAACCGGCTCAATTCACGCATCAATCAACCAGTCCACAGCGCTCAACGTACTAAAGACGCTGGCAAGTCGGGTATCTTCTCAAGACGATATCTCCAAACAACAGCTTGTCACCGCGTGCTCGCAAGTGTTTCCTCACATCTCAACTGCAGACGGAGAATCAGAAGGCCCGAGACTCCCAGTCACTCGAGTATTTACGGCGGCTGACGTGTTGTGGGAGGGAAGCTCAATGGTAGGTGACAATACGAAATGGCGATGGCAGCTGTCTCGCCAACGTCCCTCAAAACCATTTCCTCTCTGCACATGGTCATCAGAGACATTGGAGAACGGTCATAGTCAAAGATACGGGACATGGCAGCTTTTCGATGGTCGCTATTGGGTCAGGGCTTATCATGCGGAGCGGAAACCGCTATCGTTACAATTGCTGAGTGAAGACAGTCTCAAAAGAACACGACAAGGTGTGTCAAAAGAGCGTCGCTTGGAGCTGGACAACTTACTTCATGAGTTCGCCCCTGGACGACTAAGATTCACACTCTTGGCTTTCGTTGATGACCAAACTGGGACAGTCCTGGCTCTGCCTACTTTACAATGGCGTATTGGCCATTCTAAGTCAATAAAATGGGAACTGCAGTATAAGCAGGTCTTTTGACCTTGCTGGGGCGATCCCGTTCATTCTATTGACAGCTACCCGACAGTATCAACCCACGGATGTGTGTTCTTACGTGATGCGCAAAAAGTGAGAGCCTTGGTAGACAGACTATTTACGTGTGAATCAAGATGTCACTAAGCTTCGGGCCTAATATGTTGTCAGTCTGCTGTTGCATCCGAACTGTCAGACAACATGTCACCCGGCGGAGCTGGTCACTGTCAAGATGCATTTCAGGGTGAGCCGTGAGAAGTTTCCATTGACTGCTGGCGATGAGGGAAGTGGTAAGCGACAACATCTCCAATGCTTTTGCTGCACTCTGAAGTGAGGAAATGATTGATTCGACGATATCCTAAACGCCCAGCAACCCATCAAATACTTCTTCCGCAATGTCTTTGAGCAAACAATGCATCGGCAGAAGCATTCGCCAACAACACCTGGCATTCGCACGTCTATACCCTGGGCGATGTCATTGCAATGCTAAACTGCAGCTACTACAGTCTTGCATCTGAAAAAGGATGTTGCACAAACTTGCAAGCACCATAGTGTACGATCGGATGCTCTCTCAGTCAAGCCGTAATACACGTCCATAGCAATTCTCGAGATGGCTATCGTATAGGCGGCCAAAGCGCTCAAGCGTGCAGTCTTTGCGTGCACCCAGCTGCAATTACAGCGGGCAGGAATCAACAGATCGTAGATACGTTACGTTTTTTTTGTGTATCTGAGTGTGAAAGAACTACTACATGTTCTGACAAGTACCTTGATTCAATGTTCCCCATGCATGTACTCATGACAATCGCTTCCTCAAAGACTGAAACAAGATAGTGACAGCTGAAACAGAACCTGATCACCGGACCAAAACTTGTTTGGAACGCTTAGCCTCGCAAGCTAAGTAGCACACTAGCTGATTCGCGGATGGGAGACCAAGAAAGGTGAGTGGAGAAAAAGAAGATCCAGCCATTGAGCAACCACAAGCATCGAGAAAAAATGCAAAAAGATGTGACATACAGCAACTGAAATTCGCATGTGGTCACCCACCATACTACTACGCAGTCGATCTGTGGCTTAAATATGGCAGAGCGGACGGGATGCCTTGTTTTCCACAGTCTATGGCCGTATGTACTAAAGTATGATTTTGTTCAGGGAATTAAGGCATACAAGATTTGAGGAGCTGCTGAAACATGAGTGAAACTGTCGATCGTTTTATGCCAAGACTTTTATGACGGTGGCAGGAGCGACTCGGAGCCTCGAGAAACGTGTGAAATGCGGAACCCTGTGATCTCCGCAGTGCTCATATGAAAGATCGGCATACCTTGTACAGCATGGTGCATACTAGAAGCCGCAAGTACATTGGTTGTGTCAAGCCTTTTTACTACTGATAGAAGAAGGTACTATTTAAGTTGTGTTCTGAGTCGAATACCACACCCTTCATAGTATCATTCAGTCAGTCAAGTTTGAAGGTCCCTTCTCAGTTGTTCATAGCTGGGCAAAATAGCCGTAATAAGTCCTCGCTGCATGCGAGCATGGCAGATGCACTAGCAGATGCTTTTCTGCTCATCTTTCTTCTATCATTCAGATCGCATGATGATGTCATTACCTTTTGTGATATGTGGTTTCATTTTCAAGGCCCGATTACGTTTGGTGGCCGAGCTTGCTGAACCTTCATAGATTCGTAACCATCTCTCATGCCGCCATAACGTTGTTCTGGGCGTGAGCACTACTTCCGTTAAAGCTCTGATTGCCATATTTCAGGCTCATACTAAACCTCCTAATATTATTGTTATTCACAGCTCCAGACCCAGATGTTTATTGACCTCATCACTATTGAAAACCAGCTGTCTCATCCTTGCCGCTTTAGCTTTAGCCGCTTCTTCCTTCTTCTTTGTTTCACCAGCATCAAGGTTTTTCTCCTTAATCACTTTAAGCTTAGTCTCTTGTGTTGCACCAAGTCCAAGCTTATCTTTGTCTGCTCGGTCAGTGGCACGAACCGGGTGGAGGCGGCCAGAGTTTGAGGCACCAAGACCTAGACGCGCATCAGGATCCCAGCCATAGGCGGATAGATAGCTGAGGCCTAGTGAAGTGCGATCGATGGAGGAAGGCGGGTGGGAATGTGGGAGCGAGAGTTGGTGATGGAGGGTGGCTTCGTGGTGAGAAAGAGATATAGCTATTTCGCCATTGCAGATGGAACAGATCTTTGGTGATGTCTTGCTCGCTACACCGTCAACGAAGGACTCTTGTTGTGGGTCTGTTGCCGACGCTGGCACTCCCACTGCAGCTACTTGCCCATCCGTCTTGGAACAGGGAATTACATCGGTCTCAGGAGAACTCCCTTTCTGACTTCTACGCTGCTTCTTTCCGAGAACAATGGAAAGGTACAAGTCTCCGGCGCCTTGCTTTGGAATGGTTGATATAATCGAGTTGACTGCAGATGGTTCTGATTGAGGGACGAAGTCTATCCTCTTACGTTTGATGCCTGCACCAAATGCATGATGTTGGTGGAGAGGAGTCTCATCGTAATTGTCTCCATTCACATCTTCACTCATAGATTCCTGTGATGTGATGTAGTGTGGTCAGTCAGGAACAAGGACGTTGAAGCTTGCCGGTGATCACGTTGCTAAGTGTCGGAGAGTGTTCCGCACGAAATGTGCCACCATTGCTCATCTGATCAATACTGGCGCATCGACCCTGGGGTTCTCGCTGTATCTTGTCTTTTGTGTGCTCAAGCTTAGGTGGCAGGCCCTCATCCATGCTAACTCACACTGCGAAACCCAGAGCGCCGCGTGGCATGTCCCAGAATCTATACATCTCTTACCAGCAGCTTCTACTACCATGGCTGTGTCCTGCACTTCATAGCTTTGTGCCACGTACGTCACGTAGACGGCTGGCCACAGTCTCCTCTACCTCCGCGAACAGGTCCGCAAGTCCAAAGGGACCATTCACTACACAAATTCGCCATCAGGCTTCTCTTGCAGAAGCCAGCGTTCAAATCAACGATGATACAGTACCGTTCGTCGATCTCACACCTAATCAGCAGACATATCAACGTACACAAGATATAGAGAAGCCTCGCGACTACGACAGAAGCAACATTGTTGTGTTGCGAAATCAGGCTCATACTGCTCTGCCAGTCTTCAAGAAGGTCGGGCTGACGGGTATATCTGGAGATGTTTCAGATATTGTATCCAACCTGCATGCATGCGCGAGGGTGGGGAGACATGAAAGAGCAGCGAAATTGGTAAAGAGGTTGGCAAGCATGTACGAACCATGGGCACTAGAATTGGCTGATGCACATCGAGTGTATCTTTCTGGGCAGTTGGAAACTCTGGAGAAAGACAAGTCGAAGGACACGATATTGCAGATACAAAGATGGTTCGAGCTGGAAATACGGGCAAAAGAAGTGCCACCTACACCTGCTATTCTGGCGCTAATGCTGAAGTCAATCTTTATTGGTGTGGAGGAAAAGAGGCGAGATCGACTGTTACGACGGTATCTGGCAGTTGTGGATGCGGTTGCAGGGGATGCAAAGACACCTGAAGCGCAAAACAATTATAAGAGTGAGGTTTTTGCCTCAAGCCTCTTTACTGAAGAAGAATATACACATCTAGTGTCTTTGTTGCCAGAATATGCGCTGTCACCTAGTATTGTGGAAGAAGGTGAGACTAAGCAGGAGGAACAACAAACACCGTGGCATACGGTAGACTTGTCCAACTATGAAGAGAGTGAAGAAGTCACGTTGGGTGCTCGGCAGGAAAGAAAAGACTTGCCACTGATCGTCAAGGCTGAGCAAGGAGAGAAGAGCTTGTACTTTCTTAAGCACTCTTTATCGTCTCTGTATGGATTAGAGGAAGAATGGGAGACATCAGGATTTAGTCTACAAGCACTCAATAAGATCAGAGAAGAGAGACTGGAAAGAGATGTGCGCGAAGCTGCCATACAGAGATGGGAAATGGAGGCGCAGAATTTGGCGGCACAGCGTGCACGAGGCGTAAAAGTGGACTCGACCTTGGGGCCATATATGCATGGTTGGATGAAATCTATGGCAAAATCAATCGAGGCGGAGAAGCTGAAATCGGCAGCTGTGGAGACGCAATCACAGTTCACAGAGGAAGAAACCGGACTATTAATGATTGGACCAGTCTTGGGGTTGGCAAATGCGGAAAAACTCGCTGCGGCTGCTCTGATGGCATTCATAGACCAAATTGCTGTGAACCAGACACCGAGCAGGCAGGAGACCCGTGCGAGTGATAGCAAACCTGCCAAAAGAGTCTTTCAAGCTATTGGTGACGCCGTCGGTATTGAGCTACGACTTGAAGACGTGAAAGCGGGATTTCAGAAGAAATACAAGGCCATGCCGACACAGAGTCGCAGGCAATTGTTGAGGCGAGTGCTACAAAAACCACTGCCAAAGCCCGAGGCAGAGTCCTCGGATGACGCTCCAAATGAGATGAAGATACATGACACGAACAACTCGCTGTTGGATGAAGGAGACCCAATTATGATAGCAAGTACCACCATGCAGATCGGCGCCTGGTTCCTGAACTTGATTCTCAAGACTGCAAAGCTTCCAGTGACAATCAAAGATCCAGCCACAGGAGCATCTTATACTGAACTTCAACCTGCCGCAAGCCATGGCTCGAGCTATGTGAAAGGCAGAAGACTGGGGCATGTCAGAGCTAACACCGAGCTAATTAGAAGACTACAAACAGAACTTGTTGGTGGCTTCATTTCAAAACCACTACCTATGCTTTGTGAGCCTGTAGCTTGGACATCTCTAAAGAAGGGAGCTTATTTGAGGAAGGATCCTGCTTCTGCTAGTATTATGGCTGTTCGTACAAGGGACTCAAGCAAGTCTCAACTCAGTCACCTGGATGAAGCTGATCGGCAGGGACATATGGAACGACTTTATCATGGATTGAACGTCCTAAGCAGAGTTCCATGGCGGGTCAACCGACCACTTCTCAAAGTTCTCATAGATGCGTGGAACACTGGAGAGCGACTCGGCAAGCTCGCACCTGCTGATGCTGAAACCTATGTAAATGATAAAGAAGGTGGTCCGCTTCCTCCGGCCGATACCACTGATCGTGCTGCATTTTATCATTGGAACCAAGTCAACCAGATCAGACGTAACGAGATTCAGAGCTTTAGGTCGCAAAGAGCATATCAAAATTTCCAGCTCGAAGTCGCTAGAGCATATGCCGACGAGGACGCTTTCTATACACCTCACAATGTTGACTTTAGAGGTCGAGCCTATCCTATTCCACCTTACTTCAACCACATGGGCTCTGATTACGTACGTTCTCTTTTCATATTCGCCAAGGGCAAAGAACTTGGCTCTACTGGTCTGAGATGGCTGAAGATTCAGGTTGCAAATCAGTATGGATTTGACAAGGAGAAGCTGGAGGATCGTGTCGAATTTGCAGAGAAACATCTTGCAGAGATATATGACTCTGTTGAGCACCCGCTGGACGGCAAGAGATGGTGGCTTACTGCTGGGCATCCGTGGCAATGCCTTGCAGCATGTATCGAGCTCAAGGCTGCACTGGATTCTCCAGTACCGGAAAAGTATATATCTCGACTCCCAATTCAGCAAGATGGTACTTGCAATGGTCTGCAACACTACGCTGCGCTAGGTGGTGACAAGATTGGTGCAGCACAGGTCAATCTTCTGCCTGGAGACAAACCAGCAGACATTTATAGTGCAGTTAAAGACTTGGTCATCCAAGATGTTCATACCGACGCTGAAAACGGTAACTTCCTAGCAAAAATCCTTGATGGTAGAATCACCCGAAAGGTCGTCAAGCAGCCGGTTATGACCAACGTATACGGTGTTACTTACCATGGTGCCAAGGAGCAAGTACGCAAGCAACTGCTTGATATTATACCCAGAACTGTTCTTGGTAGCGTAACATACGGTGCTCTATCCGCCTATGTCGCTCGCCACATCTTTGGCGCTCTTGGCCGTATGTTCTCAGGTGCGCAAGCCATTCAACTATGGCTAGGTGACTGTGGCGCCAGGATCTCTCAATCTGTAAATCCAGATCAGATCGCTAGCATTATGAGCAAGCGTGCAGCTGAAAGAGAAGCAGCAGCTAAGGCGGAGGCGGAAGCGGAAGCAGAGGCTGCTGCTGCTGCTGCTGCTGCTGCTGACGACTCTGTGTCAAATGATGACATCGCCAAGAAAAAGAAGAAAGGGTCTCCTGTTACCAAAAGGCGCAAAGACGTCAAAGCTGTCAACAATTCTGCCAAGTTCAAACGCCCACTCCTCGTAGACACAAGACGTGACTACGATCAAGAAGACTTCCAGTTCAAGGCACCTATCATCTGGACTACACCACTTGGCATGCCCGTCGTCCAACCCTATCGCGCTTCTAAAACCAAAGTGATCCGCTCGACGTTGCAACGTATTACCTATGAAGAACCAACACTTTCCGATCCTGTCTCGAAACGCAAACAACTTCAAGCCTTCCCACCCAATTTTATTCATTCTTTAGATTCCAGCCACATGATGCTTTCTGCGATCCGTTCCTACGGCAAAGGTCTCACTTTCAGCAGTGTACACGACTCCTTCTGGACACACGCCTCTGATGTTCCAGTCATGAACACGATTCTCCGCGATGCCTTCATCGAGATGCACTCTGAAGACATTGTCGGCCGTCTCCGCGAAGAGATGGAGAAACGCTACGAAGGCTTTCTCTACTCTGCCCCTATTCCGAAGAATTCCGACCTAGGTAAACGCATCGCCAAGCTTCGTGAAAGTACAGGTCGCAAGGGAAGGTGGACAGAAGACCCGAAGGTCACCGATCAGAAACAGATTGACGAGTTAATCGAAGAGTATACACGACAACGACTTCTCAAGTCTGAAGATCCAGAGGAAAGAGCAAAGGGAGCGAAGATGATGACGCCAGCGAGGTTGTGGGAGGAGGCGGAGGAGAGCGAGAAGGTTACTTTACCAGTACTGGACGAAAAGGATATTCAACTACTTGGCAGCCAAGACGACCACTCCGCCAATGCACAAAACGAACGTGAAGAAGCTGGGCTCAGTGCAGATGCAGAAGACGCCGAGGTGCCTGGAAGTGAAGGCGCAGAAATTCTGGCCGAAGGCGACGGGAACGATGTCCTGGCTGCTATCCATGGTCCGGAGACTGCGCTGGATGCTGACGCCGCAAAGGATGCTGACAAAGATGAACTCACAGTGGATAAACTGGAGGAAGACAAGGAAGGAGAAGGGATAGAGAAAAAGAAGAAATCAAAGAGTCAAGCATCACAGAGGGCGAGAACGCATATCTGGCTACCTCTTCATTTCAAGGAAACGCCGGAAAAGGGCGATTTCGATGTTGCGGAGTTGAAGAAAAGCGTGTACTTCTTTTCGTAGACAGATTACAGAGCTGGATTGTGGTTGTGGGTATAGTGTAAGATATCTTAGATTTGTACTGTATATATTTAGATTTCAATTCTCAGAACAATAGCTGTGGTTGGGACGGGCTAGAAGCAATGCAGTGTACACTACTCTGACTAGTAGCTCTCCAAAACAAAAGCCACAGAACTGTTTTTTGCGTGTAGCTAATATGACCGAGCGCAGATGTGGTGTCTTTGGTTCGACCAGACTGTCGATGATTCATAGAGATAGATCCGAGCAAAAGGAAAGAATAACAGGGGGGACCAGACACTTGGAGCTTGGTGTTGTCAGCACTTATGCGGCAGGCTCATTAACCACTACACGTTGTCTCGATACAATATTTTTGATTGGCGGAGGTCATCATCGTCTGGTGTCTGTTTGTCGGACATTGAAAAGAGCCTGGCGTTATAGTTCGTCATCTCCGAGCCTGAGTCGCGTGGTGCCCTGCCTATCAACGACCCTCAAACCGTCATTTGACTATTTGCGTTATTCACTTCACTTTCTTCCACCCTCTCCTCCTGCTTCTCCTTCTGCTTTCTCTGTTCGCTCAGCTTTACTTCCTCAATCTGAGCGTTGCTTCTGCTGCTGCTGGAGGGCTTATTTCAACCCCAGCAGCAGCTCTTTCGCTCCTTACTCTACCTCTCATGTTACACACAATCTGATTAGTCTAACACCAACTTTACCATACTGTGGAGAAACCCTCGCTTCACCCACTCCAGAAAGCCCCGCCCAAAACATGCACAACACCTACGACGATGAGTTTCCATTGCTCCGTCTTGCCGGTCTCTATGCTGCTGACATACGTGGAGATGGTATGCCAGCCCCCTCCCTTCCCATTCTCTTTACCGAAGTTTGCTCGTTTGGCACGTGTTGACACTTTCACGCTTCTCAGGTAACTGCCTGTTCAATGCCCTTTCAGACCAGCTATATGGTGGCCAAGATGAGCACCACGTCATCCGAGCACGAGTGATCGACTATATGAGGGAGAATGCAGACTACTACAAGATGTTCATAGAGTGCCATGCAGGAGGTGGTGTCCGACGCAACCCGAAAAGGAAGAATGCAGGTGGTTATTCGAACTTCAACGCGTCAATGCCTACACAAGAGGAGATCGACCGCGTCTTTGAGTCACACTTGGATCAAATGGCAAGAGGAGGGACATGGGGAGACAATATGGAGATCGTAGCGTTTAGTAGTGCATTTGGTGTTGATGTCAAGATCTACCAAAGAGATAACGCCTTCATGGTCAGGGCAGCCAGTGAAGATGAAGTACGCCCGGTGTGTCACATTGCGTATCATGTAAGTCTGTCGGGGTTTGTCGACGTTGTGCTGTTTATCTGACAATCGTAGGCGTGGGAGCACTACTCGTCGATACGAAACCTTGACGGCCCCCACTATGGCATGCCTAAAGTACAGGCTAAGGACGTCTCGCCGCAGCAATTGCAGCAGACCCAGGTCCGACTGGAGCACCAAGTGCCTGTGATTGATGCTCAGAAAATGAAAACCGTGAAGGCATCACTGCCTCATTATGTTGACGATGAAGTGATTGCCAAAGTGCTAAAAGAATGTCATGGCAATATCAACAATGCCGTCGACAGATTACTTGAGGTTGATGACGAGCGTAGCACGTCTTCGCAACAGTCAAGCTTGGATCTGGACGGTGACAGTAGTGATGAAAATGCTCATACTCCATCAAAGAAGCAAGATCGTCGTCTGAGCCGTGCCACCAAATCTGTCTTGAAAGCTCAACAGGGCATCAAACAAAAGATTGCACTAAAGCTCGAATACGGCGATTCGCTTGATTCTTTGCTCAAAGCCAGCACTCCACCTCCTTTGTCTCCCCAAAAACGAGGGTCGACAGCGCTCGAGTCGGATGACGAAGATGACGGGGAGGATGATGATGGATCTGTTGATCCTCTCAAAGATGGCGATACTTCGTCTGGCTCGGAGTACGCAATGCCAGTCGATGAGCCTGCACCAACAGTTACAGGCATCAAACTGAGGCTGTCTGCTAAGCCAAAAGTCGAGCCACAACCCGCTGCAGAGTCTCGGCCCCAGGACGTAGCTGTCCCATCACAGAAAAGAGCTTCTGCTCGGGATGTCAAACTCCTTAAGAAAGCTGCACAAAAGAGTGCTGCCAAGGAGAGGAAACAAGCTTCGTATGCAGCCAAAAAGACTCTGCGAACTGGCTCCGCTACGCCTGCTCCAAGCACTTCACATCCTACTATGACATCTGGCATCCGCACGCTATACATATGATGACTCTGCATCTTTGAAGTTCTTCTTACGATAATCTGCATAATCCGGTGTTGCTTGACAAAACTGCTTACAGCACACCTTTACGGCTACCTGAATCACGACTACGATACGACAATCACGGACTTTGCATCGAGTGACCTTTGCGTCTACTCTGTCTTCTTGCATGGCGATGGCGTTGATTTACGACGAGTACATGTCTGCTGCTATTATTGAAGCATGACTGCACATTGCATTCTCCAGGAGGTCTTCACGACGTAGATGAAGTGCTCATTGCGTCTGTTAGTCTCCTTACACTTTTCATTATTGGCGTTCTGCCGGGACTGAGTTGGGCGTGGCAAGGTGACTGTCATTGCCTTTTTTGGATTGTATGTATTTCGGAGGAGTATGTGTTTGGCGATGGATGAGCATCGCTGCGCACAGATAGCAGAGTTGCATGAGTCTAGAAGCAGAAGAATGAATACATACACTCCACGACTGCTTACGATGATGCTCTATAATGTGCGCTACTGTGCTAGGCTGTCCTCAAGCATATGAACTCTGCTACTGGATCACAAGCTGCCCGTTCTGAATTGCTTTGTTTTAGACGCGCTGTGATTGGCTGAAACACAACCGCTTCTCGACGTCAAAAGATGATAAGCGATCAGATTATGTTGATTTCGTAGCTCTGCTTCATCAAGGACGTTGTTGACTTATCCTGTTATTGCTCTAGTCTTCATTCGTCTGCGGTGACTTTGTCGTAAATACAGCATGGGCCGTACATTGCAATAACACCCACATCATGGCCACCTACTCACACACAGGACCACAACATCACACGCCTCTTGCGCGCCCCGAACCACCTCATCTTCCAGCGATACACGAGCGGACAGCAGCAGAGATAGAGACTGCGCGACAGCTTGGTAACTTTTCACAGCAAGAGGTCACGCTCCCGTCGATTCACCAGCATCTTGCTCAGCGTTCAGACAATCAAGATGGGGGATTAGTATGGGGTAGGGGCACTCCTGGACGGCCATCGCAGACACCAGACTCCTACTCCAGACCGTATCCACCTCCACATCATCAAGACATACCAACGTCTGCGCCGTCACTGCAGCAGCTGTCCTTCCCCAATACTTCTCCAGAGCCATCAACGTCAGGCCAAGAATGCAGGCAAGTTACGCTGAAGGGTGAGTGAAAGCAGACTCTAATGTCATACAGCAATTGCCACACTACTCAGACACCACTTTGGCGACGATCAGCAGAAGGCAAGACGATATGCAACGCTTGCGGTCTCTACCAGAAATCTCGCAATTCGAGTCGTCCTCCTAACCTCAAACGTCCACCTGCATACAGTATAGTCACAAATACGTCCGCACCAGCCAGTCTACCAATTGAGAGCAACACCTCGCGTCCACACACTCCCGGACCACAATATGTCCCAGCAGCCCAGGTGCAAGCAGGTTCGTGTCCTGGCGGAGGAATCTGCAATGGCACCGGAGGACATGCTGGCTGTAATGGTTGTCCAGCGTTCAACAATCGAGTGTCCAAGAGTGCTGTACTCAGTGCTGCAGTTGCACAGCGCACGTCATCGACACCTATGCCGACAACATCATCTGTTGCACCCTTAGCACCTATGGCGACAACACAATCTATCGCACCCATGGTCGCAGCCCCATTACAAGCACAACCATCACAACTCGATCAGGTCTTGGTAGCTTGTCAAAACTGCCACACCACCACGACTCCTCTCTGGCGGCGTGACACCCAAGGACATACAATCTGTAATGCCTGTGGCCTCTACTTCAAGCTACATAATAAGCACCGTCCAGTCAAGATGAAGAAGAGCTTTATTAAGAGACGAAAACGAGTCGTCCCACAACCAAACGAAGGACAGCCTGGCACACTAAATACCTCTGGACAACAGAGCGGCATGGAAGGTAGCATGTCCGTGTCACCAGAGCCAACTCACCAGGTCGACCACCACAACATCGATCCAAGTCTGGACATTAGCTCGAATGGCGCGAAAGAAAAGTTCTACAATATTGCAATCGATTTCACAGGTTACACAGCTCCGCCCATAGAGCGCAAACTCCCGCCACTACCACTAGACCCTGACTTTGATCTCCGACCAGCAAAACGACAACGACAGGAACAAGAACAAGAACACGACGTTGACATGACATCACATTCTACTGCTCAATCTCAATTGCCTCAATTGCCACAATTACCACCACCTGAAGTTACTTTCGCGCCAACACCTGCTCTACTAGCTACAGAAACAGCTGGTTTTCCGAGCATATTTGACCCTTTGGCACATATGAATCCTATCAAGATGACGGTGGAGCAGAGAGAGCAGAGAAAAGAGGTACTGATGAAGCAGATACAAAAGCTGCAAGGCTGGATCAATGATATTGAGGTCCTGCAGAAGGAGCAGAATCAGGATCAGGATCAGTTGATGTAGTAGGGTATGATTATTGGGAGCAAGAGCAAGCCGTATAGATGTGCACGTTCGTTCATGACGTGCCCGTATGAGCTGAGCGAGCTACATGGGCGGTATCAGTGCTGGCAGGCACGGGCAAAGCAGCTGGATTTTGTATGATTAAAAAGACATGATACCCAAGCATAGGCGATAATCTGATGACGATGAATACTACCACATTAGGAAGCTCTTCTCAGACCCCTCAGACCCCTCAAGAAACAAAGTTCTCAGTGGTGGTGGGTACAACGTGAAAGGCCAGCATAGATATTGCCACTTCCATCGCTCATATCGTTTGATGTAATGACCGTCACCATTTAACTTCTAGCACATCCCTACAGAGAGTTAAGAACATCAGGAAGCCAAATTAAGGCTATCCTATTTGAAGCAAGAAAACATGGTGAAGAGCACCGTGGCGTTTCACGATCGTAATCACTACTTCACTCTTCGGGCACATCCTTGGCTTGGGGAAACTGAATTGGGAACCTGGAAGTCCAAATTCAAGGCTCTTTCGGTTGGATTTATTGCGAATGTGCAACCCATAGCACCGAGACCCCGAGTTGGCGGAACAGCAAGGTCGCAGTCGCGTGTCCACGCTGCGCATAGAATGCCAAGACAGACAGCCTTGTGATGATGATGATGATCTTCCTCGAACTAGCCTCGTCCTGGACGTGTGATGCTTGAGTGACTCGACTCCGCCCTGCTAACAGGGCATGGCATGGCCCCCGACAATCTTCAAGAGACGTATGACCTGCGCGTTGAGGCTGTGGTGACACATTCAAATATGACATTTAGTCCGCTTTGACTCACGATGTTCTCAATGCTACTTCACTTTCGAGGTTATCAGTGCTGCGATTGAACGACTCTGTACACCACAACAAGTCGAGTCTAATTATCTAGTTTCTCAACCTACAAATATCACGATTCTCTTGCCCTTACGGCTAGCTCTGACCAGATACCTCCCTCCCTCGCTCCCTCCCTCCTCCTCAAGTCAAGACAACGACTAGGACAAGCACTACCCATTACCTACTGCCACGACACCAGTGCAGCCTAACATTGAGCTGAGCTCGATAAATCACCTCGACCACTCTCAATCAAAATAACATCAGTACAAGCTCGCCTGAAATGTGTTTCTCCCACTCCTACGAACAAAACTACAAACGGCGCAGTGTCGCCGGCACAAGCAGCTCCGGCTCTTCATCAGCTTTCAGTAAGAAGAGGAGTGGTACTTCTAGTGGGTTTGCTTCTGGCAATGCTGGCTCTAGTGCTGGTGAGTTGTAAATCTCCCATCTATGGCGTATGTGCACAATGCTGATAATGTGACGTGCTCAGGTCCGTCTGCTGGATGGTTCGATCCTGGAGGAGCTCCAATGACGTTTGGCGGTGGTGGTGATGGAGGTGGAGGTAGTGCTGGTTGTGGAGGAGGCGGCGGTGGAGGTGGATGTTGATATGAGCCCCAGGGACAATCGGACCACGGTGGAATGTTGAGTACAATAAAGATGTGGCATTCGGCTCCAGAGTCCAGAGAAAGACTGCAAAAGACAGTCGCAGCAGTATGAGGTAGATTACTTCAATGAGGCAGATCGACTGTGACTTTCGGGCAATAGTCGACAATAAATCTCTATGACATCCATGTTCCTGATCTGTGTGAACTCATTGGAAAGACTTGAGCTACCTCACACAGAGGGACATTGCGCATGAACCTGGATCTGCCATCCACGTCGTTCTCTTGCTCTTTCGGAGATCGAGTTTGACCTTATAACATGTCCCAAGTCCCAGTGTCTCAAAAACGATACAACAACCTCGCATTCGTTCGTACCTCACAACTGGAAAAGTGCAAAAACTTGGGGGTCGGCCCAAGGAAAACCCGGCGGACGGATTTTGGCTCAATGATGACCTTGCAATCCTTGACAGAAAGTTGTAGTTTAATGTGTTAGAGACAAGCCCTGCGTCAAGGCTAATCTCACGCACGGCCATACATTATCGATAAACCACACGAGGATCTATATGAAAGGCCGTTTGATTTGATGCAATATAAACCATGATGACCTCTCGATCTTCCCTCTCGATCTGCTGTTATCTCTTCAACTGCTCTTTCTCCTTCAACTGCTCTTTCTCCCTCAACCTGCTCTTCTCTCTCGATCTGCGCACAGTTGACGGACCTCGTATTGTCACGTTAGCTTGGCAGAATAGAATGTGATATGTGTTTGATGTTGCTGGTACTGCCGAGTTCGCTCTCTGGCTCTTCGCTCGATCTCGCTGACTTCATGAGTTTGAACCCTGGCGCCCTGATTAGAAGCGGTCTGGCCTCTCTTTGGTTAATAGCCCGTACGATCTGTGTTGTGGTAGCGTAGCGCGCCTGTAACGGAACATGTGAGCTTATCTTTGATAATGGTCCTTCTAGATAATATTTTCAAGGCCACCGTCGTTCCATAAGTCCACAAACCTCGTAGATGCCAACTCTCAGCTCTTTCTTCGAGCTCTCCTGCCTCTCCAGATTAAAATCGCCGGAAAACAGCTCAGCACTACTCCGCAACCACCTAACAGGCAACTCGCTCCCACGTTGCCTAAGACGGCGTACATCTTGTCGGTCGCCAATGGTAGAAATGCTGCGAAGATGTTCTCCCCGAATGCCACGCCAGCAATAGCACTGGACGCCACTGTGGGGAAAGCGTCTGTGACATATAAGCTGGCGGCCTGGACGACGCACATTATGCCAAATCCAACAAGAGTAAGACCAATAACCGGAGCAATCCAGGGAAGATAAGAGAGACTGCAGCCACCATAGATGAAGAGGCCAATCGAGATACCGAGGAACGCTCCGAGCACAGCAATGGGGAGATGGTGTTCTGGTATGAGGCTGGAATTGTCTGTTTCTTCCTTCTTTGACGTGTCATGGTCGTGGCTGTCGTACTTGCGTAAAGGTCGTAAATAAAACTTATTTTGAACAAGGCAAGCTGCGCAACCAATGATTTCGCCAATCAGTAGCGTGATCTGGACGATGCTGGCGTTCGCGGCTGAGAAACCGAAGACGTCAGGAAAGACAACGGCCCCGGCTGATTGGGTGGCGAGAAAGACTAGACCGAAGGCGAATGAGGAGAGGAGTGTCATGCTTGCGATGATGGGTTCAGTCGTCAGGAGCTTGAGAGGACGAAGAAGGGAAACGGTAAGAAGGTTAAGGATTCTGGTTTTATGACTAGTGTCCTTGACATCAAAATCAGGACTGTCGACATTGAAATATTTTGAGTCCTTGAAGATTATGTTGGGTCTTGTTTCTTTGAGGCATAGTATGGTGAGCGGAAGGAGAACAACACATATGATTAATTGAATGTAAAATATCCTAGCAAACGTATTAGTGTGTAGAAGAAATAGTTCACTGACCACTAGTCACATACCAGCGCCAAGACAGATGTGAAATGACTGCTCCACCAAACACTGGACCAAATGATACGCCTAAGCTGGGTGAGTACTTGGTCCTACATTTCATTGAGCGCAAATATCCTTACCACCAACAAGAGCAAACACGTATAGTGTCAAAGGGAACAGTCTCTGTTCCTCTCCCTGCCATACATCCGTCGCAATGCCATCAATTACGTTCTGAAGTACTCCTCCTAGACTCCCAGCAATAGCTCTTGTAACAATAAGAGTGGCA
>Ga0068631_100210_pt1 | contig 22384 bp, 13 predicted proteins | sample InSIn5gowninarea_2_FD_77434 | JGI IMG/M metagenome (GOLD analysis project Ga0068631, IMG submission 77434) | Clean room microbial communities from NASA Spacecraft Assembly Facility at Jet Propulsion Laboratory, Pasadena, California, USA -... ...
CGAACAATCCTCCGACGAACCTTTTCATACTCCCGAACTTGATGATTTGATTTGGCAGGTGGAACGCGAGAATGGTAGCGCGGACATGAATGATGATCATACGGAACATGAGTATGCCTCGGTTGGTTCTACACAGGACAGCCTACAGCCCACTGAGTTGAATGCGCACAACCATCACCTCCCAAGCCCACAGCTGACCAATACCTCTACTCCTGAGGCTTCAGTCAATCACAAGCAAACCTCACGCAACAACAATCTGTTGGCAAGTCCTATGTCTTCACCACATCAGCTCAAGCGTCCCTTAGCATCCATCAACACGCATACATTCCATCAAGATGACACAGATCTGGAGCATTCCCATCCACCGAGGTCACATGTTGTGAGTCCTATAATCACTTTCTCGAAGCATTCTAGGGGCGATTCCCCTGCAAGGATGGAGTTCGAGAGTCCCCAGTTGACCAAGAAGAGAAGCGCTTCAAATTTGTCTCAAGACGAACGTCTTCCACCTTCAGGTGAAAACACTCATTCTTTGATGCTTATGCCGCCAAATGATTACTTTGAAGAAGAATGGGAAGATAAAGAAACAGAGAGGACCGGCGTGGCTCCCATGGCACGTGATTCAGAGCAAGTCCAATCACTTGCAGACAAGGAACACCAAAAGCAACAAGAAGAGATCGTCCACGAAGTTCAATCATGGCTCGAGAGGACCTCAATTAATCCTGATACAGTAGCAAGACCCAGTGCAAGATCACAGCATCGAGGAGAAGTCGTGAGATCCCGAAGCACCGGCACGAGAGCGCAGTCTGCACATGAACGAGGGTTTGACGGTAGCAATATCCCTGGACCTGGATGCTTGGTGGACGAACAAAGCGAGTATTACTATTCTGATCACGAGTCCGAAGACTCTTCACCAGAAGTTTACCCCAACACTCTACCGGCTGTAATGCCAGAACCTACAGATAGTGTGGACATATTACCAGAGGAACTAGAGCCCCTTCCATCACAGTTCCACCGGCGTGGCCCGTGGCAAGATGCATTCCCGGCTCATATACCAACAGAAAATGGTCGCTACCAGCCGGATTCATCAAACGATGCGATCTCCAAATTCCAACAACGAGCCAGAAATTTCGAGACGGCCTCAAGGGCTGCGACTTGGGGGACTGGGCGCTTTAGCCGTAGACTTAGCGACGGAGAGGTCGATTCCATTCTTACTGACGGCAAGGCTACCCGACACTTGTCTCTCTCCAAACGTACCCGCGAGAGAGGCACTAGTTTTATCAACGAAGTCAGGACGAAAGCTAAAGAATCAATCTTGAAGCGAAGCAACAGCCACCAGAAGAAGCATCCGCATCAAGGGCACGAGTTGGAGAAGGTGCAGTCTCCTGAACCAATGGATGAAAGGAGTTCGATGGATTTTGTTCATCACAGCCAGTCGCATTCAAGCCATCATAAGCCGAAATCACCATCGTTACACTCCACAAGCCATGCCTTCATGGCAGTGACTGGTAATCTGGCTGCCGTAGGTGCAGGCTCTACTGGACTGAGCATAGAACCCCACCGATCTGGGAGCTTCATCAAAAGGACCATCAAGCGTGTTCGTAGCAAGAGCGACGTGAATAAGTCCCCCAAAAGCCCTACAGGCTTGTCAGGCCTTCTTGCTCAGCAAGGTGGTATGCCAGTGCCAGCTTTGGCGTCTCCATCGCGTGAAAGTCCCGCGATGCAGGCGCTAAGGTCTCCGGTACATGATCAGGCTGCTTCACCACAATCCGAGGTGGCAGTCAAGGTGGATATGAGGCCTCGCTTCGCTAACATCATCCCTAACCTTGAGGGGTTCAAAATGCAGATTCGAGAACTAAATCCTCGACTGGAACCATACTTGGTTGATCGTATTGCTCACGATCAATTGCGACGGTTCAAGAAACTAGTAAAGAGCAGAATCGATCACTCTTCCGTTATGGCGGAGCACAGGTGTACTTCTGGTAGCCTGTGCCCGGCAGTGGGAGGCGAAGCTGAGATTTTACCAACTCGCAATGGTGGGCGGGACGCAGCTGGCAACTCAGCACAATTCAAGATCGCTGCGGGTGCCGATAGCGATAACGACGAGTCGAGCTTTGACGGTATCGTGTCACCAGCACTTTTCCCAGATGGCATTCCACTCCCGCCAACCAAGAGACTACCTGCAAGGTTCGAATGTTATCTGTGCTTCCAGGTCAAGAGCTTCCAGAAACCTTCGGATTGGACTAAGCATGTTCACGAAGACATGCAACCCTTCACATGTACTTTTCCACAGTGCGCGGAACCGAAATCATTCAAACGCAAGGCTGATTGGGTCCGCCATGAGAATGAGAGGCACCGGCATCTTGAATGGTGGCAGTGCAACATCCAAGAATGCCAACACCGATGTTTTAGGAAAGACAACTTTGTGCAGCATCTCGTGCGGGAACACAAACGCAAGGAGCCCAAAATCAAAGGACGTGGCAATCCTAGCGTCAAGGGTAAGGGCAAGAATAGTGCAGCTGCTTGCAGCCAGGAAGAGGCCGAATTCTGGCAGCTCGTAGACGCTTGTCGACACGAGGGACCAAACGATTCAAGAAGTGAGCCGTGTAAGTTCTGCGGAAACGTCTGTGCTTCTTGGAAGAAGTTGAGCGTGCATGTGGGCAAGCACATGGAACAAATCGCAATGCCGGTGTGGGAGCTTGCGCAAAAGCCAAGCGTGACAAAGGATACGATAATCAGCCCAGTCGAGCCCTTGGCCAGCCGCAATCCAGGGATTGTTGGTATGGATCAAAGCATGACCGGCGAGTTCAATATCAACGCAATGTCGCCTCATACACAAAGCGGAGCATCGAATTACCAAAGCTCGTCAGCAGGTCATTCACCAGCGGCGATGTACAACCAGATACAGCAGGCGGGTATGATACCTAAGCAGATGTATCTGGGACCTACGCACATGGCGGATGGCGTCGGGCAAAGCTCTCAGACGTCTGCGCCATACTCTGTCCAAGGTAACTACGCCACTGCGATGAATTACAATACATACCCTGCGAATACTCAGATTGGGCAGTACAGCCCTCATGCCGGCATGTATCCACAGTCGCAGATGGATGCGAATCACGGAGCACCAGTCATACAGTCAATGGATGGTAGCTATATGACCATGTATAGTCCTTATGACAACCAAAGTCAATCTTACTCGAGTCCGGAAATGGAACCACCACTGTTTGGCAACTTTCAAGGCAATAACATGATGGAGCCAAATCATGTGATTCAAGGCCAGGTGAGCATGATAGACCCGACCCAGAATGTGAGCCATGACTATGCTTACGTTCACGGACATGGACACGGACAAGCGCATAGGAGTACTGGGAATCAGTACTACCGGCCATAACCAATTCAGGTTGACGATCACGATGATAGGAGTTATTTGAAGATTTTGTCTAAGTACAGCTAGTTGGTGTTGTATTTTACAGATTTGCAGATCAAGATACCCTCCCTGTTCATAAAGTTTACAGACACTCTCGCCTTCAAAACCTATGTCTTCGTGGTCTCTGTTCGATTTTGCTCAGCTGTCTTTTCAGACATTGACCTAGGAGAGTGCTAATAAAGTCTTGGGTGGAAAGAGTGTGGTGTACTTCAAGACTAAGGCTTCAGGGATGCCCAATCCATACGAATGTGCTTATTCAGTCATGAGTTTCCATGATTCGGTAGAAGCATTGATTGTGACGATTAGCCCTTGATGCCTTGGCAACGACGGCTTCTACCACAGCCCAGTATTTAGAGTTGTGGTACAACAGCCATTTCCGTAGCTTGAGCTGCGCACTAGGAGAGGAGCTACCACTTTTCCTCCACGCCACGATAGTGGAGCTAGAAAGGCTTCTAGAAGGATTTGGCTCCTACAAAAGAACGAAATCACTGTTGTGAAGAAGCACTTGAGAGCCGTGGCACAGCAAGTTGTGCTAGAGTGTCAGTGGGTGCTGAGGACGATTTCAGAAAAGGCTAGCGTTGTTGCCTGATGGAGGAGTAAGGCAAAATCTCCACCAGCACTTGAACACTCCCTTCAAGTCGGGCGAATAAAGATGCCTCGATTTCTTTTCGTAGTTCCTGACGTAGAAGTCGTAATCAATGTCAGTGACGAATGCAACAGTAGCAGCTTCCTGTTTTACAGAAACATGTCCTCGTGTCTTGGGACTTTTGGCCGTGTTGAGGTGTCGAGTCGGTCGGTATAAAATGCCATGCCACTACAAATGTCCTTCTCTTTTTCGCACCAGTATCGCTCCGCACCTTCCATTTTCTGTTCTTTCACATTACCTCTTTCTGACTGTTATTCCCACCTTCCTTTCGACTTGTTCACTCTCTAGACATATGTATTATACACTTCTGATAAAACCTTCACTTCTTTCCACGATCTGCCTTCTTACCTCACACAACGGAAACACACCTCTATGCTTAACGTGACGACATAGGCTACCTTTCTATGGCAGTGGAGCCGAAGGACCTCCACGTTGGGTGCACTCCCAACTCGTGTCTGCCTTCAAGTGAGCCCACCCCTCTTCTTTTCCACAAGTATTCGCGACCGTTATGCACAGCCTCTTGCATCGATCAACACCACTGCTGCTTTCATTCCACACTTTGTTGATTCCGGACATCAATCACTTGTATCTGGCCAATTAGTGTGCTCGTGGCATCTCTATCAATTCGGGCTTAGGACCACACAGCCTCCCCACTTGTCTGGCACCCGGAACAAGGCAACTGGGACGTCAAACTCTGTTGCTTGATCGCTTTGCAACAGTCTCAATCTTCAGATTTGTGTAGGTAGGGACCTTCATAGGCTGCGCCGCTTGTTAGAAACATGTACCACATCCGGCGTATCACTACATCTGCAAACATTTCACCACCCATGGCCGGACTGCCATTCAGTCCTGCTTCGCCCCGTTTGTTCCATCTTTTTGTTCCCCATACTTTGACTGCGCCTGCAAGAAACGAGACTGATGCAGTACCTGCGACAGTTGAGCCTCTCAGACAGTTATGCCTACTTCGATAGACTCTGGCTACCGCTCTCATTCCGACAAAATGGCCCAACAGGGCTCAAACATGGTACATTTTCTCCCTCCAGCATTAGGTATATATGGCTGCTGACAATTCTCCACAGAGCCACCGGCTTCGTGCCGATATCGAGGCATATAACTTGAATGTGAACGCCCACTTCCACCGCGAGTCATTACAGCCTCATGACTTTACCGATATTGGTTCGGATTTCATGGCCCAACCGGCTAATGCCTCAATCACTCCCTTTCAACTAAGTGGAAACATTGATCCGGTGCTGATCGGGCTAGCTGATTCATCTGATGTGGATGTTAGCCAAATCCCGTTTGATGTCCTCAACGGCAACCTCTCACAGCACTTCACTCCCCAAATGTTGCCACAAGAAGCGCTCAACCCTCTCATGATCTCTTCCCAGAGTGATGTACAAAGTGCTCCTTGGATAAACGAGTTCCACGAAGAAGACATCATCATGAATTCGTCCACTCCAGCCCAGTATACTCAGAAACCCAACAGCAAGCGGCTTCGTGTCGAACCTGGATATGGTCCACAAATGCCGTACTCACCGTCAGCGCTTAGTTCATCTCCACAGCGCTCAAGCCAACAAGAGAATCCGAATGTTCCTTTGACAATCTATCACACCTCACCACAGCAGCATAGCGATGATGGTAGCTCGCTGTTTGAACGATCAGTACTGAATCCGGACCTCCTTCATCCAAGGTCTACACGACGAGAATCTCAAGTCCAACACGGAGCTCCACCGACATCACCAGGTAGAGCCTCGCGACAAGTTCGAGGAAAAGAAAAGAAATACCCATGTCGATATTGCACTAGAGATAAGAGCTTCACCACCACTAACGACCTTGATCGTCACTTGAGGACGGTTCATGGTATCCTTAAGAAAGGCGATCGGATCTACATGTGCGCTATTACAGGTTGCACAAGCAGCACCAAAATCTGGCCACGCCTAGATAACTTCAAACAGCATGTTGCTCGAATGCATCCAGCGAACCTTCCAGATAGTGCAGAAGAGATGTACCATGATTATGACCCTGAGAGACATGGTCAACTGGTTGCCTCACCGAGAGGTAGAGCACGCGGCAATACAATGGCCACGTCAAACGATTCACTCGATCCTGTCAGCTCTAGCATGATGACGAATATTACGCCGCCTCAAGCGCATAGTGCTCAGCCGATCGTGCGTCAGGAATTTACTACTTTCAATCAGGTCCAACCAAGGAATGTTGCGAGTCATACCAGAGCTACCTTCGATGCAAGATCTGACCTCAATAACTCTTTCAATACGACCACGTTGAGCGGACACGGACTGTTCACAGCAAACCGTGCTTCAATAGTGGAAGCACGCCGTTGGAACTTTGCTCCTACCCCGTTCGGACAATCTACGCCTGGTAATCCTTCTGACCATAACCAACGTCAACTAACGCTGGCTGACCGTCACACCTTGGCTGGTCCTGAGTTATCGGGTGAACGACAGAGTGTAGACCAGAACGATTTGACGCTGAGTTCAGAGCACCACGAAATCTCAACCAGTAGTGCAGACTTTGCAGGGCTGGGCGGTGGTCTTTCCGTTATCGACAACCAAATGCCAATCGGAAACGTGTCGCTGGGTGGTCTTAGCACAATACAGCTGAACGCCGAAGGTAGCTCAAGCACAGATATAACAGCTCCTCTGCAAAAGCTCCTACACAGCCTATCGGCTGAACACGGACAGATCTTTGCTGACCTGCTCCGCGCCCCGACCAAGTCTAGAGAAATCGCAGCCGGCATATTGCGGAACCCCCATCTTAAGTCCGCAGACCAATCCGAGCGCTCAAGGTCAGTTGCATCGAAATCGTCGTCGAAGGGCAAGAAGGCTGACGATCAGAAGATTCTGAGATGTGGCGTGGAAGTGAAGGATCAGAACGGGGAAGCAAGGCTTTGTCTGAAACCGTTCGACAAGAAAAGTGAGCTTAAGAAACACGAGAAGCGTCATTTGCGGATTTATGGATGCACGTTTGATCGTTGTTACAAGAGGTTCGGTACCAAGTGGGAATGGAAGAGACATGAGCACCGCCAACACAGCCAGTCCGAACTTTGGCGTTGTCAAGCCTTGCTGGAGGGCGGCAGAACTTGTGCCCAAATCTTCCACGATGATATTGGGATCAAGAAGCATCTAGGTCAACAGCACCGTCATAACGAGGAGAGTGTGGATCACGAAGACATTGAGAAATTCGCCGAACGATGCAGGTTGGCGAAAAAGTGGCTCGGACCATATTGGTGTGGCTTCTGCAAGGAGATAGTACAACAGTCTCCCACGGTTCCATACGGTGCCGATATGGTTAAGGAACGTGATATCCACGTATCTTCTCACATTGACCACGAGGAACATGTTATGGATCAATGGGTCGAACTTCAAGGTGGAGGGAAGACAAAAGGGCAGATGCAAAATCCCGATGATTCTGACAGCGATTGTGAGATGATTGCTGAAGAGGAGGAGGACGAAGACGAAGATGAAGGACCACAAGTAGTGGCGCGCCCCAGAATCTATGTTGACACGACCACTGAGATGACACGAACTCAACCACGAATGTACAGATCTAATCGGAACAGTTTGACACGAACAGTGTCTCCAATCACACCGATGGTGCAAGTAATATCGCCTGATGGGCGTTTGTTCATGGAGGATGAGCCTCAAGATGACATAGCTTACCAACAGATGAATGTTGATCAGCAGGAAATTTACCAGTCTACTATAAAGGTCTGTTATCACTGTGGCTCAGACTTTGGGGAGCTGCGGGAGCAAAGCAGTACTCAGTGCCCTGCTTGTGAGCAAATGCTTTATAATAATTCGGTCTGTGGGTATCAGGGTTGGACTTGACCTGCTGTCTGTCCGCCTCCAATAGGCACGGAAAACAATAGCAAAAGATGAACAACAGAGGTGACAGCCATGGTGTTGGTCTCCCCTTCCGCTTGAGATTCACGAACTATGGTTGCTGGAACGATATTTGCATCTGGTAATGGGACATCCAGGCGTTTATGAAAGTTACGAGATATGACTGACTATGTGATGATAAGATGGACAATGATTGACGGATTGCGAAGGATGATAGCGAGAATTGGCATGCTTTTTGCTCTTCGTTTTGTTTTTAGTTACATAGATACCCTGCATCTACTTTGCAAGCATTAGTTGTTGTGAATTCTGAGTATTGATCTATTTCGAAAATCCTATACGGTCACACGCTTGAACAATCGTGAGTTTTACTGATGATCATCAGCACTGTCTATCCCGTCGAGTCTACGTATCTACCACACCTTCACTGTTGATCCTCCAAAAACATCTTCCTACCATCCGTTTACCCGTTCACGGAGACACCACCCATTCGTATGTAAAAATATACGTATTTACGTTGCTAATTCTCCCGTCCTTATCCTCATGCTTCGCTCACGCTTCGCTCTCCCAGCACCCAAGTATCCGAGTTCACCTCCCACTCACTGCCCTACACACATCAACGAACAATGCGTACCCACTCAGTGCTTTAACAGAAAAGTTGACGCTGCGATGTACAATCATGCTACATGTTGCATGCAACAAGAACGGCAGTCTTGATGCGAGATACATTTCCTTGCTCGAAGACCTCGTACCGTGTGTTCGATCATGCGCTGAGAGGATGATGGAGTTCATCCTTATTCGTGTCTCGGCATGGGCAATTGTTGGTTGTGTAGCTGGTGATGTACTGATGATGTACAGTACTGATGCGTAGGGGATTGTACGGTGCTAGTAGGTATGTAGTCTGGCTGAGATTTCGAGGTAGGTGCTGTGGTAGCTCGTTGGGACGTGTTGGGTTGGTTCCTTGCATTTACGCATGCATGTGTTTCGAGGATGCGATCATAGTCGCAAGCGCTGTCTATCTGTACATTTAATATTGTACCGCCCTGATATCTTCGTTCGCTGACTGACTGAATGAGCTCGACTTTACACATGTTGTTGTTATTGTCGCGAAAGTGTTGGTGAGCTCTTGTTCAGTGCTTCGTTCCATTTGTGCTGTTCGATCCATTCACGCCATTTATAGTCTTCGCACCCACGACAGTCCTTTCAATCGCTTGTAGCACATCTTTGACTAGATCCACGCTGTCCTCGACGCCGCAGCTTAGACGTACTAGATCGTCGAATACGCCGATTGCTTCCCTCTGATCCCTTGGAATACCAGCGTGTGTCATTGCACTGGGGATCTCGCACAGACTTTCCACACCACCGAGACTCTCGGCCAGCACGAAGATTTTTGTAGCCAAGCAGAAGCGCTCAGATGCGGCGTGGCCGCCTTTGATTCGGAAACTTAGCATGCCACCGCCCATGCCGTCGCGGTGCTGTTTCAGGCTGATGTGTCTGTATTTCGAGCTCTCGAGACCCGGGTAGTTGACTGCTATGACGTGCGGGGAGGATTCGAGGGCTTTGGCAACGGCGGTGGCGTTCTTGCTGGCTTCGCGGGCGCGCAAGTGCAGGGTCTTGAGACCGCGGTGGGCGAGCCAGCAGTCGAAGGGGGAGGGAACGGCACCGATGGCGTTTTGGAGGAATGTTAGTCTTGTTTTGACTTCGTCGCTGTTGAAGGCTGCGACACCCATGACTACGTCGCTGTGACCGTTGATGTATTTTGTTACGCTGTGCACTACGATGTCTGCGCCGTGATCTAGTGGGTTCTGGACGTAGGGACTTAGAAATGTGTTGTCTACCACCACTAATATGCCGTGGTTGTGTGCTATCGTGGCGACTTTCCTAATGTCAACGAGACTTAGTGTTGGGTTGGACGGAGATTCGATCCATATTAATTTTGTGTTTTCGCGGATTAGTTGCTCAACGTCGATTTCGATGCTGGGTGAGAACGTGACCTGCACACCGTGTGCTTCGGCGACTTGTGTGAAGTACCTATGTGTTCCGCCGTAGACATCGCTGACACTGATGATATGGCTCTGCGTAGCTAGAGATTGGAGGATAGTGGCTGTGGTCGCGGACCCGCTCGCGAATGCTAGGGCGTGACGTGCGTGCTCGAGAGCTGCGATCGCTTCTTCGAAGTTTGTCCGGTTAGGATTTGCAGAGCGGGAATACTCGTAAAGACCAATCGGTTTTCCTGCGCCAGTCTGCGCGAATGTTGTACTTAAGGATAATGGCTCGATTACTGCGCCGGTAGTGGGATCGATAGGAGAACCGGCATGTACAGCGAGAGTACCAAATTGATGAACAGGAGAGGGTGCGCGTTGGGGCGTTTCGATGCAGCCGTCCTCTCGTGTAAGCACTTTCTCAAGAGAAGGAAAACCTGCTGGGACGTGGTCGGGAACGGGTGATTGAGTCATGACTGCGCAGATAAAGATGTAAGTGAGACTGCTAACAAGAAGGGTGAAGATGTCTGAGGAGGAAGGGATAACGATGTTGGAGCCAGACTGAATTTGCTTGTATTGCTATGGATATCCAGTGGCTCGCTCCCTACATATACTTGAGCATATTCGAAGGGCGTATTGAGAATGTATCGCAAAAGTAATTCCATGACGTGCTTTGGCCTGCTTAGAAATGAAACTTTACAAGGCCGGGGTACAGGTAGGCCGCGGGTATGCGCAGGACCGACGATCTCCCCACCGTGCCCACGCCCCCGTCGAATTTTCAAGGTGGCCGCGTTTCCATTCGAAGCCTTCTTAGCGGCAGCCACTGGAGTGACTCAGCAGAAACCGATGGTTGATAATTTAAGATTGAACTTGTGATCTGTCATTCAAACTTCCACTGTTATACTTGCCACAGCTATCACAATTTACCTCGAGACAATACTAGCAGTAGGCTATGTACAGAAGAAAAGACCAACGCTTTGATTGAGAGCAACAAAATCAAATGGACGAGAAGACGCAAGGTAATGATCGAAAGGAGAAATGTTGGTGCAGCGTCAATCCACAAGCCCTCAGTCCCCACAGTACATCCTGAGCCGAAGATCAGATGCCTTCAAGTCCTAACGACCAACATCCCTAGGATGCCCATGACCGAATTGTACGTCGCTGTCGACGTTGAAGCAAAGCCAACGCTGAATGGAAACAAATCATTCTATGACCACGCCAAAAGTCCCAACTCTACGCATGTATGAAAATAGTAGATCGTATCCTGCTCCCCATCAAATAGCATCGACTCTGGTTGGCTGAGCTCTGATGTCAGCGAGTTGAAGCTCGTGGTGGAAATTTAACTTCATCCATCTAAGATTTGGTGACATGCATACCACACCTGATGAACAAATCTGCTGCTGCAAGATTGCTTTAGAAAGAGCCACCGTCAATGGGGAAAGAGCTAGATTCAAGGAATGGCGAGTCTGGCGTTGTAGTGTTGCAAACGATATGAAGAGAAATAAGTTATGCTTCGGTATTCGTGGCTGGAAGCCTAGCAGTCGCGTTGTTGTCGTACGACCAAGGGGTCGGTGCCGTAATCGAGGCAGATGATGCAGTGAGCGGATCAAAGCCCTTGTATGCTGAACTGTGACAGCTGGTGACTATGAACGGTTCTAGGAGTGAGCGAAGGCCAGGTAGTCGGACTATAAGAAGTCTTAGATATGATGCGGGCGTACCCCGGGCAAACGACTTACTCGAGAATCCTTTTGTCTCGGGGTGATGTCTCCTCTTGTGAGTTTCTTTGTCCCATCCGCAGATACAAGAATCGTTGATATGAATTGTCTCTCCGCAATGACAATCAAGATCGCATCACCACCAGTCAATACCGCCCAATCCGTGCTCTTGCATCGATGCTTCAATTGAATAAGGAACCTTCTGTGTGGAGCCACCAGCACCATTGGCTGTCTTTAGAGTCTTCGAAACATTCTGCATAGCATCCTCCCAGATCTCTTTCTCGATCCTTGCATACACTGGGATACCATCGTCAAAGAAAATCTCCGTCTCACCAGTCTTCCAAACCCAGACCTTCTCGTCGGTGTTGAAGAAGGACCCTTCGAAGAGCATGGTTTCTGGCACAAAGATGTTGTCGAAGAACTCAGTTGTAAGATAGATTCCCTCTGGAGTGTTGTACTTGATTCTTGCTGCAATGACCTCACCTTTGAATGGTCTGAATACAATCATGCGAAATTCGACGTTGACATTAACATTCCCGGTACCAAATCCAACCAATCCATCAGAGGCTTTGAGAAGATCCCACATGGAGATACAAAGACCGACCTTCTGGACTACCTTGTTCGCATATTTCTCGTTGATCTTGTCTTCAATAGAGTCTCGAGATTTTTTGTAGAACTCATGTGGAGGAATTTGAACCAAATCTTGAAACTTAGTGAGGATGAACATTTTTGAGTTAAAATAGTCGTAAACTTGCTACCGATGATCTTGTCGATATAATGATAGATTCAAAGTCAGGATGTATCGCATTATGAAATAGGTACAACACTAGTGTTTCTTGATGGTCAAATGGAAACAGTTGTGAATGTTGTAGTCACGGTAGTATAAGTTCAGATAGTGCTAAATGTGCTCTTTTTAGCCTGGCCGCAACTGTGACGCAAGATTTTCGACCGATGCGGACGAAAAGTCGCGACCTCTCCTACCTTTTGCGGTCCATCGTTCACATCTACAAACAATCTGGCTCGATGACAATAGCTTACTTAGAACAGATGGCAGGAACTCGCTGCTCAGAAAGAGTCTCTCCAATGGGAAGGTAGTAGAAATGTCCCCAAACTTCAGCTTCCCACCGCCTCCACCACCACCCCCGAAGCCTGCCACGACCGGTCAGCACAACACATATCAACAATACGACAGCAGAGGTGGTCAACGAGGTCGTGGCGGTTACGTCGGTCGTTCACAAAATGGAGGTGGATATGGCAGTCGAGGTGGCTTTCAACACCAGTCTCGTGGCGCGCAGAGAGGAGGCTATGCTCACAGAGGAAATACCATGAACTTTCAAGCGAATGGTCATGTTCAGCAACACCAAAGATTCCCTTCGTCGTATCAGCCAAACAGGGACACATCCAAGTCCCAGAACCAACCTTTCAATAGCACCCAAAAACGAACTCACTCCACTGCATTCAATGACTGTCCCAATACCACTCAGCACAATTCAGAGCGAAGCCGGCCTCTAGCACCTCCTGCTGTCCCTAGTTTCGGCATCGATCTCGAGAGTCTACTCTCGACAAAACACACAGCCTCTCAAAACACGAAGCCTGAGCCACCGAAAAAACAAAACCTTCTCGGCTTAACACCAACACCAAAGAACGAGGATTCAGAGTCCGACGACGAAGGTGAAGAAGCCAAACTCGCAAGCACCATAACAAGCAACAGTCTTCTGCAATTTGAGTACAAAGGCCAGACTTCCAGTCTCAACACACCCGCTGAGATCGCAGCCTGGATTGGCGAGCGTCGTCGACGCTGGCCTACAGAAGCAAAACGGGAAATCGCGCGAAAAGAAGCCGAGGAGAAAAGGAAGAAATGGGAAGCTGAGAAGGCAGCAAGACTCGAAGCATCGAGAGCTGCGGCGAAAGCTCGACAAGAGGAGAGACAGAAGCAGAAGCATGAGCGAGAGAAAAGCCAGGTGCGGCAAAAGTTGATCAGGGAGCAGATACAGAAGGCGAAGACCGCAGCTACGTTGCAAGAAGACCAAGGTCAGACACAGAATGCCGCTCAACTGAAAGCAGAGAAGTTGAGACGGAAAGCCGAAAAGATCGCAGCACAGTTGAAGAAAGCGGAGGAAGCACTACAAAGGCAAGATCTTCAACAAAGGCAACCCACTGTCGAGGTATACCCGACTGAACAAGAAGAAGACGTTGACCTCGACAATCTCCTTGCAAAGGTCGATCAAGCAGCCGAAGCACAAGCAAACGGTATTGAACTTGACAACAGTGATGCTGGTAGCCTCAATTCAGAGCCCGACTCAGCGAATGCACTCGCTCCAGCGGTGGTGGCAGCAGACGACACATCCTCATCCGGCTCTTCGGACACAGACTCTGATTCTGATTCCGACTCCTCCCCAGAACAACTCAGCACAAAGCGTGATGGTCCTGAGCGCATTCATCAACCAGCACGAAAAGCTATTCCGGATACACGCCCTCTTTGCAGTAATTTTGCCAAGTCTGGACGCTGCAAGTTCGGCCGGCGTTGCCACTATCGTCATGAGAAATCTGATAGGAAAGCAGTACAGGTGAAGGAGTCGGGGATAGGGAATAGAAGGAAGGGGTTGTATCAAGTGATGGTTGAGAAGGAGCAGGAGGAGGAACGGAAGAATGCTCTGAGGGTCATCATTGCGCTTGGTGATGCTGGCTTGCTTGACAGTGCGGCACCTCCCAATGCTGGTGACGTGGTTGTGACTAAAAAACAAACAAGCTGAGCACCGACAAATATGTAGTATACAATAATGTAATAGCGATCGAAGACCCCGACCAAGATATCTATTGTTACTCACTCCTCTAACCTAAAAGCCACGCTCGCTAACATACCAGAAAACCCTCAACAAATAACGACCACCCTCCCAGCCCAAACATACACATCACCATCACGATCAGCACTACCCAACCCTCTCCCTAATCCACTCAGACCCCTCCCGCCCCTCCCCTAACCCATAAGAAACAGCAAGCGGAAAACAATGCATGTACCCTAGATATATATAAATCGTTCCCAGGGTGGGAAACCGTAAGCAGTGATGATGACGACAGGGTCTGGTATATATTGAACCAACCAAAGACACTGCTCTGCGGCCTATCTACTGTACGAGGAGATCGACGCTAGTGGCTTGATGGACAGCAGAGAGAAGGACTGAATACAGGCATCAGCTCCAATGAATACCTACTCTAATTCCCTGTGCAGGATGTGGTGAGTAGGACCATGGATTGTGATCTCCAGGGATTCTCAAGATCTAGTCATGTCCTAGCACGAGTGTAACATGCGCAAGGAGACAACGGAACTTGAGAATGGCGGATGGTAGAGCCAGCACTGGTGATAAATTGTGAACGTAGACAGCATTGCATGGTGGTAATGGCGGCGTTGGACAAATGCTCACCAGGCTCAATTTCTAAGCAGGAAAGTGTTTCTAGAGCGTATAAAGATCAATTCAATTCTTACTAATTTCCTTTGTCTGAAAGTATACGCAGCAGGAATGCACCTCGTGAAGCAACACGATCCATATTCAACTTGTCTATTAATCACATGCTTAAACGTGTTCCACCCATGGTATACAGTACACAATCTCCGCCACTAACACTCAAGCATATTCGCAAATTTGCCGTTTAAGCTTTGTTTCTCATGGATGGCGGAACATACTTGCCACCACCAGAAGCAGGCTTGCGCTCAACTGGTGCCGGTGGGGCATCGCCTTCTCGTGAGTCCTGGCGACCCTCAGCACGCATCGCAGGAGATTTGTAGCTACCACGGCTAGCACCGTTGGCGGGAGAGGCTGATCGGTCTGGCAGCGGGCTCCGGGAGGGTGCCGCACCTGCTTGTCGCAGATGTGGTGGGATGTAGCCACTGCGTGATACGGGAGCAGCTTCTGAAGCAGGCGCAGCCTCTTCTCGAGCTGCTACTGGTTCAGCTGCGCCTTCAGTACCAGCAGCAGCTTTTCTGGCCGCTTCTCGCTCGCGCCAAGTACCCTGCTTCAAACCAGGTATAACTGGTCGAGCGCTTGCAGTAGATGGCTGTTGCTCTTCCACAGGTGCAGCTTCGCGCGTGCGCTCAAATGGAGCAGGTCGGCCAGATTGTCCAGCCTTGCGTTCCAGTCTTCGAGCTTCGGCTTCAGCTTCACGTTGCATCTGCTTCTGGGCAGCTGCGTCTCGCTCAGCACGATCGGCTTCTGCCTTCTTTCTTCGTTCCTCGGCAGCTTGTCTCTTGGCTTCCTCAGCCGCAGCCTTCTCTTCTGCTTCTCGCGCGGCACGCTCCTCTTCTTCTCGAGCTTTGCGAGCTTCTTCCTCTCTTGCCTTTTGTTCTCTTGCTCGCTGCTCCATGACAGACTTGATACGCTTCTTCTTTTCCTCCTCGAATTCACGGTCAGCCTTCTGTCGAAGCTTCTCAAACTCTTTGTGGCGGCGCTGAGCGATACCGGACTTGAATGTATCGTACTGGCCAACCAACCTGGACAGTCGATGCTTGAGAGAAATGCTCTCCTTGAACTGTTCCTGTGCTTCCTGCAGAGTGATTTCTTTGGTTGTCTCGTACACTTTCAAATCGTGATCACGCTGCTTCTCGTAATCCTCATCTAAATGCTTGAGTTCTTCCCGGCGGAACGCACGTTCAAGATGATCGATGCGTTTAGCAGTGGTGGCGATGACAGTATCTTTCTTTTTCTTGTCCTTCTCCAGTTGCGAAAGCTTGAGTACACGAATGGCATTGGTGTCGAGATCATCAATGTTGATGTCGTCAAGATCAATCTTCATACCACCCTTCAACTCGTTCAATTGCTTCTCAACTTCCTGTCGGCGGATTCTGTCTTGTTCATCCCGAACGCGTTTGAGTTCTCGTTGGCGAGTTTCATCACGAAGACGCTTGGCTTCAGCTTCGGCCTGCTGCTGTTGACGAACTCTACGAGCAGTCTCTTCCTCTCGCTGTTTCCTGGCGATGGCATCCGAGGCGGCTTCTTTTCGCTTCTCAATGATCGATCTTCGAGCAAGGTTTTCTTCATGCTCACGCTCGGCACCTGCTTCAGCACGAGCTAAGGCTGTGTCTCGTGCGGCAAGTCGTGCTTGGTTATAAGAAGGATCGACATACATACAGGTGATATGCAGTGTCTTGGCAAGTCGAGTAAGTTGAGATCGTGCAATCTCAGCTGGGGTGTTCTGCAAGCGTTGCACAGCACTAGCTTCTTGCTCCGCGGCGCCAGCTGCATTACCTGTATGCAAAGCTTTGGCCGACGAGAAAACATCAGAATCAAAAGTGAGAATACCAGAGACATGATCAAGACGAATTGCAAGGTCACCCTTCTTGCAACCGTTCATAATGAACTTCTCGATCATAACTGGTGTTACTTGGAAAGGCTCAGGGAACTGTGCAAGCTTAGTGACAAAGCTAAGATCGACAGACTCATACACTTGAGAGAGTTGCTGGAAGAGGCGGGTAAGAATGACCTGCTGGAGAGGTAGGACATATCGTTCCATTTCGGTATCTTGGCCAATCTTTTCGAGGATCGGCGAGATCTTCTTACAGATTGAAAGTGGGTGGAAATCGACCTCGAGGATGTTGTACAGATCTCTAATCTCAGGTCGAGCACGCTTGAGTAAACCCTTACTGAGGATGTCCTTGATGAGGATGGCTCTTGTCGGTGCTGAGGGCATGCTGAGGAGATTGGTCAAACGGGTGTTCTTGTTCTTCCGGGCCTCATCCATATCAACGAGAGCACCACGAGATCGTGAGGTGCTAATGACTGGAATGGCCAGAGCAGACAGAACGACGAAGGAGGCATATCTAGTCAAAGCGTCTTCTGTAACTGCTGGGTTGTCTCGCTTGACGCCTTGGCCAGATTGTACAGCAATTGCAGATTGGCGGAGGAGGTTGTAGTATCTGTTGTATGCAGCTGCATGGAACAAGAAATTGTCACTGACAAGGAAGATCTTGGTTAGCTTCTCGTAGTAGTTCGCCATCATCACGTTCTTGGCTGGTCGCTTAGACAAAGTCATAAGCATGTGGATATCCTCGACACTGCGGAAGGCTTCTTGCCACAACTCCAACTCGTCTGCCACATTCAGCTGACGAAATCTGGTCTCCAGATGTCGTTGAAGTGTGTCGGGCTCGTTAAGGTTGATGGCATGCATCTGCGACGAATATTTGTGTGCGTTTTGAACATGATTTCGAAGCAGTTCGCAAAGCCTTCGAAATTCAGTCTTTCGAGTATATCGCAAGCAGAAGTCAAATGCTTGGTGTGCGGTTGACTGGTACATGATCTCAAGTCGGGAGTTGTTCTTGAGAATTTCGAGGACCGTTCGATACGTTTCCCACAGAAACTTCAGCCATGGTGTAACGATTGCACGATCTGTTCGATCTTTTGACTGTTCACCAGAAACTGTAGCCAGCAAAAGAGTTTCAGGTGTCTCGGTAGCTTCCAGGTCTTCGATGTTGGTGACCTGTTGCTCGGTAGAAGACTCCAGCGATGACTGTACCTGTTCGGCTTTGTGCTGAGCTTCCGTGACTTTTTGTTCGGCAAGTTCGATGAATTTCTTCAACACCAGCTGCAACACATGTTAGATGAGAGATTTAACCACAGGTCTTCCATTGCTTGCCTCTATTGTGCCAACGTTTGTGTTTTGCGCGATGTTCTTGTACTGATACAAACCATCCTTCGCAGATTTTCCTTTTCGGAGGTCGACGCATAACTCAACAAATTGGAGCATCACCGGCTCCAAGGAGGCAATGGGGCTGCTCCTTGATCGTTTCGAGGTGACATGTTCGTGTAATACATTGAGAGCGGCTTGAGATTGATCGACGGCGATGAGTTCTTGCGCTCGCTATGTAGAAAAGTTAGTATGCTTGATACTTGTTGTTGAGAAAGTCTGCACACGCGGTGCAGGATCAGACGTACCTTGAGAACATTCTCAGGCTTGATATGTGGTGGAGGCGGCATGATGGGCGATTGTCTTCTGATGTCCTGATACGAGAGGTGTCAAAGATGACAATGATATCTCTCGAGACCTGTAATTTAGTCTGTCCTAGAGATGAGTGTAGGGTTGCCTGTACAAGTCCTTCTGGTAGTGCACTTTGCCCACAAAACTTGAAGTGCCGAGTGACGATAATCGTGGTCTTGGCGCGTCCTTGCACATGACATCACATGACCTCCTCGTCCTCGCTTCAATATTAATCCGCGGACCAAGCTAACGTCTTTCGGCTAGACACAATCTTCTGAAAGCGGAGACATGGAAACAGAAACCAAAATCAGTTCCCCAAATTGAGCGAGGTGTGGAGCACGCCAGTGCTGGTCTTGCAGCTGGACCTACTGCCGGGTGCAAGCCAACCTTGCTGCAATTCGATGTACTAAACTCTCCTTTCACACGCTCTTTATCTCACGTTCACTAATTCTATCCAGCACGTGCAGGCAGAGCGCAGCTACGACAACCAGCCCGCCACCGCTATCACTTCTGAGACTGAAAATCGCAAACAAAAGACTGTGAAGGATAGTGACAATCCTACAAACCTCACGCGAATTCCCAACCACGATCCTCCCAGTCCACGAAGCCTGCCCAAGAGAATCCTTCTTCGAGAGGAAGACATTCGCAAACTCGACTACCACGCATTTCTCTACTCTCGATCCGAATTCTCTATCAAACAAAATCACAAACCATGCCTTCCGCATACGCAGTCAGAGACGGTGGAGATGCCAAAAGCAAAAAGCAGTCAATGGCGGATTTGAAATTGCGACGGCTACAGGAGTTGAACACACGTTTGAAGGAAGATCTAGAACGTCCACGAGTGAAGGTTGCTGAAGCATCAACAAGGTATATTACACTATTAGCGAGCAGCGCACAGAACTAATTATCCGCAGCCTGATCACATATTGCAACCAGACCAGAGATTACATGGTGCCTGCCGTTTGGGGCCAAGTCGACAAAAAGGAGGATCCTTACAACCCACAGGCTGGAGGAGGAAATGAAGGTTGCTGCGTCGTAATGTAAGAGACTGGATATTGAACAGCATACCGGGCGTATAGGAGTTCAGCGGTTGAAGAAGAACCTTTCTAATTAGAGGGTTGGATTTTCATTATCTTCTTTCTTCAAATATGTACCTTTTACCATTGTTTTTGTGCACAGTTTCTCGTATCATGTGAAAGTGACCTAGTCTTGCAACATTGAATACCATTCACAGCATAAAGCAGCGCAAACAAGGTCAGAACCTACAATGCAACCAACACTTCACTCAAGTATCGATTTTAACGTCTCTGATTTTTGAGCCAGAACAGGAACAGACTCTGTAAGTGGAGACGAAGAGTGTTGTAGATGTCAGTTTTCATCCCACATCGAGCCAAGAAGCAGCAATGTTAAGCTGAGGTGGAATTGCCATTCGTGTCAAAGTGGATGAGTACACCATCCGAACTTGGACGCATGGTCCTTGCTACAAACCTGAACAGCCTTCTCAAACGGCCGCTAGTTCACACAAACGGATCATCCATCCTCATCTGACTGCTCAGTTCGTTGCCAGGTTTGGACTGAATATTTGAAACGAGACCGAGGGATGGGCAATCGACTCTTCGGATTGGCTGGACACGTCAAGAAGCAACCCTTATGCCTGTCTCAAAAGGATGACACCACAAATACTCGTACCGTTAGGCTGTTCCATCCTGCTGGATTAACTCCATAACCTTGCTCACCGTTGATCCACCACTGCCCAGTCAAGTCATTGATCTGCATAGGCTTGCGGTTGTGTAACCCCCGAAAAGAAACCACGTTCCATGAACATACCAGGACCCTGTGACATCGGTCGTAACAAGTTTCATGCTGCCAGTACCTGTCACAGCCGGTTCTTACATAAGGTAAGAAGAAGACTATTTACAAAGTGATTAAAAGTACACCTTGCGGTTGCCTATCACTACTATGTTGGCTTCGAGATAGTCTTGTAAACCCATAGTACTGTAAATCATTCCTTCGCACAAAACCATTCATGCTGATCGTAAATGGTGATATCTGATGCACAATCTCTCGTTGGCCGAAGATTGTGAAATGATGTACAACGAATACCCTGGATCGAACTCGTCGTGAATACAGGGCATCAGCAGCCTTTAAGAATATACATCGCCACAGAAGTCTCGATCCTGGTCTTAAAACGAAGTACTTCAAAACCACATATCGTGCCTTCCGTCTCGTCTAGCAGAAGCCTGTACTGCCTACATCTTTCCTTCAAGAACACACTACTACCACAAGAAAAAACAAAGCTCAAAGTAATCTACCGTTTTAGCCAGTAAAGCCCAGCCGACATTGCTCAACTAGAAATACTGTTCTCTTCAATCTCAGTCCTACAAATACCAACGACCAAGGAAATCCTCAGTGACCTTACCTCCCACCCCCAATCACCACCACCATGGAGTCCAAAACCTCCATTCAATTCCCGCGCATAGCCATAAAATTCTGCGTCCAATGCAAATGGAATCTCCGAGCCGCTTATGTAAGTCCCATTCCACATGCAATATCCCCATTCCCACCTAGAATGCTGCCATCGGAACAGAACAGAGCATATACACAAAGATCCCCCCAACCAGCCACAGCTCACATATAACAAACAGTACGCCCAAGAACTCCTCCAAACCTTCTCCAACACAATCGGTGAAATCTCCTTAATCCCCGTAACAGCCGGCACATTCACCATAACACTCTACCACCGCCCTATCTCCTCTACAGGGGACAATACCTTCCACGACGACATCCAAGAGCACCTGATCTGGGATCGGAAGCGCGATGGTGGGTTTCCGGAGACTAAGGAATTGAAGAATCGGGTTAGGAATGTTGTTGATCCGGAGAGGGATATGGGTCATGTTGATCGGGCGCTGAGGAAGGGTGTTGAAGGGCAGCAGGGGCAGGAAAAGCAGGAGGAGAAGGAGAAGGAGAAGCCGGGGGCGGAGGGGGCTGGCGGGGGAACGGCGTATGTGGATTTGATCGGGAGTATGGAGAGGAAGAAGGAGGGTGGTATTAGCTCTGCTACGGCGTCGAAAGGTGGTGAGACGGGTTCAGATCAGGTGGATCAGACAGTGTCGGGGCATGTGGCGGATGATTGTGAGGAGTGTAAGGAGGCGAATAAAAGTTGATGTATGATATTATTATTGCGTCTGAATAAAACAGACACCTGAACACAATGCACTTCAAACCCAGCCTCCCAACACATGATCCCAATGGCCCAACCCTGACCTTCTTCTTCATCCCTATAAGCCCTGCTGCCCAGCACATATTAGCTTGCGCCAACCACCACCATTTCAATTCTGAGCCAGTGCTACCCACAGATTCACTTCCACTCCTGAACCACGATCAACGATTCTCAAAACATTCGTAAACAAGACTGAACCCCTTTCACCCAACCCATTCCCTCGACACATCCACTTCCCATTCTCTCCTCGAATACACCATAAACCCCTACCAAAAGCCCGCCTCCATATCGATCCAGCACCTCCTAGACCAACACTGACCAGTCGCCAGAAACACATCACATAATCATTTATGCCAACCACTTCCCGTCATGCCCACCATATCACTCAACAGTCCTCTCTCCTCGCCTTTCCCTCCCAAACCGCCCTTACCCCTTCTTGTAGCAGGCAAGGCAACAAGTACCCCATCCGACTTCCGCAATACCCCCATCACTCCCGAAGCGGATCATACGGCTCCCCCTCAAGCGTTCGCCTCCGCAGCGCCCAGACACTGTAGACGCTTCTGTTAGGTGA
>Ga0068631_100211_pt1 | contig 22374 bp, 30 predicted proteins | sample InSIn5gowninarea_2_FD_77434 | JGI IMG/M metagenome (GOLD analysis project Ga0068631, IMG submission 77434) | Clean room microbial communities from NASA Spacecraft Assembly Facility at Jet Propulsion Laboratory, Pasadena, California, USA -... ...
AATGGGAGAGCTGCCTGAGGTGCGCTATTGCAATATTTGCAACAACTGGCGTTCTTGGGTTACCTGCAGCGGCATTGTCATTTACATATTCGTGCTGAAATCTGACGAAAGCATTATTGATCCTCTGTCGGTGAAGCCCTAGACCTTTCCGCGAGTGCAGAGCGAGAAACATCTGACCATGTAATACAAACGCGAAGAGACAGCCCAATTCCGGTGCTTCCACGTCTGGCATCCTACCCGTCCTGATAATGAAGAACGAGTGCGTTCGACAATCCATAAACATAATCTCGTAGTATACATGTAGCGATCAACCCATCGCTAGCAGCCTCGACCAAAACACGCCTCAGCACCTCCTCACTAGATGAGCCGTCCTATCCTCGGCCATCTAAAAAGTGCTCTAAACGTGGAGATCGTCTTGAGGAAGGTTCGGACCTGAGTAGGCAGATAGGTATAGCTCAGTTGCCTTTCTTCCACCTTTACAGCGATCGTTTTGATCGACGTGTTCTCTAATCTCCGTGTACCGAGTCTGGTATGAAGAGCTATGGGTTTGTGCGGAGCTTTGTGGAGGAACCTTTGCTGTGCTTTTATGTGGTGATAATATGTAACATTCCAGTGAGCTGCTTGTGCATGGTCTGTGAGAAAGGGAGCAAGACGCCGATGTCGTATACGCGTCCGGTGTTTGTCAGGAGATTGACGATGCCTGGCATGTATACTTATACCAGCGAATGCCAGGCGGACTTTGACCTTACTCCCGAGATGCTATTGCGCTCATTGAGTTTCGAAGAGCCAAAGACCCGATCCGTGGCCGCTGTCGCCGGTGGGAAGACCCAACTGTTGATTGGCGTCGTGCGTCTCATGTTTTCAACGAGACTATGTGTATGTGGTCGATATTCGCGAACGAGACTTCAGACTGGTTGGTGCCAGTCATGCTCCACCATTCAGAGCGTCTGGATGCCTGGATACCATGTCTCCCCAATCCTCCTCATCTCGGCAACAAACCTCGGACTCGTAATCTGCATCCCGCCAACCCTCTCCCCGACCCTCAACCCCACCACATTCTCCTCCTCAGGCTCGTAGAACGGATTCCGCATCAACGCGACATACGCCCTATGACAAGCTTTGAAAGCGGGTCGGAGGTCCGCGTCCCGGATCCCCAGCATGGCAAAGTTGTTGATGTTCTTGCTGATTGCCTCGCCTGCTTCGGGACCAGGCGGGGGCCTGCTTCTGCCTTCCATGTCCACGACGATGACGAACTTGACGCCGGTGTTTGTGAGCCAGCCGTACATTGCTAGGCGTTCGTCGACGGCTTGGAGGAGGCCGAAGTCGTGGGAGGCGGGTTTTGAGGGGAGGCGGGCTTCGAAGATGTCGAGGGAGGTGTTGAGGAGGAAGTGGAAGTCGAGCGGGGAGGGCTGGTCGGGTGGGAAGAGGGAGATGTGGAGGGGGTTGTCCTGGGTTTGAGGTCAGATGTTGGAGAAGCGGTTTTGAAACAAGTAGGGGTGTGACAGTACGTGTTTGTTGATGACGCCTATGCAGGCGATGCATGGTAAGCCTCGATTCATTGTGGTCTATGCTCCAGTCAGTGCTTTCGTTAGTTGCTGCATATCAATTTGCTGGATCTCGAAGACGACGAGTCAACGACAACGACGCCAAGTGCGGCCCGAACCGTGCACTTCTGTCCCACATGGACGGCATGGGGGTGGGCCTAGAGATGCGGTTGTAGAAGTAGATTTCAGTACTTATTTTACGATCCCACATCGTTTCTTTCGGTCCATAGCTGGGACATACTGCCATCATGGCCCAACAGTTCTCCCTTGCAAGCCGCGTGAAGGCATGTCGAGGACCTCTCTCCATATAGACTAACTAACTTTGAGTAGCTGGCCAATGGCCAAACCATGCCTGCTATACACCTCGGACTGTACCTGACAAGTGGTCGCGAGACGTCGCAGGCTGTGCAATGGGCATTAGAGGTCTTGCATCTAGACGAGTGAAAATCTTTAAAACCATGCTGAATATCATCCAGGCTGGTTACAAAGGGTAGGCCGTATACCCAGCAAGATCACGAAGAAAGATGATGATGTATATTTCATGACCATGCCTGAAGATTCGACTCTGCCCAAGTACTCTGCTCCACAAACACGACGCGAGAAATACCCAGCTAAGCCATATACAAGATGTACCGCAACGAGAAGCAAACTGGTGAAGCAATCACCAGCTTCCTCTCCAGCGCCCAAAACACCCGCAACCTAAAGCGCTCCGACATCCACTACACCACCAAGCTCGCCTCCAACACCACCTACGACGCGGCCCGCAAATCGATCAAGCAGTCTGTCAAAGCATGCGGCCTCGGCTACATCGACCTCTTCCTCCTCCACAGCCCCTACGGCGGCAAAAAGGCGCGGCTCGAATCCTGGAGGGCCGTCGAGGACGCCATCGACGAGGGTGAGGTCAGGATAGGCGGCGTGAGCAATTTTGGCGTCAAGCATGTACGAGCCTCACCTCGCCTCTTTGTTGACCAATCCACCTACGTATCTGGGGTTGAGAGAGGCGTCCGCAGATTCAGGAGATGGTAGACTCGAAGCCGCGCATCATGCCTACCGTCAACCAAATCGAAGTGCACCCTTTCAACACCCGCACCGAGATCAGGTCCATTTGCGAGCGGAACGGTATCATGGTTGAGGCATACGCTCCTCTGGCGAGGGCATTGCGGATGCAACATCCCACGATCGTGGAGCTGGCGAAGAAGTACTCTGCCACGCCGGGCCAGCTCATGATTCGATGGTCTTTACAGCACGGCATGGTACCACTGCCGAAGAGCGTCAGGAAGGCCAGAATTGTTGAGAATGGCGAGGTGGGTGGGTTTGAGATTGAAAAGAAGGATATGGAGAGGATGGATGGGTTGGATGAGTATCTTGTCACTGGTAAGTCCTGACCCTTCTCTGCCATTATGCCTGCTCACAATGGCTCCCTTTCCAGACTGGGATCCTGTTGATTGCCCCTGAGAGGATGTGTCTGGAAGCATCTCATGTCGGTGATCCATAGCACGTCAATCTGTAGAGCCAGCAAAAGTGTCGAAGGGGTGAACCCCAAATTCATTGGTTATATACCATCTATCAAAGCCATACCATGTACACTTGAGAAAAAAACCAAGAATCAAATCCAAACGCTTTCCGTAAACCAAACACCAGTTCACATGCTGGTACAAGCCATATCCAAGACTGCCGCTCCATGCCCATACAAATACCCACATCCAACCCAAGCAAGACCCATCCCGAACCAACCACCAAATGAGTATCCAACACTCAAAAAACCCTCCGACACCATCCCAGTAACTCGCCGTTCCCAAGCTCTATCGCTGGTGGTAGCACGGACGCGGTCATCCGCCGTATGCCGATGCTCTACCGCATTGAAGGCTGACACGGACGCGGTCATTCGCCGTTTGCCGATGCTCTATCGCAATGAAGGCTAACACGGACACGGTCAAGAAATAGTCGCCAGGGCGAGTGTCGGCAAAAGGAGAAGAGTCGAAGATAAAGAGGATGAATTAATGTCGTCGACGTCGTGGTGGCGGAGATGTGAAGAGGGTGATCGTGATGAGAGAGTGTCGGAAAGGTGGCGAAAGGGTGAATCGGAGGCTGTGACATGCCTTAAACCGGGGTGGCGTTCCTCCAAGACGACTTCAGCTCCTGTAGATGGGCAGTGAATGCCGTGTTTCCATCCCAAGGCTTGGGCCCTGGGACTGGGCTGGAGTTGGCACGTCTGTGCCCGCGAGATCTCGAGTTGCTGAACAACGGCGCTGGCTTGGGATACAGTCTGAGCCGCTGCATCGACTCCTCGGAGAGGTAGATCTGGCGGCAATGACCCCGGAACGACTCCTCAAATTGGAGGTTGTTAGCCTCAATGGTCAGCTCCCTGTCGATCCGGAGGTATGATGGCTTGGCGAAGGGTTTGCACCCCTTCTCCATCTCCAGGATCGTGCCAGCCACGGGGTTGTCGTATTGGCCCTGGTCGTTCCTCGGGTGCTGAATGAATAAATGAGCCGCCATATAGCTCTCGTCCCAGTTCCTTTCCGTAATGGTACGGTCTCCAAGGCTGGTAGCGACCATGAACTTGACATGATTTCCAAGGACCTCCGTGATGACGACCGGATGGTCGTATGTCTCCGTGTGCTGCTCCTGCGCCTTGCAGATCGAGTCCGCGGGAACCAACTCGAAACGCGGCAGGTGGAGGACTTGTCCCGGCCGGAGGTCGCCTGCTGCTGGTACACCCCCTGATGGTGAGGGCATCCTTGGCGGCGTTAAAATAGGCTTTGCGCCCGTCCTCCAGCTGAGAGCTGACACACCCCCTGATGGTGGAGGCGTCGTCGGCGGCGTCGGCGGAAGGGGGCTATAGATACATTGGTACATGTATTGGTGCTGAATGGACTGGATTGCTAACCTTTCTTGGTTCATTCCACTTGTGGGACTGGAATCTGTAGCATGGCGCCACAGCCCGCTCATCGCACCACGTTTGTGGGGTGGTCGGTAAGGAGCCATCGTGATATGGCTGAAAAAAGAAGGGTGACAAGGAGCGTGTCGGTGGTGGTTCAAGAACGTGATAAAAGTGATAATGGTACAATAGTGCAGCAGATGGGTGGGAATAAAACGGAGATGGTTGTAGAGAAGAGAAAAGAAAAAAATGCCAGGACGGGTGCCCACGGGGTTTAATGGCAAGAGCGTGCCAGTGTGACTCAAGGATGTTGCCTGATGACAAGACCATGATGCACGTTATACCATAATCATGACGAGCCTGCCTTGGGTGATGCAACGAGCCGTAGAACCAAACAGAAGGCAAGCATGATGCGTCGCGAGTCTAGGGTAGCCCGCCCAGTAGATCGCCAGGCCAGCAACAGCACATAGATTTTTTCCGTGGCGGTAGCAGCGACTGCACACCGCCAAAGCTTCAACCATGGCAGCGACGACATCGAGGCCTTCCACTGCACAAATGTGAGCTCGGGGCGGCGATGTCATACATGCATACACATGAGGCAGGTGCGTACTTCGGCAGGCACGACCCATCGCGAACGTAGGACAGGCACGATGCGTTTTGGAGCCACTTGCACGAAGACGACTTGCCAACACATACGGACACACCTGCCGCACACAGCTATCATGCTTGCCCGGCATTGACGAAAAGGCATGGTGTGCTTGCAGCAGCCACACCTACAGTAGTAGCGACTGTACAATGTCACCATCATAGACAGTCGTTTCTTCGCGGCGCAAATCAATGCTTCCATGCTTGAGTGACACGCATTTCGTTTTTCCTTGTTGCAATGAAGGCCATACGTTTTGTGTCTTCTTCTTGTTCTTTCCTTTCTTCCTTTGAAAGCATCTTCTTCATTATGGAAAGCAAGCTCAATTCGAAGTCATGAACGATTCGACATGGCAGCAGAGACTCAGTGCTCAATGTCATCACTCATTACATAAACTCAAGTATATAGACAATATCATCTGATGACAAAAGAAAGCAACATCAGCCAATGAGATACTCAGGAACAGCGAAACTGGACGAAGAGAAAGTAGATCAGGTCCTCCACACATTGTGCTATTATCGTAGAACATTCAGCATCTTGACACCGTGTACAAGCACGAAGCTAACACGAACCATGTGGACTAGCCATGAGAAGAGGGCAAAAAAGGTGGTAGGATGACATACATTCACCATGTTCCTCTCAGTCATCCTCGAGGATTGCTTGTAACACACAGCTTGTTCGACTCGAAGGTCGTAAAAGTCACCGAGTAGAACGAAGATATCCTCACAAGCATATCTGAGCGAGCGCTAGGCGGTCTTTCTTCACAAAGTCTGAGTCTCGTCGGGTTTTTCTGAAGCTTGAACGACAAGCTACAATCTGATGCACGACCGTACCTGACAGGCAAGGAGGACAACAAGCCTGACCCATGCCTCCTCTACATGGAAGCTACCATCGCTGTCATCCAGCGGGCTGTGGAAGTTTCCAAGAGCATGATGGAATCTGTGTCATGTTCGGAGGTTGATTTGGGAAGAGGACGTAGTCAGCAACATGACTCGACGATTGAATGAGCGGACACGGGGCGTGTGGGACGAGAGGCCATGATCATCCAATCAAACCCTGGTGGAGTGGACGAGCTCTCCGTGGTGTGAATCGGGATTTCGGACCGACTGCATCTGCCGCGCGGGTCGCATTAACAACGAGCTCCAAGTCTTCAACGCCACCCTTAACGCCAGGACGCCTGCTTCCCACCCGAGCTCATGAAGCCATGGACAACGGAATTTGAGACAGAGACCACTGACGACACCCCCTGACCGGCGACCCAATACCTCACGATTACCATCCACCATCAGGTGACTTTTGTCGAGCACTGAGGCTACGCAGTACCACACCCACCGACCACCTTTCGGAATCGACGAGGCGACGGACAGGAGTTGAAGTACAGAGTCAACTGACGATAGCTCTGATAGTCAACCTTATGGTTCCGAGTACGGTCGTTCACTACTAGCCATGTGTGTGGAGCACCGCAATTGGGCCGCACAGCACAGATCCATTACATTTGCAACATCACGGGCGAAAGGGAAGCGTTTCAAGTAGAGGGGCGACAGGCAATACGCTTGGACAAGCACCCTCGCTGGATTCGAGCATAGCGCATCACCTGCAGCCACCTCGATCGAGCACCGTGGCCCTGGGGGATTATGCATACCCCCAACGCACTCGAGACGAACACCACCACGGCATTACGAAAATTCAGTACGGGGCAGCAGGAAGAGGTGGTAAGAGCATCACGCAGGACGATATATGCAGCGGTTCTCTTGGATCCATACCTTGGTTCGATGCCGGCATCTTAGCGTAGTGGCTCCTGGATACTATGCCTGCGGACACATTTACATGTCCAGAGTTCGATTCGACCATCGTCGATCGGAGGGGCATCCACACTTCTCAAGAGCTGTATATTACTTCAGGGCGCTAGAATGTGGCCTTATCGGAGGAGCCTGGTGACACGGTATGGCGTATAACACAGTGCGAAAAGCATCATGTCACGGTGGCATCGAAAAGTCCGGTGAGGGCGCTCAGATCACGGCGAAAGAGCACTTGGTTTCTCAAAGACCACCCAAAGACTGCGCATTTCGTGCTCGGTGCCACACTTGCGTGCGAGTGAGTGACTGTGAGCCGGCATGTCAATCAGTGCAGGTTTACCTGTAGTAGTAGGTCTTTCGGTGTAGCACGACGAGGTTTTGGACGTCAAATGTGCATCGACTCTTGAGGAAAAGCATTCGCAGTGAGATTCTAGCCCTAACCCTATATCTACCCACGAAGTATCTACAGGCTGGATTTGCGCTTTGACTTTGACCAAAGCCATGGCATTGCTACAAGCTGCGCTTTAACCTTCGGAATATGCATGGCTGTTCTGCGCATGAACAGTTGGACCTGCCTACGAGGACTCAATAAGGTTCCGAAGAAGACTGCTGAGTACAGCTTGCAAAAACACGAGCAGTTTTACACTCTAAAAATTTGCTCTTGCTTATCGTAACACTGACGTACTCACTTCACGATTCAAACCTGTTGTTTTGATGATCCTCGTCCTGATAAAATCATATTATCCAAGGCTGGGCATTGGACATGCGCCTCTGACACTCGCAGTGGTTGCTGCAGAATAAAGCTTTTCCCCCTATCTCAGTACTCTTTTCTTGTGCGAAGCACTCATGCTTCGCTACACCCTCCATTACGTTGCACGCTTGTCACCGTGACGTCAGTGTCGCTCAGACACTTACACATCTTACATATATCAACGTACTTGCCTAACCAGCAGGCTCGAACTTCTTAGAGCAACTTCCTCAGCCGCGATGGACTCTATCCCTCCTTCCCCACCTGCGTACTGCGTCGAGTTGGACTCAATCCATTCCTTGCGCAATACTGTAGATTCTCAAACTTCAAATACTACTTCTTCACCACCACCACCTGCATATATGACTTCCACGAATGATAGAGCTTCACTAGTAGAACCTCACTTTGCCTCTTCTTTCCCATCTTTCCATATGCATACCGCTATGTCGAACCGAGCGCCGCAGTCACGACGGCCTTCACGCAATCGCCAAACGGACGACATCGAAGCTGAGGCAGACATCGAGCTTCGACCCATCAACATCACCCGAAAAAATGTCGGTACCCAAACCCCAGAGAACGGGCCAGGCACTTTCACACAGGCCTGGAGGATCTTCGCGAATTTCAGAAAGCCAACAAAAATTGTTTGGGCCCTCAACCTCGTCGGCGTCATTGGCTTTATCACCATAGTCATCCTGCGGTACTCGATCCCAGCAACGTTATGCAAAGCTCAGTTCTTTGCCGACTGGTTTAGCGGATTTTACACAGCACTATGGTCCGGCTCCTGTATCCTCATCATATCGAAAATCATCACGCACGCCTTCCGGGCTTGGGCTCCATTCTACTCAATCCATACGTTCGGACCACGCTTTCTCATCATCTTAATTGGTCTACATTTCGGAATGCTCCTCGGCGCGCTCCCACTTGCCGCTAAAATCGATTGCCGGGCCATAAAGGAAGCTGTAAGTGGTTCGAGCTGATGCGAAGTTTCCTCACTGATACCCATGCTCCTCAGCAGGTCAATCAAGTTCTCACTGCACACCCTGCCACTATGACCAATTAGCTCAGTGTATCAAAACGGTTTTCATGATGCTTCGAATAGCGAGCAGTATCGCTTTGTGAAAACATAGTACCTCTATACAAGTAAGGCACATCCACAAAACATTCATGTATCGTGATCAGTCGAGCAAAATCCTCAGATATGCCGAGGAATGCATCAATAACATAAATCGCCGCCTTTGCACGCTCACCACCGCCTCGCACTTCCAAGCACACTTGTCATTCTCGTTCCAGTGTCCCGCCCATTGCGCACCCCGCCATGTCGCTCATTCTTACTCCCATCGCGCCCGAGACATTCTTTCCAGGGGTGAAAACCAAAGGCTTCTGCGCATCAGCTTGCGCGTCTCTCTTTCGAAAAATACCTTTTTACTCTTCCTTAATGAAGCTTGATGGGAGATTGCAAGGATTTTCCTGCCCAACAGCAAGCATGTCTGCTACCATCTGAAAAGACAAGTGGGCTGACGGCAGCACGCATACGACAGACGCCCAATTTTATGCGCACGCGCCTCCAGGAGATCTCAAGCGGCCATGAGTCTCTTCGCGGCGCTCCTCTTTATACTTTGCCTCTTCAGCCGCATCGGTGCTATACCAACGATCGCCTTTCCGATAAACGCGCAATTACCACCAGTAGCCCGCATTTCGCAACCCTTCGCCTTCTCCTTCGCCCCGACGACGTTCACTAGCACAAGCGCTTCGACACTCGAGTACGCCCTCTCCGCATCTGCGCCCTCCTGGCTGCAGCTTGACAGCACGACCCGCACCTTCTCCGGCACTCCAGGAGTATCCGACCTGGGCTCTGCCGTTTTTGACCTTAGAGCGCACGATGGCGCCGGTTCAACGACCATGCAGGTCATTCTCGTGGTCGTAAACCTTTCGACGCCTGTGGCGAATGAGAACATAACAGGCCAGCTCGCACGATATGGCGATCTTGCGTCCGCGTCAAGCTTGGCGCTGACGACGGGAACGGCCTTCACAATCTCCTTCGCTGCCGACACATTCACGGCCCTTGGAAAACCGCTCTACTACGCCACGAGTGCGGACCACTCTCCATTGCCGTCGTGGATTAACTTCGATGGCTCGTCCTTGACATTTTCCGGCTCGACGCCACCACTTCTGTCTGCACCCCAGACATTCGACTTCAAGCTCTTCGTTACTAGAGTGTCGGGGTTTGCTGAGGCGGAAGTGGAGTTTGGCATCGCGGTCGGGGATCACAAGCTCGTGTTTGATCCTTTTGAGCAGACTGTCGACGTCGCTGCTGGGAATGTGGATTTTGAGGGGTTGAGGAATCAGCTTCTGCTTGATGGACGGCGGACTGGGGAAGCGCAGCTGGTGGCGGCTTCGGCGCAAGTCCCGGACTGGCTTGTTTTCGACCCGAATGGCTTCGGGTTCAGTGGAAGGCCTCCCGCGGGCACTACCTCGCAGCAAGTGATTGTAGAAGCAAGTGATATCCATGGAGACAATGCCACCGCTGTTGTCAACTTTCAATTTCCAGCCGAGATGCAGCTGCTACTGGGACAAATCGGAACGCTCAACGCTACTATTGGACAGATATTCAACTATACCTTTGGCATTACAATCATTCCAAACCCAGACGATGTTGTCGCGAGTGTCGACTTCGAAGGCATGGAGCCATGGATTCAGTTCGATGCGCAGACGTTGAGGGTTTACGGCGACGTACCCGCAACCGCGACGTCAAGTATAGTGAAAGCCGTCCTCACTGTCAAATCTTCGACGTCTTCTGCGAGTCAAAGCCAGGCTTTTGAGATTCTCGTAACCACGTCGCCACTAAGGAAAACCGTCGTGCAGAGTGATGGTACAGCGACAGCTACGTCGGTCACGAGCTCGAACACAGCGTTGACTAGCCCAGTCGCAGAGGACGCCAATGCCACGACTATACCAAGTGGAGCGAAGGTGGGCATAATTATCGGCTGTGTCTTATTAGTGCTGTTGTTGTTGCTGCTAGGAGTCATGCTCTGGCTCTTGAGAAGACGCCGTAATGCAGGTAATCCTGGCAACACCGGAACACTCTTGCCATGGAAACGACGTGAGAAGAGGCCGTGGATCTCGCGGCCTATGCTGGAGTCGAGCTTCCGACGTGTGCAGCGCACATATCATGGCGCCAGTGATCAGACGTCGGACAGGATGGACGAGGCAGAAAAAGGGCAATCGTTTGAAACAGAGGCCGAGCGACCGCCACGGATTGAAGCAGACCTGGCTGGTGTCGGGCAAAGCATCCGCTTCTCAAAGTGCAGACATTCTGGTGGCAGCTTTCTTCAACCTCATGACGAAGCAGCACTAAATAACATGAATCGTACTTCGTTCGGAATAGATGCTCTGGGTATCCATGTACCGCATGACTCCATGAAAGTGCCAGCGCAGATTGCTAGAGACTCTTCCGTGTATTCGGAGAGAAGGCGAAGATCATACCGTTCTAGTGGATTGCCGACTGATAGGAGGCTCACAGGACTTGGTCATGGTCGAATGGGTCAAAGCTCCCCAACTCGCAGAACCGGTAGCTTGATGAGAAGGAGGACGCTCGAAACGTTGAGCTGGGTTTCGAACAGCAGTCACAACATGGGGAGGCAAATCGATAGCTTTCTTGCTCCACCCCGTGGATCACAACTCACGAACGTTTCCGCACTTGGGAATGCGGAGAGAGCTTGGATACGAATGGTCACGCCAGAAGCAACCCCTATTGAGAAAGTCGATGCTGTGGACTTACGTCCGTTTGCCGAGAGGAGAAGGAGCTATATCAAACGGCGGGCATCGAGCATGCAAGGCAACCCATTATTCGCCGCACATCACGCTGGGGCATTGCTGTCCAGGGAGTCTTCGCAGGCGAAACGTGCGCCACTGGGTAAAGTCTCTCACAACTCGAGACGACTGATACAGAGCGCGGCATTCACTCGGTCCAAGTCTTCCAGTATCGGCATACATCGCACGTCAGGTTTTTGCCGTGTGCATGAAAAGACGCGGTCGAGTCTGAAGAGCGGGGACGACTGGGAGTCGACGTCGAACTACTCCGAGGACAACGACTCCGACTATGACAGCGAGATCGACCAAAGATTCGAGGGTGGAGGCAAGCGGGAGATCAAGAGAGACAAAGGGTCGCACCGATTGGGTAGGGATGGGAGGGGTGAGGTCATGGGCTCAATTATCGAAAAGGACGCCAGTGATGCTCGGAAGCATCGCGGGAGAGTAAGATCAAGATCATGGACTCGACAGACACTGTCTCCTCCGCCGCTCGTGCCGCGGCAACGTTTGGTCAGCACAGCGACCGATGTAAGCAACACGGTAGCTTTTCTGTAGCGCTATTGGCATGAACATTATGATGCCACATCGTTCAGCCAATTTATACGTGGGCCTGCACGGACGCAACTTTCCACAGTTGTGCTTCGCGCCCTTGTTCATCCACATCACTGAGAGCGATTTACATGGTGACTAGTATTTCAAAGACGAGCATAGAAGAAGCTGAGACTGCTATTGAGAGAGCGTGGCAGCGAACCAGCAGGAAGATGTCGCTAGATCAAGTAAAGCCTGAAACCACAACGGCACCTTCTGCCAGAACAATGGCTGCTTCCCTGATCACAACATTAAAGAGATGTATTGTTCTTTTATAAGAAGAAGCGCTGTGATGGATGTAGAACGATTGTTGATAATGATAGTGGCGGCGTCACCCCCTCGGCCGGTGATAGGACCTGTACCAGGAAAGACTTTTTGCAGTATCTCCAGCTCCGCAATTACATGTGTGGGCGCTAAACCCAAAGGAACTCGTCCCACGTCGACATCGCCTGCCCACACTTGGACCCTACCTTACACGCAATACACCATCTCTATTCATAACCAGCAATCCTTGACACCAACTCTTGCAAAGACTATTTTCCCTTTTCCCGACACCTACTCGAGTAGCTTGCAAGGGCGCCTTCTGTTCAGTCACCTCAGTCTGCCTCCACCACACGCTTATCTGTCGCAATACTCGCATGAAACGGTAACCCACAAGCCTGCTTAGCTTAATCACCCTTCGACTCGGCCGCCCTCGACTCCCCAGAAGAGAATATTATGGGACAAACTCTTTCCGAACCCGTCGTTGAAAAGGTAGAACCACACACACTTATCCAGCGCAGAATGTCTGTCGTGCTGGTTGCCGCAGAGCTCTGCTCCGTGTCGCACGCCCGTCAGCTCCACTCGAAACCGCAAGCTGACTTGCCATGTGTCAGACATCCGACCATGGCCAAGATGACCGAGTCCTGTACGGAATATCTTGTATGCAGGGATGGCGTATAAGCATGGAGGACGCGCATGCCTGCGTGCTGGACCTCAAGCCAGAAGACGGAGACGGCAAAGTCACCGACGAAAAGACGAGGATCAGCTTCTTCGGAGTATACGATGGCCATGGAGGAGAAAGAGTGGCAATATACACAGGAGCGAACCTGCACAAGATTGTGGCCAAGCAGAACGCTTTCAAGGAACTCAACTTCGAACAGGCGCTCAAGGATGGTTTCTTGGCTACCGACAGAGCACTGCTTAGTGGTGAGTATGCACCATGGCCTCCCAAAGACACTGCTCAGTTGCGCACCAGATCCAAAGTTCGAGGACGAGGTCTCTGGCTGTACCGCTACCGTTAGCATCATAACGCACGACAAGATCTACGTGGTATGCGGCATGTGCGTCCATTCTGAGTACACAGCTAATATATGTAGGCTAACTCCGGAGACTCGAGGACAGTCCTGGGCGTGAAGGGACGAGCGAAGCCTCTATCTTTCGACCACAAACCACAGAACGAGGGTAAGGATGACCAGCGCTTCAACGAAAACCCAGGCTGACGTCTACCAGCTGAGAAGTCTAGAATCTGTGCAGCCGGCGGGTTCGTCGACTTTGGTCGCGTCAATGGCAACCTCGCACTGTCCCGCGCGATCGGCGATTTCGAGTTCAAGAAGAGCGCCGACCTACCACCAGAACAACAAATCGTCACGGCTTTCCCTGACGTTACCGTGCACGAGATATCCGACGACGACGAATTCCTTGTGCTTGCCTGTGATGGTAGGCTACGTCCACTCTAGGTCACAAACTCATGCTGATGCCATGGGTAGGAATCTGGGATTGTCAGTCCTCACAGGCCGTCGTCGAGTTCGTCCGCAGAGGCATAGCTGCAAAGCAGGAGCTACAATCCATTTGCGAAAACATGATGGACAATTGCCTAGCATCAAACAGCGAGACGGGTGGCGTAGGCTGTGATAACATGACCATGGCAGTGGTTGCCCTGTTGAAGGGCAAGACAAAGTCGGAGTGGTATCAACAAGTCGCTGATCGAGTAACCAAGGGCGACGGACCATGCGCGCCACCAGAATACGGCAAGTCCAGACGCACCCGGAGGAAAGAACGGCGGTCCCGCCCATTAAGTTAAGCCTCTAACATTGCTACTCAAAATAGCGGAATTTCGAGGACCTGGCATTCACCACTTTGCCGATGAGGGATCAGACTATGAGATGGACATGGAACACCGTAATCGCAACAACGGCGGACGCATCATTTTACTCGGCGACGGCACTGAAGTATTGACAGATGCACACGACGGCGCTACGTACGATCATGATGAGAGTGAAGACAAAGGAGCTCAGGATGCAGACCGAAACGACAGGGAGGGTACACCAGGACCCAACTCTGCATCGTCCATTGAAAGGACCCAGACGCCCGAATCAACAGAAGACTCTGTAAGCAACGACTCACCCGCATTTGACGAGACAGAGCACTTAGACTCGAATGCAGAGCCGAAAATGAAGGCAGCTACCGATTCGCCGCTTTCTTCTCAGGAGTGGAAGAAGCATTTGAGATGACAGTGTCGAAGCATGGGTGCTGTGTGGGCATAGCCGACAGAACTGTCTCCTAGATCCCTCACGCCGCCTGGGTTTTCGTCTATGTAAGCGGAGTCGTATGACTGTGCTTCATGGTTGTGGCATCTCCATCCCATCACTTATACGATTGTTTGATACCTTACATTGCTTTTCCAAGCTTATCCTGTTCGGTGTCCGCTGTTGGGCTTAGCGAAGTCTCCCGAGCCTGCGAAGGGTGCTTGAAGCCCTCCCTCTCATGGAATTCGAAGCTCATTACCGTCGGAAGTGGTACTTGCAAAGTAGACCTCATGTCTCGCAGAACCTTTGAGCTTAATACTATCTGTGTTGGCTTGAAATGCAATCACTAAACACGTTTGATGCAATTCCCACCAAGACCCTGCCCAGATTTACCGATCCTCCTTGGAAGAGCCCTATCTCCTCGACGTGCAGCTTCGCTCCCCTTAGGTGCTGTCGATAATGCGGCCATTATTGGATGGAAGCCTCGGTCCAGGTCGACATTTCAAAGCTAGACCGGGCCTGAATGACTACTAGTGCTGACATAGATCGTGAACGATGAAATGCTTGGTTGCCATAAACAAGGCGGAGTAGATATACAGTACGTGCCTTTAATACTAGAGACTACATAATTCGAAAACGTTTTGGACACGGCGTGACAACGATGGGCGTGGTGGAAAACGAGGTGGACGCGGCGGTCGTGGTGGTGGACGTGGTATTTGAACATGATTCTAAATAGACAAGGTGTCACGTGTATGTTGAGCCCAAAGACGAAGGTTCTCAGAATATCGGACTCGCATATTCGTTCCTTTTGCGTCGACCACATCACTCAGCCATGCCTTCACGACCACCCCGGCTATGGCCTCAATGGCCCTCGATCCCTTCCACTCTCATCTGCCCTCGTCTTCACCCATACAATCTCCCTCTCCGGCCCTCGGCCGCACCACCCCTACCCCATCAAACCCGCCAACAAACCCGCACCATTAGATCCATCGCCAAAGCCCCGCGCGCCTACTCCCGCTTCAACAACTCCCCTTCAATCCCACCACTCGGCGCAACCCCCGCAGGCGCCCTCTCCCGCAAGCTTCCAAACCTTCCCCTCCGCACAGGCGCCCTCGCCACGAAGAAGGGCATGACCGCTATCTACGACACCGCTACCGGCAAGCGCGTCGCCGCTACAGTATTGCAGCTGGATAGGGTGCAAGTAGTTGCGCACAAGACCAGGGAGAGGCATGGATATTTTGCGGTTTGCGTGGGGCATGGGTGGAGGCATCCGAGGAGGGTGGGGAGCGCGATGATGGGCGTGTTTAGTGGGGTGAAGATTGAGGATGCGAATGGGGGTTTCGTAGGGGTGTCACCTAAGAAGGAGGTTAGGGAGTTTAGGGTCAGGGGGCCTGAGGGTTTGTTGCCTGTGGGGCAGACGGTCGGGGCGGATTGGTTTCAGGTTGGGCAGTGGGTGGATGCGAGGAGTAATAGTAGGGGGATGGGGTTCGCCGGTGTAAGTGACTCGAGCCCTGGTGGTTGGAAGGTGACGATGACGAAATGGGACGCCTGATGCTGACGTGGGTGTTTCGTCTAGGGTATGAAACGATGGGGCTTCACAGGACAGCCTGCATCCCACGGTGTCTCCCTCACGCACCGCTCCATGGGTTCAGCCGGTGGTTCTCAAGGTAGCGGTTCGCGTGTCCATCCGGGCAAGCGCATGGCGGGTAATATGGGAGGAGAGCAGCACACAGTACAGAATCTCAAAGTCCTCATGGTAGACGCGCCCAACGGCATCGTCGTCGTCCATGGTAACGTCTCCTTCCTTCCTCTCCTAATTGCGTTAAATCTGCTGCTCCGGTTTGGCCGCGGACATCGGCTGACACGGTGTTCGAAACCTACAGGCGCTGTGAGCGGACCGAAGGGTTGTCTGGTGAAGATCCAGGATGCGATCAAGAAACCGTGGCCGGAGATTGCTCCGCCGGCTGCAGAGGGAACGGCGAAAGAGGCTACAGCGGCGTAAGCATCTGTGGTTCCGGCTCTTGTCTGCTCGCACTGGAGTGTTCAAATGCACCCTTTCCTGTCTGGGGCCATCACTTCGTCCAAATAGTGTATAGGGGGCGGGCGCATGCTGAAGCCTGATATGAATCTACCACACAAGCACAGAGCATGACGGCAAATGACTTACAAATGGGATGTAGCCGTTGCTCTCAGAGAAAAATTATATACGCAGCGATTTTTGACAATACCCGCACAAGACGAGGAGAGACGTCTAGGGCTTCTTCTCCGCCGTGACCAGAGCTCAGAAACACATGTCACATGCACCGCCAGATCGCTAACAGCGCGACAGCACGGCCTGCCCCCAGGAAGGCTGCACAATAGACAATAGACATGTGCAATAGTCGGCTCCAATGAGCCACCAACCGGAACCAATCCTTAGCTTATCGAGATCGCGCCGGATATCCTTTCCGTGCCCATAAGGCATTGCCTCTCGAGGAAATAGTCGTCATGAAAATAAGTGCTAAAAGTCCATTCCCATTTCAGCGATACATCTTGCATGTCTTGCGCATCCATGGTCCAAACCTCGCGAATTTTCATGTGAGCTTCTGCTTGATGAAGAACGCCCGTAGATGTGTCAGTTGCCATGCACATGTCACACCCAAGACAGCCAGCTGAATGAGCGTCCACCTCACGACACGCGAATTAGTCGCCTCGGACTGATCGCGAAACTCCGCCTCGCGCTCCTATCGTCAAAAGCCCACTTAGGTCAGCAAGCTGTCCACGCGTAATCCTTGCAACGGTCAGAAGAGCCAGGGGCATTGCGTCCTCACCCTCTGGAAAACCTGCTCGCGCCTGATATCCTGCAACCTCCCATTCAGATCCCGCACCTTCTGCACAATATCTTCCATCTTGCCCTTATCCGTGCTCTCGATCGCGCTCGTCTCCCCGATGGCCAAATCGATCGTGAACTTGATCCCTCCGCTCGTCCCGCTGCCCCCGAGCCAGCTGTTCGAGTGCACGGCGGCTGGGTCCGTGGGTGTGAAACAGAGACGGTGGTCGCCGCTGTCGGCGGCGGTGAAGGTAAAGCGGCCCTTTGCAGCGCCTTTCTGGGAGACGATGCGGTGGTCATTGTCGAAGACTTCGTCGACTGTTATGAAGATGGAGAGGGAGGGCGAGGGGGTGGAGATGCGGGTTGTGGGATCGAAGAGTTCGGCGCTGTATTGGCCTGGTTCGGTGGGTTAGTGTTGGACACGTCAGAGGGTCAGAGTGTGGGAGTTTGAGAATAGGGCGGTGAGGTGGATGAGGGCCTGCGAACCGACTACGAGAGTGTCTTTGGGAAGCTCTTCAAAGAAGCATTTGGGTGTCGACGCGTCCATGTAGAAGTATAAGGCGTTTGTGGGGAGGATCATGGATAGGAGGGCGGCGGCAAAGAAGACCCATGATACAGGTGGCATTTTAGGAGGCATGGTTCGAAACTGAACAATAGTCTCGCGTGCGTAGTCGTTTGAAGGGCCGTATGGTGAAAGTGTGCTGGTCGTCGGATGGAAGGTAAATCATAAACGGTGACCCTGCTCGTGAATTGTGATCGGCAAAACCCCGGCCGCTCGTCTACAGGATCGACGGTCGCGATCTCTTGCACAGTCCCACTAGCGGGGACTGCTCATCAGACATCATCTCGAGTTGCGTTGATCGCAGATCATGGCGTCTCGCGATGTGCAAGACATCCTCGGAATCTCCACCGACGGGACACCGAAGCCGCGGCCGAAAAAGAAGGCGAAAGTCGCTGTACCGCGACCAGGCACGGACCTCTGGCCAGCAGCTCAAGAACTCCAGCTAATCAGACGTAGATGGCATCTCTCGAGAATTGCTGGCCCTCTATGGAGAACGCGCTCCTCCTGTTCCCGTCGAAGATCCGAAGTACAAAGCCAAGCGGTCTCTCCCAATGACCAAGATCTCTTGGTATGTAGTCGTGCGGGCGGTCCGCTGTTCGGGGCTGATCGTAGATTTAGGCAGAGAACTAAGTTCAGGAATCCGGCGCGAACGGATGACCTCCTGCTCAAACATTGGCACCAAAAGCAGGAACCTATCGGCCCTTCGGCGCCAGAGGCGCCAGCGACGACGTCCAATATACCTGCAGTCGCTCGGACCGATGTACCGGACGCGACCGCAGCGCCGGCATTGAAGCCCAGGGAGTCGACGCCGCTCGAGGATGAAGATTATCGTTTCGCGAAATACAACATTCAGATCCAGTCGGCCCCCTACGATCCCTCACAATATGTCCATACTCTGAGGAGCGAGAAATGGAGTCAAGACGAGACGGAATACCTGTTGGAGCTACACAGAGACTATTTCGGCAAATGGCCGCTCATTGTTGATCGCTATGATTTCAAGCCTTCCAGCTCGAATATAGACGACGTGAACCCCTTCCAAGACTTCCACATCTCGCAAGAACGCTCCATGGAAGACCTGAAGGCACGCTTCTACGAGGTCTCTGCAAAACTCATGGCCGCCCACACGCCCGTCTCCAACATGACTGCCAGCGAATTTGACAACCACGAAAAGATGACCAAGTTCAACCCGAATCAGGAGGCCGAGCGTAAGCGTCATAAAGAAGCCATGCTCGCTCGCAGCAAGGAAGATAAGAAGGAGGAAGAATTTCTTCTCTCCGAACTCCGCCGCATCTACCTCCGCCAAAAGCGTGCGGAGGACGAGCGTGCTGATATTCGCGAGCGTCTTGATCATGGCATCACGGATGCAGCGCCCAGCGCTCCGACCTACACGACGAGCACCGAGATCAACGCGTTGTTCCAGAAGATGTACGCCAAGGACAAGAACAGCCAGAAGCAGCGCCGCTCCATCTACGAAGGCTCAACGGCCACTGCTGCTGCCAACTCCGCACAACCTGCTACGAACGGTGGTGCTGGCGGTGGTGGTAGCTCTGTCACACCCAATCCACAGAAGCGCGCGTCGGTCGCACCCGGCGCAACACCAACGCGGCGTACTCTGGCTCCCAGCGCCGAAGCGCGATTCGGCATCTCGACGCACGAGCGTCTGACCTCTGGCGTGACGTTCCGAAGCGACAAGCTGGCCAAGACACGGGTTGCCAAGTCGACTGCGCAGACGCAGAAGATCGCGACGGTGCTGACGGAGCTGCAGATCCCGGAAGTCCTGCAAATGCCTAGTCTCGCGGTTTGTGGGGCGATGGAGAGGCTGGTGAGTAAGGTGAGTGTGCTGATTGAGGCGAGGAGGGCGAAGGAAAAGGAGGAGAATGATTTGAAAATTGCGAGAGAGTTGAGAGCGGCAAGAGGAAGAGGGGTCGCCGATGGGGAGGAGCACGATAAGGTCAAGGTGGACCAGTGTGGGGATGGGGATGTGGAGATGGTCGATGCGGAGGGTGACCTTAGTGAGAATGCCGGAGGAGAGACAGGGGGAAAAGAGGCAACAAAGGATGACGAGGGCGGAAATGAAAACGAAGAGGAAAACGAAGAAGAGAACGAAGACGAGGAGCATGAAGAGGAGGAAGGGGCAGACGATGACGACGATGAGAACGAAGACACAGACAACGAGGGCGAGGTCGAGAACGAAGACAATGATGTGGCGAGCGCGAACTCTCCAGCAAACTCATCCGAAGCAGACCTCGACCCTGACCCAGAAACAAACGATAACACCCGCGTCAAGTCGGAGACACCTGAGCAAGCGTCCTCAGAGGCGGAAGAGGAGCAGGCAGAGCGAGAGGGTGAGGTAGACGATGAACAGGAGGAAGAAGATGAGGAGGAGGAGGAAGAAGAAGCAGAAGAAGAAGAGGAACAGCAGGTGCAAGTGGAAGCTGAAGCGGAGCAAGAGGAGCGGGAGGAGCAGGATCAGGAAGAGGAAGAGGAAGAAGAGGAGGAAGAAGTTGAATCTCGGCCTCCACCACCAGCTCGAGCGCCAGCATCGACGAGGAGTAATCGGAGTGCGAAGAGAAGTGGGAGTGTTCTGAGTGTTTCGAGCGGCGCGAGTGTAGGTGGTAGACGAAGGGGTTCGTCGAAGAGGTTGAAAATTGGGAGGAATTAAACCCTCGGGTAGCGCATTGTACGTTGCGGCCGTGGTCAGCGCTCAGGAGGATGCTTCTTAAGAAGTTCCGACGTGACCGAAGCGAGGAGCATCTCGAGAACAGAGGACTTCGGCGGCGACCTTAACGACCAATTACCAAGAATGCAGTTATTGTCTTTGGCGAGCCTCTCACTGTTTCCAGTCTCCATTGGTCAGCCTGACATGAGGTTCGGAGCATCAAGCCATGTAACCTTCTCCGCTCGGGACAAAGAACAGCTTCTCCATTGCGGCCACACAGCCAGCGCTGTCCCTTGCTTAGTTTTTTGCACTGTCCTCGGGAGGAAGGCGGAAGAGTAAGGACGCAAACAGGCTGCAAACATGATTCTAGGTCGTTCTTTACATTCACATCCCACAGCGGCGACAGTCCACAGTCTGTCCACATCCTTCTATCCGTGTCTCTCACTTGGCCGGCCGCATCGCGCCTCCGTGCTCGTCGTCGGAAGCGCGAAGGAGGAGGAGGACGTGGCCAGCCCAGAGCGCTAGAACCAGGTCCATGGCCCTCTTGCCCTCCCCGCTCAATGCGATGCCATGCGCGTCCAATGAAGCGACAAAACTCCCTGGACAACTGAAATCATCGATCTGGGATAGAAATAGTGTTCGGAAGACGGACGATCCATACCTCGAAGACTATCAACCCGCGTGCATCGCCCGTTTCCTACCAGCACATCCGACTCCGTGCTATGCTGTGCTCTCCTCCCGGCTGACATCCACATCCACATCCACATCCACATCCACATCCACATCCACATCCACATCCACATCCACATCCACCTCCACATCCACATCCACATCAACATCCACATCCACATCCCCATCCACATCCACATCCACATCCACATCCACATCCACATCCACATCCACATCCACATCCACATCCACATCCATCTCCCAATTCCCCCAAGCCACACCACCAACAACAAATCCCGCCCCAAGCTCCCGCGAACCTCCACGAGGGGCACCCTCAACTCCACCATCAGCCCACTCGCTCGCTCGCTCGGGCGAAAGCACAGAGTAGGGACCGCAACAAGAACCACACCCCACCTCACCTTCCCTCCTTCCCTCCCCGCGGTTCATAAAAGCGGGGAAAAAATCACCGCCATACTAGACCTGAGAAACAACTCACTCACTCACTCACTCCCACCAAACGTGTTCCGACTCGACAAAGACAAGGAATACAACCACAACCACAACCACAACCACAACCACAACCACAACCACAACCACAACCACAATGACAACCACACATGCAAGAAGCGGAGAAAGGAAATTCGAACCTCCAAGGAAGAGCAAGAGGGTTAGACACCTCTACCAACCCACGCCGAGATCAAGACAAACACGAAACCCCCCCAGAAAGCAATAAAGGGCGCAGACGAAACGATCACGGACCCAGCACGGGCGCGAGCACCAAAAACAAACCCAAAGATCGATTCCAACACTACTCCCACCCAAAAGACGAGCCCAAGCATCCGAAAGGAATCAAAGAGAGCAGGGCAACGAGGAAAAACAAGGGGCGAACTTGAATGAAGTCATCCACAGACAGCGACCCACAACCCACCAATCCCCGTGCGCGAACCCGGCCAGGCAATCGCGGTTGAAAGGGGGAAAAGTGCAGAGTGCTGCTACGCTAGGCTACGCAACGCTTACGCTACGCTTACAACGAAAGAAAAGAAACCCGACCGAGAGAAAAGTGGAAGATCGGAGAGAGAGCCTAGCCAAGAGAAAAAGAGGAATAAAACTTTCATATTCCGCATACTCAATCTGGCCTCCGGTATCACAACAACACCT